>Ga0209208_10003539_pt1 | contig 22333 bp, 12 predicted proteins | sample S1TSphfallax_3_FD_187694 | JGI IMG/M metagenome (GOLD analysis project Ga0209208, IMG submission 187694) | Host-associated microbial communities from peat moss isolated from Minnesota, USA - S1T2_Fd - Sphagnum fallax MG (SPAdes) (version 2) | ecosystem: Host-associated > Plants > Peat moss >...
AATTATCATTTTTATTGCCAAAATTAAATTTGAAAAAATTTACCTAAACCCTTTACCCAACAACTTAAGTAAGTTGTAGTAAACATTGAACCTACTACTAAAACATAAGTACGCAAATGATTACATAACTATTAGATATTGAATATCAAAAACAAAGAAAACAACCTAGCTACACAATTGTCTCTCAAGTCCCCAAATTGTTGGCATCGATTGCAAGTAATTTCCTTAACTTCTAGTATTTTATGTAGGTCATTTCTAAAAAAATTGATTTCAAAAATAATATAATTACTACTGAGGCTGAAAAGTTACTATGATTCTCCTCTTGCGGAAGTGTTTGCTAAATTCTATCTTCAGATCAGCATCATAACATAACGTATGTTTTTTCCATCCCGAAATATTATGCCTCATGCTAGGTCCATGTCTTGTGAAGATTCACATGGGGAGAATACTAGCCACTTCATGATAAGTCAAGGGGATTGCTTCATGATGCATGCTCAAAGTTAAAGCCAAGATGATTATTTACTTTTGTTTTCAAGATGCATTTGTAAGCATAACTTTTAACATCAAGTATGGATGTTAATGTACTCAAAGGTTGTAATATTGACTACATCTTGTTTAGAAAGGTGTAAAAAGAACCTTGGGTTCAAAAATTGTCCAATTTTTTTTAGTTGTAGTGGATTGATTTTGTTCCACATTCAAGACCTCAATAATCCTAGTGAAATGGCTTGTAATTATATTTCCATAGAGCACTTGGAGAAAAATTGTAGTGTATTGGAGGGCACCTTCTATCCAGCAATTTCCCTCCTAGAAATTGTGAGGGATATTATGCCTACTCCTCAAAGATGGGAGGGAAATTATGCCTACTTGTAGGTGTAAGAACCCTCTCACTATTGAGGAGTAAGCATAATATCCCTCCCATTCATATGCCTTGTGATTTGCATAGGTTTTTGTTAATGATAAATTTTTGCCTCATGCTTTCGATAGGTAAAGCCCATGGGTGCGGGATATTTAACATTTAAATTTTGCAGGTCTTGGGATATTTTGTTTAATACCTCTAGAAGCCAACAAAAAAAAAGTACCACAAAATGGATATGGCCAGTTGCTAATGGATCTCATAATAAGACAAAATCAGGACATTCCAGCAAGTGGTCTTAAATTGTGGCAGTTATGGAACCCATTACCATATGTTAAACTAAATCCAAACAAAGAATGACAAAAGGTTTGACAAAATGAGGGCATCCATTCATGGAGTGGGTTTTAAATGCATACTAACTAGTTCAGGTCTGGAACCCACCCACTTTCATGGAATTATAGAATCCAACCAAGATTGATGAAATCATTTCAGATCTTTTGCATTTCCTAAACCCTAAACCCAATCCAGAACAAAATTTACAATGTATCTGAAATCATTATAATTGAATAGCAAAGTTGCATCAAGCCCAATTCATTCTCGGATGTGAAAATATGATCAGGACAGCCATGTTGATTCAATTTCTCCAAAACCAAAACATCAACAACAACAACAACAACAACGGTTGTTACGACCGCCACTGTATAGTCATAGAGAGCAAGATACATAGCATAGAATTGGTGCACCTTAATAATTGGCTGTCATGAAAACCTATAGAAGATCTTCAAGCTCTTCAGAAACAAGAGGAGTTTTAAGAGGTTTCAGTATTACTCCATTGTGAAGCTCTTCTGTGGGGGTAGAGCGGCAGCTGCAATGGAAGCAATGAGAAGATTTAGTACTGAATCTTTACACCCAAAAAGCAAATTGACAAGCTTATGGGTAGAGCTGCAGCTGCAATGGAAGTGATGAGAAGATTTGGTACCAAATCTGTACGCCCAAAAAGCAATTCACACACACACACAAAGCTCACTCTGACACAATAATTGCTTTCATAGTGTCTAATGCTTTCTTTGTGTGTACCCGACGACTCTAATAACTTATTACAAATTGTGGGGATGTGTAGGCAGGTGGTGACAAATTGTTGTAATAAGTAAGCACACTGGAAGCTGAGATGAGTGAAAAAACCAATGCAACAAAATTTTGTGTAAGTACTTATTTTTTATAAACTTTCCAGAAGATGTGTCAGATAACATAACATTCTGGACTACGATCATGCGGCTCAACTTATAGGCTAGTTTTACTCATATATATATATATATATATATAATTTATTTATTTTTCAATTATTATTTTGGCCATTCCTACATAATTATTGAATTAATCAATTTTCTTAAAATTTATGTGGTCCCACATCCTCATACTCAAATACAAAAAGTTTGGACTAAAAATTTGATTCCAAATTTTATAATTCAACAGATCCAAAGGTGGGCCCGTGTTAAAATGGTTATGGAATGTCAAGCCCCCTGCCTATCATGTTGGGTAAGGTGCCAGGCGAGCTGCCCATTACAGCAAGTTAGGCAATTCCACACCCAACATAATGGGCACGACCATTCCATGACATTAAAGTCAGGGAATATGGCAGATTCAACAATCATGAAAAGAAATCAATCCTGTTCAATAGAAATTTTGGTCATTATTATGAGTGTATGATCATCAAGGGAAAGATTATGTTATAGAATGCGGTCACGAATATGACATAATCTGCCACCCTAAACCTTTTAATGTGTGTTTAATGAAGAATTTTCTCCTCCATACACTTTGCGTATGGTTGGTTCACTTTGTATGTCAACATTAGGAAGAAGTTATGCACACATGTCAGTGACCGATTATGTTTTTTTTAAGCTGAAATAAGGGTCTGTTATAGAAGGCTTAACTAAGGTTTTTTTGGATTAATCTTTCCTATTGGAAGCTAATGATCATAAATTAGAGCTTGAAAAGGCTAAGTTAGCAAATTTTTAGGTCTTAAGTCAGCAAGCAGAACCCATGTTAGGAATGGGAAAATTTTGTCATCTGCCTTCATCCTACTTGAGATGATTGTGAGGTAGTAGGGTAGATAGGCCAATAACCGAACACAGATAGGGTCATAGAGGAAGGCCAAATTGTTTGTTGTTTTTGTGGGTCATGGGGTCTGAGAATAAGTTTTTTTCCATCTCTTGGCGCACCCCTAGCCATTTAAATCAGGCCTTTTGGTGCAGGAATGATATAAAAAAAAATTCCTCCCCAAAGGAAGAGGGGTCCACTAGCTACCCCCCCCCAAGTTAAACAAACACATGCCATATTGACCAAATAGTGTTCACCCTATGAAAGAATTCTGAACAATAGTTGAAAATTGGACAAGATCTAACCTTTTATCAAATTGGATGAAAGTGAAATACATTCAATATTTTGTGCAAAAATGTTCATCACACATCATTGGCCAAGATCAATGCTCACAAAAATTGAAAAAATCTATAGTCATACACTAACCCTTTGATGTCAAAACCTAAACTTTCAACCAATGTTACAAAATCCCAAGGGTTTTGGATTCGGTGCTCCCACCCTTGCACCAACAACAATCTCTTCCCTTCTTGGTTTGTGTGTTTTCTGTTGTGCAAGAATTGGTTGCAAGTGGCCGCTAGAGCTTGTGAGGAGTTCATCGCCTTCCATGAGATCATTGCTTATGTTCATCCTCTTTTCAATGTGGGTTTGTTGTGGTGTTTATCACCTTCCTTGTATAACCCAAATCATTTTTGAACTTGGTTCCTTTTTTGTTTTTTGGAGCTTGCAAGGGCAAGATTTGTCCTATTGTTCGTCATCTTCCTTGCAAATCCCAATCATGTAGGGATTCTTTTTTTTATTGTGTTTCCTAAAGTTGCAAAACCCAAAGGAATCAAGTTCATTTTAATTTTCGTCACCTTTCTTTTGGGTTCCCACAATTCGTCCTTTTATTGTGTTATTTAGAATTGCAAAACCCAAAGGAGATGGGTTCCTCCTCTTTCTTGTTACCTTCCTTTTGGGTTCCCACCACCTTGTCCCATTCTTGTTCAACTCCCATTGGGAACTCAATTTGTCTCCCATTTGATTCCCATTCAACTCCAAAGTTCATCTTGACGTTCATCATTTTCCTTTTAGGTTCCCTTGGATTCCTCCCCAAGTCTTGTGTTTTTTGGAAGACACAACTCCCCCCAACCCCCTTGTTATGTTTGTCCTTTTATTTCCAAGCCTTCCTTTGATGGGTTCTCCGTGACATTCATCCTCTTCCTTGCACCCCCATGTCTTACGCAAGTCATGTTGTGTTCATTTTCTTCCTTGCATTCCTAGTCTTTCAATATTCATCTTGTTCATCCTAGTGTTTTTTGTTTTCATCTTAATTGGAACCCAAATCATTATTCTTCATTATGTCCTTTTCTAAACCCTCCCTCTTGTGTTCCCTTTTCTATAATTGGTTTTCAATTTGGTATGTTGTAACAACAAGTTGGAATGTGTCTCTTTGCTTGCATTTAAGCCCTTGCCTAAACCTTAGCTTTTCTTTGACTTTCTAATGTAAAAACAAGGTTCATATTTATGTATAGTAAAGGATGGGCTTGTAAACCTATCTAATGAAACCTATCTCCTACCTTTTGCATTGTTGTTACAAACCAAGCTAAATTGAAACTTGTATTTACACATTTTTCTACTAACTTTTGAGTTGTTTTTTCAACTATGGTTATAAGGGAGTCAACAACATGTTTAGCTTTCTTATCATCCTTTTTTTTGTTTTATAACTTCTTCAGTAGTCTCCTTGTCCATAGTTTTTTACCATAAAATATATGTGTATACATTAGATGTTACTACATGTGATTAGTTGTAGTCTATTAATGGTTTTTTATGCTTTGTTTTCCTTGCATATAAATGTGACAAAAACAAAAAAAATTGCCAAAAACAAAGCCTCTTGCACTACATTTGAAGAAATTTGGCAACATTACACTTCACCTATAGGTTTATTTAGGTAAACTATTAGAGCATAGATAACTTCTATTGATGTTTCTTGAATGGCAGTAAAAATTTTAAGCATTTGGATGAAAGCACGCTAAGGGTGAACCACTTTTGTTCAAAAAAGGTGATGTATAACAAATATCATAGTATGTAATAAGCTAAAAATATTGATGGCATCCTTTGGCTATCCTAAACACAAACAAAAAACTTTAGAATTTACCTAACATTTTGGAATTCAAATTTCACTTTGAGTCAAAATTAATCTTGATCCAATGGTTGGATGAAGATGATTGAATAAACTCAATGTACATGAAATATATAATTTATGTTTTTTCAACAACCATAAGGCCTCATGTTTGTGGTTCATGAAACATTACCAAAAATAAATAAATAAAATAATAATACAATGCCCATTTATAAAATTTCCTCCTCTTTGATGTGGTAGTGTTTTTTTCTTAAAAATATATATTATTATGCATTCATTGTTGAACAAATGCAAGAAAACACATTTTTTGAATGGAATTTCATCCAAAAACTTTAAATTTATAGATTATCTTATTATTTAATTGGTGTATATTAATATCATTCATCATAAAAAAATTCACCCAAGAATTCCATCCACAACCCTAATTTTGAAATATATATTCAAATTTTCAAACTATGTGATGCATACTATTCTATCACAAATATACTCCATATGTTCAAATTCTTCAATGTTTGTTGGATTTTTCAAAAAAAAGAAAAAGATTAAGTCTTAAAGCTAATCATATATACTTTTTAAAATGAAAAATAATCCAAGATGTGATGTCCATACATTACCAAAAATATTAATTCCAAAAATATTATACTTGTGACTACAATTTATGGGGGACTTAATGTGGTTTCACCAATTTCCACACAATATTTTAAGACTAATTGTTCCTAGACATTGACATCAACCCTTGTTCCAAAACTTTCAACTATGTTTATTATGTTCAACAATTGTGTGGTAGCCCCATCTTCTTGGGCAATTGTTTAATGTCATTAGCTTATCCATCAAAATTGTTATTATTTTCATTTCATATGTACATAACTATTAATATTGCATAAACTTCATTTGGCTTGGTCTTGTCATCCATAGCCTAGGGATTGAATGGCCAAATTTTTATAGCCCTAAACCCATTCTTGATAGTTTTTTGGGACAAAAAGTAATCCAATGCCTTTTTCACCCAAGTAGTGAATGTGCATTTTTTTGGTGCACACATATTGTTTATAACCATTGCATTCTCTTCCTAAGAATTGTTTTGAAAGGCTTGAAACAATTAACATATAAGGGTTTGTAGGACATGGGACATGTGAGATGACAATGTGATCATGTCCAACCCAATTTGTTGCACATGTTATATTGTTTATCATAGCATGAAAACCATGCCCATCTAAACTTAGTAAATGATAATTTGAATGAAAGATGCCACTTGGAATTAACCTCTTGAAGAATGATGGAAATTCCTTGAATAAAAAAGTTATCATTTGTGCCTTCTTTAACGTTGGTATGTATGTTCCTATTTTTCAATGATTAATGTAATCATCTATCATATTTTCACCCTTTAATATGTAGAACCTTAATAAGGCATTCCCAACTACATTAATAACATAGTTTATTATTGGCCATTCCCTAGATTTAAGAACGGTGTTGTAAACTTGATGTGAACCCTTCTTTCCAAAAATCCTTCCATTTCACTACCTCCTTGCTTGAATCCTTGTCTCATTTGAATTCCATATATGATCTTCACTAGACTTGTGTTGAATACATGGTATCCAATCTTTTCAAGTTGTCTTTTAAATCACCTCATTTTTGGGCCCTAGTTTCACCTTGTAATCCTTGTTTCATCCTCAATTTGAGTGTAACCACATAGTAAACATAATGTGGCATTATTTAGATAAACAAGGTATAATTTCACAAGATTTGTAAGGTTTTTTCCAAACAAGACTTAATTTGATGAAAAACATGAAGAATGGTGAAACATGTAAAAATGAAATTACAAGCAAGACAAACTCAAAACTAATGGTGAAACTCTTGTGAGGACAAATTTAAGTGAGGAAAACAATTTGGTCTTTTATTTTATTTATTATGCATTGTTTCCATCTTGACTTTGATTTCATTTAAAGGTCCAACAAATTTGGGGTTTAGTACCCCTAGTTTGGGGTTGTTTTATGGATCATTTTAACAAGTGTTAGGTGGTTCATTTTTGTCAAACTAGCTATAATGGATAAACAAGAAACTTGAAGGATGTTTGAGGGTTCATTTTGGTCAAACCATTTCTCGTGGATGAATAAAAAACATAAAAAATAAACATCATGTTTGGGGATTGGGGGGTGGAGGAAAAGTGGAGAAGATGGACTTATAAAGGCAACGAAACAAGTAACTTGGCATGACTTAACTAGCAATTGTTGCAAATTAGATGGTGAATTAGATTAAACTTGTAGTGAATATCAAGTTTCTTGTTTAGTTGCTTTTATAAGTTGGTATGCGCATCCTCAATTCACCATCTAACTATGAAATCATTATTAGTTTCTGGTTTAGTTGCTTGTGTAAGTCCACATTTTCCCCCACCCCCACATGGTTATAGATTGCATTCTTTGTAAACATCGCATAACCATAACAACCTAAAATTCTCTCTAGAAGGATATAATGCATATGATATGGGACCAAATGTTTTTTTACCATGTTTGTTTTGGTTTTGTTTTTAATATGTAATTTTCATTTGTGAAATGATGCATCCTTAGGTTTATTAAAGGATATTAATGATAAACTATTGGATTTCAATGACAACTATAATCTTTAAAACTAAGGTAAGTTTTTAAATTCCTTGCAATTAAACTAGGATGTAAGAATTTTGTTATGATTAGGAAATACCAACTTGCTTGACACACATTTTTCAATCATGTCAATTGCATAAACAAACAAAAAGTGGGACACCCCTAGGTTTGTTAAGTGAAATTATTAAAAAAATCCTTGATGGCTACAATGCAAATATCAAAAACCTAGGACATGTTCCCTAGTTTTTACAATTGAAACTAAGGTACAAAAGCTTCAATGTGATGAAGATGAAACAACACATTTCTAAAACACTTTTCGACCATTTGAATTGCCACATTTTGAAGGGACAAAAAGGAAAAATAGTTGTATTTAAATTATAGATTCATGCAAGTCACTACAGTAGTACATAGCTTGTAGTTTCAAAAACATTATACCATTCTTTGACCTATGATCAAATGTTTCTAAGTCCTCTTGTGGATGATCATTAGTCCACCTACCTCATGAAATTGAAAAAAAACCTTGATCCTTGCCATTGATTCCCAAGGACATTCACCTTCATTAATGTGAGTGTTTCATTTTCATCATGTTTGTTATAAGGCAAACTTATTGTTTACCATGGTTGTTTGGTAAAACCAATGTATTGGAAGTACGTAGGAGTGACTAAAATGCCACTACCTCCACTATTTCAAGAGGTAGACGGAAATATCTCCATTGTTTAAGGAGATAGATGGAAATATCTTCATTGTTTTATGAAATATTTAATGAGTTTTTCTAAAAAGTGGGTTGGTAGTTGAAATAATGCCATTCAAATAGGGATTTAAGTTTACTTGGAAAAGTGAGTTACCAATTTTGTAAGAGGAGATGGAAGGCCCATTGAACTTGTTGAAGGAATTTTTTTTGTAGAATGGTATATATACCTTCGAGGGTCTGTGAGTGTGGAATAACACATTAGTGTTTTTTTAAACTATGTTTTACGTTAATTTGCAAGTGTGTAATGGAGTAACAAGTAGCATATGGAGGTAAAAGGCAACAAGTTGGGAACTTTATAGTCCTTACTGATTGTTTCCATATTCTTCTTTTTTTAAGAATTTTTTTTGGAAAGTATAAAATGTAAGTTTGTATTTGTGGTTTTGGTGGAAATTTTCAATGAACATATGTTTCTTTATATTAGAAAGGAATTTTCTTTTGGATTTTTTGACAACATCAAATTTTAGGGAGTAACACCACATGAGGTGGTAAATACACTTTACAAATTTGGATTTCTATTTTTGTTTGGTTTATTTGTGGAGTTTTAAAATTTTGTACAATTATTAATTTTATCTAACAATGTTTGTTATAAAATTGAATACATGAAACCATAGGTTTTCTAAACTCCATTAAAATTTAAAAAGTCTTAACAATTACTCTTTGGACCTTGGTGGTAATTATTGGGTCCCTTGGCATGTGATATCAACAATGTCCTATGATTCCTTTTAATCTTATTTTGGGTTTTCCCCTAAACTTGGTCATGTGGCCTAAATTAGGGTTGTAACATTAAATGCTAAAAACATTTTTATTATACTATTAGATAGCTTACCATATGTTTAACACCAAAAATAATGTAGCAACCATTTTAGAATCTATTTAGTAAACACTATATAGTTTCCAATTCACGTAATTGAAAAAATATATATCAAGCATGAACTTTGGAAAAACTACACATCCAAAAAAAATCTCCTCCAATGCAAAATACATAGGATAAATCCAAGTTTCATGATGGAAGTGGCATTCAATGTTAAAGGTTGATTACCTTTTAACAATTTATTTCCTATAAGATGGTTTCTTGTAATTTGTTTTGGATTAAAATTTGTGTTCAAGGATGACCCAACCTTTACAAGATTTGGAGATCTTGGGCATTTGGAATAATGGCAAAACACCTACATGTGAACAAAAACCAACAAGTCATATTGTTGAATGATGTTTTGAACATAAAAACTTCAAACAAATTGTTTGGTCATGTTTAAAAGCTTGATATTTTGTCAATGAATCATCGTGACTTTTAGACACAAAATATAAAATGTGAATAATCCAAATTTTTCCTTTGGGAAAGATATGTAAAATGAAAAAAATGTTAAAAAACCAAGATTTTGAATTGGCATATTTTACACATGAACAATGTTATCCATTTCATGAATATTTCATGTTGAAATATTTAATATGTGACCTATGAATAAATATTTATTATAAAATGAGTATGTCAATAAGGAAAGAAATTAATCTTCACACAAGAATTTCCAATAAATAAAAAATCCAAAATCCAAATCTGAATATATTTTAGAAAAATAAAATTATTACTAATTTCAAATATTTAATCACAATGTAGACATATAATTATCATAATATTATTTTTTCATTTGAAACAAAAAAACTTCCAACCTTTCCTTTGAGGTTTTAACAAATTTACAATAGAGAATAAACAGGGGGAAATGCATAACAAAACTCTCAACACTAAATTTTTTAAAAAATTGTCCATGTGAAAATGTGTTGTTGGCGGTTATTTGTGGTTATTTGTTAACATATTGAACACCATTCCTTGGGATATATATATACTCAATAAAACACCCAACATCCAAATTTCACATGGAATTAAAAAGTAGCAAATACCTAACATGTGATTTTCACATGAAAGTGAAAAAGTAGCAAATATCCAAATTTTGGATTTCAACAATGTTGAACATGTATTAAAATCCAATTCAGAACCAAGTTGGCCTTCAGGTTGATTTTTTGCCCCTTCATTGTGTTTCTTTTTAACATATTTTGGATTCTAAAATGTGGGAAACAACATTAAGCCCTCATTCCTTTTTTGAATGTCTTGGATTTGGGGGAGGTGGAAGGTAGTGACTAATGTTGCCCCTTTATTTATTATAGCAACTTAAAGAATCAACAAGATGTGATTAGATCTTATTAATAAAAATAATCTTGGAAAAACCATTTTAAATATAAGAATTGAAATTTTAGAATCATTGTGATTCTTTCAAGTAATAAAAAAACTAAATGTGACTATTCTTTAAATGTTAAAATTTTTGTGCAATGCTAGATTTTATAAGGAAGTGTAGTTTGCTTGAGCCTTGTGGGATTCAAGAGTTTTGGTTTAGGTTATAAATAGCAAGCTTATCATTGATGTTGCATGTGATTACAATTTAATTCACAAAGGTTAAACAATGGTTGTGAATCATAATTTGATTTTTTTAATTGTCGTCAACCAAAATTTGAACTTGAGAATTGAAGCAACTTGTTGTAGGCTACGAGTTTGATGGCCATTGCACCTTTGTTATTAGGTAAATTTATAAGTTCTATGTTGTGCTCCATTAAACAATAGCACTTGAAAGTCTAGACCATAAACTACTAGATGGTAGATAGTAGACTTTTTGCAACATTGCAACTTGCTTACAACACAATGTATTACTTGTGTAACTAAAAACTTGAGCCTTGATGATTAATAATGCATGATGCAATTGTGCAATGATCAAAAGATTTCCAATGATGCACCTTGTATTACAGTGTAATGTGTACTTTTGTTGTTAATTGAATGTTGAAGGTTAATTCTAGTCTTGAAAAGGTTGTAGGCATGTTGCATAAATGTGTTGATTGATGCAATTTGGATTTGGATTTTGTAGTTGTCAAACCGTCAATGTGTTGATCATTTCAAGTTAATTTAGTTCTTTCAAACTTGCTATAATAGGCCATGAATTATAAGAGGGGTCATTGCATTTCATAATTCATGTAAACACCCAAGATTCGAAACCTGCATCGTTTGAGGCTTAAGCCTATTGTTTAAATCCATTGTTGAGCATTGAGATTTACTATTTAAATAGGTTGTAATTGGTTTCAATCTATTGTTGAGGTCTATTTTGTGGAATAAAATGTCAAGTTGTTGTGTTTGTTGCAATGACACCCCCCTTAATTGTCTTAAAAAAATAAAAACATAAGTTTTTTTCCCCTAATTGCATCAATGTCAACCTTTTTAATGTTGTAAGTTCTGACCAAAACCCTTTGCATATTATTGTGGTTGTTGATCCACACAAGTACAAAAACCTAACCAATAGTAAAAAGAAGAAAAAGGAAATGTATGAACTTAATTATTGTTTCCAAGATTCATGGGCAACAAAACTCCTTGGGCAAAATCTCTTATGGGATGAGGTCATATAGATCAAGTGCAAGGTTTATAGAATCATTGAAGGGAAAAGCAACTTGTTAATACCCAAGTTGAACTTTTTGTGAAAACATGTTTGCTAGAGGGAGTCCATAATTGCATTTGTGTGTGTGGTAATTGTTAAGGGAAGAAATTCCGCTTATACTAGTTAGTCCTATGGGCATCCTAGTAATTAAATAGTTACTAGTGGTAATTGCTGATCATCCTTAAATTCATCTTTGTGTATGAAACCATTAGGATTAGTTGGCCCATTGAGATGGGTGATTAATATTTGTTTACCAATCACTAGGAGGGATTTGTGAATGTGTTAGGATAAAGGAGCCTTGTGTGGTCTTTTCAAAGGGGGATTTGGAGATGGACGCCCTATCATTTTTGTATGGAACTTTGAAGGAATGTAGAGGAGAATGTTGTACAAAACGCAAGTGTGTGTAAAGATTGTAGAACATGTGTGTATCATGTGGTGCCATTTTGTTTTTTGTTTTCATTATTTTTGCCTTATTTTCCTTTTAATATCATAAAAGTTCAATATAGTTTGAAATAAAATATTGTAGTCCTTAAATTAGTTTTTTTTTTTTACTTGGGTTACACCTCAACTAGCTCTTTAGAATATGGAAACTTGTTGGAAGGTAGCTACTACATGATAGTAGGGTAGTATGCGAGGTGTTCAGTGGAAGGTAACAACATCATTAACAAGCAAGTAACAAGGTGAAAGGCACTAATTTGTTGGTTTATTGGACCAACAACTTTCAAAGGTATTTATACATGGGTTGGAAGGTATCTTCCTACCTCCTATATGGATAATTGAGAATCTTTATTTATTTATTTTTGTCCATTGTAATTTCATGATTTTAGGTTGGAAGACAAGATTACTTTCTAGATGGCAATCATTGAATATTACCTTTATTTTTGTAAGTTAAATTCTTTTTTACCTAACAACCTTTTTTCCAAGTGTTATTTCTTGGGCTACTAGGTCCATGGTTTTATAATAACACTAGTAGAAAATTAAAAATTTGCAATTATCATTTATAATTGATTTCTAGTTGCAAATAACATGTGCAACTCAAAATTGTTGTAGTTGCCTAAAATAGGTCGCACACAATTTTAGTTACATGGAACATTTTGTACTTGACATGTATACATGATGTTGTTATACATTTTCATTTGTCATATATTCCATGAAGAGTCAATTGCATATATGGAATGTAATTACACATAACTAGAACGATCATTTTTGTATTGTGACATTTGTCTATGGTTTCAACCAATTATTACATGACACATGATAAATTTAGGCTTAAATTGATATTAAATTAATTTAATCTCAATTGTGACATAAGATGTTGACATGTGGCACTTCAATAGGATGTCAACATGTGGTGTTTAAATAGGATGTTGACATGTGGCCTTAGATAGGATGTCAACATGTGGCATTTAGGTAGGTAGGTAAATAATTTGGGATGATTTTATTTTATTTAAAAGTTTAACCTTCATGGCCAAACCTCTTTTATTGGTTAATCCCAAATGTCACTTGTTTTTTAATACTTCTAACACACACCTAATTACATGTTTTACAAATTTGAAAGGCAAGACAAACAATATGGGATTAAACTTTCAATTACATCTTAGTTGCAACTTAGTTACAATTGCTACTTAATAATTAAATTTCATGCTAACATAATCTACCTATTAATTATATTAAATATTGTAGATAAAAATAGTTAATATATAATAATTTTATCATTTACGATATTAATTATTAATATTGAAACTAATATAATTATAATTATTGTAGTTAATAGGGTAGGGTAGGTAATGTAACCTATTAACACTAAGTGTACTAGACTAAATAAATTACTAGGTATATATATTAGCTTATGTATATTAAAAACATTGGTTTATACCATTATTTTTATGGCAAATGTCCATTTTGTACACCAATAGTTGCATGTCAATTGCACATAAGTTGCAAATGATAGGATTTCTATTGGTGTAATAAACAATTTCCATTATCTAAAGTCAAATCAACTTATGTTCAATGAAAAGTTTTGTGTAAATAGGTAGGGATTTTGTTTGGCAATAAGTTGTTAAAGGGATTGTTGTCAAAAGAAAAAAAATTGGTCCAATTTGTGTTCATTTCCCATTTACTTTCCTTCGGCAAACCCATGACTAAATATGAGTAGATGGAATTGTCGTTTGCATTTTTCAAAATACTAGTAACCCATACAAGCACTAAAATGATTGTGTTGGATGGGAGATTGGTGAATCTTCACTCAATGTGGCATTGAATGTCCACTAAAAAGGCTATTTAGGCTTCTAATTTTTATTTTATTTTTGTAAATGAAATGATTACAATGGGTAACCATAGTTAGATTTTTGTCCATTATTATGTGGTGTAGGTTGGAAAAGAATGCATATTTTGTTCACACTTGAACATCTCAAGGATAAAACTACTACTAACATTAAAATTGTGATCCTAACTACTTTCATTACATATGGTGGTCTAACTAATGAACAAATTGTTGAACGTGAACTATGTGTTTAGGAGCTAATGGCATTTCCATGTTTCACAAGGTTAGATCTAATGTTACTACTTTGATGAGGACTAAGCAAACATCTTACTTCATTTTGGTCCAATGTATGGCACATAGAATAAACCTTGTGATGCAAAGTTTGTCTTCCATGCCAATGGTTTCTAAATTGGAATTTTTCCTTCAATTCTTTTATGGGTACTTCTTTGCTCCCCCAAATGTCATCTTGAATTTCAAAAGCTTGTTGAAATTATGAAAATAAATATCTATATATTTTTCAAAATGTAAGGATGAAGTGGATCAACATGTTGGCACTATTGAAGCAAGTTAGGAAAAAATATAAACCTTTAATTGTTAATATGGCACCTAATAGTGGGTTTGTGGAAACAATGAAGGTCAAGTTGATGAATTTATGTGATGTAGATACAATCTTGCATTTGCCATGTGTATTGCCTATGTTGGAACATGTCAATGCTTTGATGAAGTTTGCATAGGCTAAAGATGTTTTAGTGTGACACTACATTGTAGATCTTAAAATATGCCAAGTTGATTTGTACAAAATGTACAATGATCCACACATGTGATTTTAGCCTAAGAACTTTCTTGAATTCATGGATGTTGTGGCAAACACATCTTGTGGGATTACCCTAGATTGTGTGATTGATTGAAATGATGGCATTGAACATTTGGTTTTTCACATCATTTGACAATCCCACATGGCTTATTTTGTTAACTTTTCAATTGGCATCCATTTTATAGTTACTTGGGAGAGTTTTGATTAAACTATAAAAACTATCAAAGTTCAATGATTGTGATTTGTTGATCCTTGAGTTGGAGTAGAGGTTTCTAGATCATGAGGTGATGAATGTTCTTGGGATTATATGCCCGTAATATTGGTTATAACTAAATTGTGAATCCACATTTGTGGACCGGGCTTAATCAAACACCATTATTGCATTTCCAAAGAAGTTGGTATTGATGGCAAGAGAGTTTCTAAATAATTTTCAAGGGAGATTTTGGATTTACAAAGCTTTCTTTTCAAGTTGACCATGAAAAATCTAACTTCTAAAGTTATTGCAAAATTTAAAGATGAAAGTCCAATGATTAAATTGTGGCATCAACTTGCCACAATTAGTTTGTTGGTTGTTCTTCTCTTTAAATTCATGAGGCTTGCTAAATTGGCCATTGTTTAGGTCATTGGTAGTGTGGAAAATGAAAAAAAACATTTTCCACTCTATCTTTTATGAAATCAAAACTACATAATCAATTGGCAAAGCATTTGAATATCACCATACATGTGTTTGCACAAGATTTTTTCATTAATGAAACTTTTTTTTTCTAGTGTGCTATTACATATTGGATGATGGAGACAAAGTGAAGGTGGGGGTCAATGCATGAGCATTTGGCTTGGAGTTTGGACTTGGGATGTAAAGTTTAAGAATGTAATTTTGATTACATTTTCCATTGCAAAATCATGTTTTGTTTTGGTATCATATAAGACTAACATTGTTGGCTACTACATGTACTTTGTGTTGCAATGGGTAGGGTCTTGGTGACCGGGGTTCAAATCCCTAGCAAAAGGCTTGGAGTTGGAGGTTGTAATTAAAAACCTACATATAATTAATTACCACATGTTGCCAAGTTGCATATCATAATTGTTTGCTAGAAGCCAAACAAAAAAACAAAAACAAAACAAAAACAGAAAAAAAACAAAAACACCTCTACATTTGTAAAGCCTACTCTTGTACACATAAATGTCCAAGTAGGAGCACGATAGGAACCTCTGCAACTTCTAAACTTTGCACCGAATTTATACTTCTGCTCTTGCAATACAGGTTTCTTCTATATAGCCCATTAATTTCTTCTCCAAAGACCCATAAGGGGCTCAGCCTTCTCACATTCCCTTGCCACTCGTGCTACAAATTAAAAAACACAAAAAGAAACACTGCCCCCAGCAACTTTCTTCTGTTCATACATTCGGTGTAAGACGAAGGGTTATTACAAGCTCTGGGTACTTATTTAAGTACACACACAAAGCCCCTAAAACTGGCATACAAGTTAAAAGTCCCATGATCATGATACAGATTCTTACATTGTCTGTCAAATCTTGGGGTAGCCCTAGCTAGTAGGTAGTAAAAAGAGGTGCATAAAATTGTGTGCATCATCAGATCAGATCCGAGTTTTCAACCCATTTCATGCAGAGGATGGTGAGAGGTTTAAATCAGTTTCCAGGGCTGCTTTGCTTAATAATCGGTACAAATTGTCTGTGCCCATTGTCCACACTCTAGATCTAATGTGTTAGAAATCATAATAACACCGCTTGGAAAGCATTATTGAACCCGAGCTTTTGTCCTCTATTGATTGTTTGTTTGTTTTCAATTGCAGCAGCCTCATACAAAACTCTCTTCTCGTTCTTCAACTGCAGCCCCTATTATTCTCACACCACTGTATCTAACAATATAATAATTCTATACTAAATGATAATAATTCTAGTACATGAACAGATTCGCCATTTATTTAAACTGTTCTTGCAATTGTTGATTTTTGTTGGAAATAAAGTCCAGAATGTCCAAAAATTTGAGACGTGAAGCTCCCCCATTGTTGAGAGAGGTGTGGAAACTTTAAAAAAAAGTGAAGCAGTTGCAATGTCTTTTGACATGCCAATAGCGAGCTTTGAATGGAGGCAGGTAGCATGGTACTCTAACGGGATAGCACAAAGCTCTTCCTCAAGTGCTTTGATTTGAAGGGTCGGTGCGCATCTATTTTGCAACAGGTTGGAAGTGGGTGACTAGGGAGCATAATAACAGAGGATGCAAGTGCATGGCGAAAATAATTCTTATAAAGATAATTGCGAGAAAGATACAGAGAGTAAACGGATAAATTGGAGAATAATATAGCATATGCTGAAATGCATGTCAATAACTAATTAAATAAATAAATAAATTCCCAAGTCCATGCTCTCACATATCTCTTGTCACCAGGGTTTTGTTTTTCAATTTTGTGATGTAGCCATAGTGCACGCGCTCATGATCATTTTCACAAGAAGAATTAGCCAAAGTTGGCTACATGTCAAATAGGAAAGTAGGAAAATTTTAAGAATCCTGTTATATTTTGGTGAACTACTAGAACCTATTGTTTAAATATGATAATTTAAAAATTTAAGAAACAACCTTGCACTTGGCACATTTTTTCCACAAAAATCCTTTGTATCATCATCTCCCCTAGATTATTTTTTGTTCCCAAGTGACAAAAATTGGTCTAAAGGAAAAACACTGCTTGTCACTAAGTTATGTCCCACTAGAAACAAAAATTTGTTAGAGACATTGGCTTCCTCACAAATTCCCGCATACCACACAACACAGCCTAATTGACCCGAGGGCCAACAACACTGAAATTTCCCGTACCCCATTCCTAGTATGGCGAGTAGTAGTAGGCCCACGATGTACTCTTCACGGACCTACCTACTTGCAAATTACTAGTAGGAAACCGAAGCAAAAGACTTAAGCGAAATCCATCAGAAGCAAACCAAGAGAAGAAAAACAATAGTGAAAGAACAATAGTCTGGTGTTAGGAGGAGGAGGACAACAAAAAGTTCTTTAACAATAATTCAAGAACAATAGTTTCATTTTGGGCCTTTTCTGTAGATTCTGTGCAGAATAATTCAAGTCTTCCTACTTGCAGGGCAAGTGCAAAGTTGGGTGCAAGGACAGCCCGGGGTTGATGAGGTGGGTGGGACTTGGGTTCCTATCCCATTGTGGCTTTGAGAACTCTCTCCAGTTGCTTGCTGGTCATAGCATGAGATTCAACACTCAAATGGGTGGTGGTTTTTTTTTTTCACTCAAAAGCTTTTTATTCTTGAGCTGGGTTCCATTCAGCTTTTTTACAGTTGCGGATTTTCTTCAAAATGGTAGGCTGGCTGGCCCCCAGGAATTGTGTACAAGTCTGTCCATCTGAAAAAAGGCTTTCTTGTTTGTCTCGAGTTAGTAACCACTAGTCCCATCCCAACACACATAAACCCAACCAGAAAGCTCAAAAAGCTTAATGCCAGAGTCTGTTTAGAGATTTGCTGGTAAAAAAAAAAAAGGCAATCCTGCAATTCAACAGACTACTCAATGAGCAACATAATCTGTCGATTCTGACTTTCCACAAATTTCGTATAAAATCACAAAACAATTTGGGCAAGGTGAACTTGACAAAGAGGTGCGACAAAACGAGCTTTAAAATCGTCCAAGCTTTTCCATTTGGAGATTAGTAAATGGGTTACATAAGCAAGACAATCTGGAGAATAGTTGTACAACTGGTGTTATGACAATTTCTGGCTAGAGGATAGATACTTCAACTAGCCTCAAGGCTCATCTCCTGAATCCTAAGGCTTTCTGTCAAGGAGAGTTTGACTTTTGTTTATGGCAATTGGCACTTAACAAGTCAGAAGTGATGAATTCTAGAGGCAGAAGGCATTCCACTGTTTAGGGTTTAGGGTTTAGGGTCAGGGTTCAGTTCCCTCTGCCCAAAAGCACAGGATTGGTTTCCCCAGCATAACACATTGACCCAATTGGGAAGGAACCAGAGTTGGTCTGGCATATAGGTCTTAAACTGGTTTCAACAATGGTATAATGTTATTGGTACTCAAGATCACACCAAATTCTGTTTCTCTTTCTGATAATATACTTGGCCTGTGATATTCTGTCTTTATTATCATTATTATTACTATTATTGGTGAAATATCTCCAGTTGGTATTTTAAAAAACCCCTTCTCTTTTGTTAAAGGAAATATTAAGAAAAAATAAAAATAAATTGCATAATTTTTGCCCTATGATTTTATGAAGATGCTAAAAAGCTGAAATAATAACAGTTGTCCTTTATAGCTTAAATATTTCTCTTGCTACTAATTATTTCATGTGTTGATTTAGTATTTATGAATGGCTAGGGTTATTTTGGTAGTAATTAGATTAAAGGTGCATTCACACTTGGTGTTAAGGACTTTAATGTTGAATCCCCTAACACCATGCTAGTCGTTTAGGACTTACGCCTACTTACCATGAACATTTTATGTTAAGTTAACATTCACTTAACATTAAGGTATTGCTTACTTAAGACTTGGGTGCCACCTAGGATGTCACCTAGATTTTCATTTAACATTGACTTAACATCATGTGTGGATGCATCATAGGAATTTTAAAACTTTTGACATGTGTTGTCATTTTATTTTATTTCTATCTGGGAAAAAGGGGTTGTCGGTTCTTCTTTGTTGATGTAGAGTTGAGAGCCACCTTTTTTTTTTTTCCAAAACCTAATAAAAACACTTATGAAAATAGGTTGGCCTAATAGAAGTTTTGGAGAAATGAAAGCTAAAGTAGTTTGGTATTAAAATTTTAGATATCAATCTTTATATTCATACTAAGGAGCCATCTTCCTAGCTCTGCTAGTATCAATCTTACCTAACATCCTACCTAAGAAGGTTGTAGTGAAGAACAATACTAAGGTGGAATCACCCGTCATCAAACACATAACTATCATTGAAATTTTTTCAATATTTTATTCATTCTTTAACCAAATTGAGCAGTTTTATTATCATTGGACACATAAACTAGAGGGCTACAAATGTTTTTTTAGCATCATATGTTAAGGAGCAACACAAAAAACATAGGAAAAGTGTGTGATAGTTTGCTTCAATTTTTTTGAAAAAATAGCTCTCAACCTTTGTTTAGTTCTAGCCCCATCAACTAAGGTTTCATAAAACTTCTCTACATTCCAAATGTGCGAAGATGCAACAACCAAAAAATTTAAGTTCAAAATCTTAATATGTTTTAACTCGCCCATCATTGAACATTGACCCTTTTAGACCAAACATCCCATATCTTCCCCATTCCTTCATCAAATTGAACAATTTTTGCAATGTTAAAACATTTTGATGTTTGTTTTTGAAAGGAAAGAAATTTAACAAAATCTTCTTTATGATATTTTTTATTTCTTTCTTTTTCCAAAAGGAAAAACGATGTGTGAAGTTTCAAGTTTTGTCCTCAATGATAATGGTAGACTTGAATAAGAATGAAGGGTGATTGGAAGTCTTTCTCCTTCCTTCATTTTTGGTGATAACTTATTTCAATGCACTTTACACTAATTGCTTGAACACATACTTGTTGGATGTTTTTTTGGGACTTCACACATGAAAATAAAAAATGTGAAAAAAATCAAAGATTTTAAAAATTATTTTTCAATTTTAATATGAATTATGTATATCAATATGATATCATACTAGCAATATTTAGGTTGTTGTACCAGTATTTCGTCAAGTCTTATTACAATCAATAGTCTTTTCCATAAATGAATATTCAAACATGGGGTTAGAACCCTATGTTTATAAAAACACATGCCAACATTGTGAAAATATGGAAAAAGTTCTACAAAGAGCTTTAATGACACACAAAACAAGATTTTGCACCCAAACAAAACAACAAATTACTTTCATGTCAATTTGTTCCACTCATCATGAAACTAATTCAGGAGCCTTATTAAGAGTTCTTACTTTTTGCATTATGCTATAGTGTAAGAAGTTCTTAAAAGTTTTGGCAAACTTTTTTGTGTAATGCACACATGCATAGAACAAAACTTATGAAGAAAACTAGGTTGTGAAGAAAGTTGAGTTTGATTTAGGAGAAAGGAGGTGCATATAAGAGTTTTAGAACAACAAAGTGTTGTGTGTAAGGACAAGGCCATCCAAAGTGAAGCAAAAGGAGCATGTGAAAATGAACTTGTCAAGTAGCCACACACTTGGAATAAGCCACAAAAACTCTTAGAAAGCCCAAAGCCAAAAGCCTTAGGCTTGGAAACATTGATGCCAATGCAACATGTTATAATTAAAGAACAATGTTTGAGAGTTTTTTTTCCAAGTGTGGTTTAGGGAAAGAGAATGGTGCTAATTTCCATGATGTGATTATCATTGACCAAATTTTGCTTCACCTTTCCTTGAACACTTTGATGTTGTGGCATCTTTGTTGGGTAAACAAAACTTGGTACAAAGTTGTTGGTAATCTATGGTAATCTATGACATGGAACACACTTGTGATCATCAAGTATGCCAACCATTTTTATCATCAAACGATTTCAACACAAGATTTTTGTTGACATGTTTTTAAAAATCATTTGCAATTTGAAGTCAAACATTTTGAATTATATTTGCATCTAGTTGGAATGTTATAATTAAATGAAACAAAGGACATGGATGCATGAATGAATAGGTCACTTGGATTATAAAATAAAATAAATCAAAATGAAGTTTTAGTCTATAATGTTCAATTGGCAATGTAATGTGATACCATTGGTTGAATGGCCGTAAGATTCATACATCAAGAAAATAAGTATCATATTAATAGGAACCCCAAATAAATACTCTAAGAATATGTTATTGTGATTTCTTTTTTGAAAATGGAGGAAATACAATTCTAGGGACTTTTGAAAATATGGTTCAATCCAAGCCATTCAAAAGTCCCTAGTTAGATTTGAACTCCAATTTTTGAGGAGTAATTCCACATAAACATTTATTACTTCAAGTTACACCACATATTGAGTCACTATATGTAATTGGAATGAAAATCAATATGAAAATTTCAATTTTTTATGTTGCAATCAACTAATCAATCCATGTTGAACTTTGAAAAGTCCATTGTAAAAAGTGAGTGTAATTTTGTCAAAATATTTACATGATGCACTCCCAAGTCTCGGGGTGAACCCACTTGAGGGTTCACCAAAAAGGTAGTTGCGGAAAGTAGGGACTCGGAAGGCGCTCCCGGCTTCCAACTCTAGAAAGGGGTAGAGGGTCGAGTTCGGAGCCCATGGATTAGACTAGGAAGAGGACTTAGTAGATCAAGCACGAATCTGCATCAAAACAAACCACCCACGTGGTTAGTTCACATTCCGAGACACCCTTTGGTGTTGGGACAAACCACGGG
>Ga0209208_10003540_pt1 | contig 22325 bp, 19 predicted proteins | sample S1TSphfallax_3_FD_187694 | JGI IMG/M metagenome (GOLD analysis project Ga0209208, IMG submission 187694) | Host-associated microbial communities from peat moss isolated from Minnesota, USA - S1T2_Fd - Sphagnum fallax MG (SPAdes) (version 2) | ecosystem: Host-associated > Plants > Peat moss >...
ATAATCAAAATAAATTTCTGGGCAAATTTTCATGACTTGGTGGAAAAAAAAGGCCTCCTACTTCTGCAAAGAATTTTCTGTGAAAGCATCCCGAAATTTGTACAACAAATCAATCCATAAAAAAATTGTGACAGACCATTCAGCTCATCACATAACCTCTATCTTGTTAACAAGTATAGATATATGTGAATGGATAAAGCAGACTTTTCACACTGTTCTCCCCTCAGCAATCTTTGAAACTTTCCAGATTTTAACAAGTGTGCTTCTCTGAATAAGCCCAAGGGACTTAATCAAAGATCTTCAAAGAGAAAGGGAAATGTGATTCTTCACATGCTTTATGGAACACACACAAACAGACTCTCCGGACATGCAATTTCATGACTGTACATGAAATTGTAAATGAGTGTCCTGGCCAGATTGTTGCTCTTAATCTTGGACTACTGGTCAAGATTCTATCAACCATATCCCCCTTCACTAGTGTCATCTTCATGCTCTGTGAGAACCTGGCTAGGACATTTTGTTAGTCCACTTGAGAGTTAACAATCAAATCATAGCCATCTTTGGCCTTAGCATCTGCTGCTAGGAACTGCCTGTTCCAATCTTTTTCTTGTCTTTCTCCAGCACATTTGACATGGGGATTATGTATCCCCTCATCATAAACTTCTCACTTTGTTGATGTATGTGCAGTCCCTGGCCACAGGTGCTGCTTCAGTTGTGTCCATCTCAGTAAGCCCTGCATCTTCATCGTTGCTTTGACTCTGCAACCAAGGCACAAGAGTTCATTATCATGCCTGATTGCAAGTTACTCTTCCCCTTATTCTTTGGAACCAAGTCCTTCCCACCAACATATTTCTGATAGAGCAGGACCACACCGTTTATAAGGTGGAGTTGAGCACATTGTCACAAACACAGAGTGAGGTTTGGAAGGAGTTTAGAGGAGTGGAGGGAGGGTGGAAAAACAACCAAGGTTTAGATCAAACAGTACCCATGGGAATGTCAATCTCCATGGTAAGTGATGCAGTAGAAGCCAATCACTGTGCAATGTGTCCATGAAAGATGATATGGCTGCAATTTTAATGTTAAACTCCTTGAACAAATCCTCCACATCAAACTCCTTGGTCCCAGGTTGCTACCGTATTCACATTCAGACAAAATTCTTCTTCATTGCTGGATTGAGAAACCTTGTAGATCGATATAAGTCATGTTTCTCCATTCCAGTCACAATATTTCTTTCCCTGAAAGAGACACATCATCTTGTTGTTAAGAAAACTTTTGATGAAACTGCTCTTCCTCGTGATGAAGATTACACTCACACAAATTGCAATTCCAAAGTCCAGTTGTGGAGCTGCCAAGGAGCTTGTGAGCTCAAAGCATTTCCACATCCAGCAGAAGAGGACATCCAAAGCCTAAGTTTATCCGTCAACAGTGTGACAGAAACAGATGTTCAATAGACGAGGTACCAAAGTGTACCTCATAGTTGCGGGACCAGTTTTTTTAAGCAGCTGTAAAACATTGTCAACGTCCAGTCCATCATTATGTTGGAAAACCTCTGCAATCTTAGTCACTTCTAGATTACTTGCAGCCAAGGTTTGTTCCTTGCTGCTTTTTGTTGCAGTTGAGGGTTACTGTTGGCAGCTCCTCTCTACACTACTTCAGCTGTTGCTCCACAACCTGCCTTTATAATCTGCAACAGTGAACATATCATAAAATTTTCAATCCATTTTGGACGGCTTAGAATTACCAGAGTGTCAATGACCTCGTAACTGAACATAATGCACATTGACAAACAGTGTTGATGTGTTGCTCATGCACAGGTTGGACTAAGGAGATGAATGTTTTGGCAACACCAAGGTTAAGACTATGCAAAATGAGGGGTTTAAGTACCAATAAAGAGCATACTTCAAGAGTGAAAATGTTGGACCTGCCTTATGCACCATACATTCTACATCAACACCTCTACACCCAGGGAATCCATTGCATCCAACACAAGTTTAGTATCTGAAATTTCTACCACCACCATTAATTCCTTTGAATCAGCTGCAGGATCCATGTGTGATTTCACAACCAGTTATGAGACCCCAAAACCAACTTCTTAGACCCTGGTAGGAAATTCCCATAGCGTGAAGTCAATTGCAAAGTGGTCAAAGATTGCTTTACAAGTGATCTTAGATTCACATCTCGAATCCCATTAGACATGTTGCAGGATCTAAATAAATGACTCAATGGCCTTCACTGGCAAAAACAGCTACCTAAGATATGGCTGCCTAGGAATGTAGATTGCATTCTTCTTCTATTCACCTATAACATAAACTTATCTTCAGTCTGCTACTATGAAAGCAGCAGGAGAGAATCAGGGGAAGACATTTGGGATAATCCCTTGTAGTACAGTTTCAGAAATCCTAGACTTCTTTTGTTTATCACCTATCTTCATAAATACTAAGAATCTCTCCATACCTGCAAACAAAGTCAACCTGAATAGAATTCAGAGATAACTTCATACTAAAGTTACACATATTCAGACCTGACGGCAACAAATCAACAAGCATGAAAGAAAAGTAAGCCCATCCTGAACCATTAAAGAGAAAACAAACTTGTCATATATAGCCTTACCTAAGGAGTCCAAGGTGGCAATCTCAAGCTGGTTGTCAAGACCTTTTAACACCATTTCAAGTCCTGATGGACTTTTGCCTGCCATCAAGATCTGAAATCAATGAACATTCTTGTCAAGTGTGATGAACATGAAAGGCACATATATGCCAAAGTGCCATAAATGTCAAGAAATGAAGGCCATGCAGGGTCGGGATGACAATAGGTCCAAACCAAAGTGGACAGTTGTTCAGGACATTGTTCAAGTAAATATGGCCTCAAACCATCCCTTATTCTCTTCTGAAGCTTCTTCAGTTTGGAATTGTAGAAAGGGACACATCCTGTCAAAATCTCCTAACATGCCACTCCCAAGCTGTAGATGTCAACTTTGAAGGGGTACTTCAATGATAAACTCAACTCACTTGACCACTTGGACCAACATGATCCTCTGATTTTCTAAACAATTCTGGTGTCAAGCTTGGTGTAGGTACAACTTGATTCTTTTCTTTTGGAGAGCCCAAAATCAGCCACTTTTGCAGACACATGCCTTTCATGTTCATCACATTTGACAAGAATGTTCATTGATTTCAGATCTCAATGAACCACAGTGTTTTGATGTAGGCAATTTTGCAACATGATGTCAACTGCTTCAAGAAGCTCAAATGGGGCATCAAGGGTCTCACTGTCCTCCATTTTTTTGAGCAATCATGGACAAAGATCCCCAAATCCATTGGTTCCATAAAGAGGGAATGACTTTGATCCTTGGTAACATAACAAAGTAAGGGCGAAATATTTTTGGGTGAGACAATCCCACAAGAAGAAATTTTTTTTGTTGCATATCTTTCTTTTCTGGTCCATAAAAACACTTTTCTGTAAAATATTTTCCAAGCCATGGAACTTTGTGCACATTGCATATGCTCCCTTTCCTACTTGACTAGTTGGCACTCACCAAATACTTCTGTACATTGTACCACAATAAAGGAGCTTGATTAGAGGAGATCTCTAATCTTTTGATGAGAATCTCTGAATCACAATTTGAATCAATCTTGATATTAAGAGTTGTCTATCTTCCTTTGCTTCCTCATCAAAGTGAAATTCTTCATGCTTGACATCATCACTCCACTTTTGATCTCAAAGTTCATTCAAAAACATTGTCTTCACTCTCTCATTGATATTGTTCTGCAGAAGTTGCAAGTACAGACTTAGTTTAAAAACCAAGGATGCAAAATGCTTTCACATTTGCCAAGATCATGGCCACTTGGATCCATCAGGCACCACAACAATCACCAACAAGTATCTCAACCTCCTGCACTGTCTGTGCAAAGTTTTCCAAATTGTGATAGGATCTTTGAATGTCTCAAAAAGATGGACCATGAATCCATGCTGTTGCATCATTCAAAGTCCTGCAAAATTTGTCAAATAAGTAATGACATAGGAGGTGCTTGATTGTTACCAGATTGGCCCTGTCTGGTGAAATCAACATCTGGATGTGCATCATAGAGTTTGCTGCAAAGTCCAAGTACCCAGATGGAATGAATTTTGTTAGACCCAAGAGAGGATACTGGCAGGTATTGTTGCTGGTAATGCTTGAACAAATGGCCACCAATGCACATATTATTGCTGTATTCAATCCAATTAATGATACCTTGTCTTGGGAGCATATTTGATCAAACAAAAGAAGATCAACAAAGAAATGAAAGGAACAAGCATCTGACAGCTAACCTGAATTGAAATAATTGCAGAATTAATAGGGTGCTGGCAGAGTTGAGGGGGTGTAGTGGTGGAGATGACTTTACCTCTAAGTCCTGCTCAGACCATATTGACAACAAAGCCCATCACAACTAAAAACTTTTGTTCTCATCAACTAGGTAAATGCATGCTCCAGCCTCACAGAAAGCACTGAGATCTCCATTCCTTTGAAACGCCAATAATTGCCTCTTCAACTTGCAACCATGACATAAGAAACTGAAGCCTGATAACCACCTCAATATCTTCAATGTTGAAAATCATGTAATCATAGACCTTGTCACTTGCTGGGATCCGGGGGCCACCCTTTTTTCAACCCTCTGCTCCAAATGATGCACTGCAAGCCTCTATCAAGGTCAGTCCATTCAGGTGTTTAACTGCATGTACATGGAAGCCCACCCATAGGCCTAATGTGAGCACATGCAACACTTTCCCAAAGGATTCCACATCATGTTGGCTGTAGGCATTGTCATTGCCCACATGAGGTGGAGAAATATTGCAAGTGATAGAGATGACTCCAAGGGCATCTGAAAAGTTAAGACACCATAAGAGAACTACAAGACATTTCCATGTGGCAGCCCGATTCTATCTGCAAAAAAGCACAACACAAATTGAGGTTAGACAGTGTGAACCAGCAAACTGATATATAGCTAATGTCATTTGATTGTTAACTGTGCTTATTGCTCCTGTATTCTACTACTTTCTTTATCCTCAAAGACACAAACTGGCCCAACACCAAAATACTGACCACTGATAACAAACAGAGGCTATGGCCTCTAATAGAGGAGTTGTCAGGAACAATCATATAAGGTAATAAAAAGATGCCAAGAACAATGCCTATTCTGTAGCAATCAAAATCTATGCTCTACTAGTATACTCCAATACAAACAAATACAGTGGCAACTCAAGAGATTCATATGTTCCAGATAGCCACTTTATCCTTTCTATAGTAGATCAGTGCTGGAACAATTCAGCATTCAGCGTGTGACGGGTCAGAGCATGGTGCACAATATGACTCACAAGCCAAACCAAAATAGACCTCTTATGATATGGTCGAAAGCAATGAGCACCTTTGCTTGGAGACTTCAAATACAAGGGAAATGAAACCGTAATTGTTGACACTAATGACATCCACCCATAATCCATACAAACCCTTTGTCTCAATAGAGGATATTCCAGAGCCAGATACCCCTCAGTCTTTTCTGCAACCCAAACAACTCAACCACACAGTATGCACACAACCATTCCTTCAAGCCAGAAATAGTAAAACCGAAACCCTAACTTGCTTCAAACCCCCGCTTCCAAAGCAGAAAAAAGACAATAGCCTGGCCACAAACTCTAGCATTTTGCGATCCACAGTCTACCGTGCAAGCACTTCCAATGTGACACGAGGAAAAACCAAAAAGGAGTTCAAGCTCAAAATTTTAAAGCAACACACCATTTCGCAGTGCAATGTTGTCATTCTCACTGTCGACAGTGTATCAAATGCCCTCATAGTGAATCTCACTTCTAGCAGTGAGACTGATGAACCTGGCGACAAAAGAATTGGCCAAAAGAGTTGGGGCCTTGCCCGTGCTTCTTTGAATTAGTCTCCACTCTGGCTCTAATTCCCTCTTTGTCCTCGTGTCTCCCCACCTCGGAGAGAGGATAGTGGCATGTACAGTGAATGGGACTGTCTGAAGAAAGGGTCAACAACTCACACACTAATCATGTATCCAATGGAGTTGGCGATATGTTATCCTTTCCATTATCATGTTCTTAATGATATCTGACATTCATATTTGCAATGCTAATTTGGACAATTAATGTTTCATCCCACTTGTCAATGTGCCAAACTTGTAACCATATATTTTAAGATTTCTTCATCTATCCTACATTCAACCACTCATATCATAAAATTAAGCATAGGATAAAATGATAATTATTTACCCTTATGTTGTGACAAGACTACATGTTGGTCATTTATCTTAATCTAGATTCACAATTTTACAAAACATTGGAAAACTTTTCAAGCCTACATATCTTTATTGTGTTTACATATGTTAAATGAATTTTTTTTTTATTAAACCTTGCCCAATATGTAAAATTCATTATGCCCGTTTCACACTAGTTTTTTTTTTTTTTTTTTTTTTTTCCTTTGAAAATAGTATAGTAAACAACAAAATTGCCATACTCCTAAAATAACACAAGCAAAATTCATGATGCAGCATGTTCATAATGTTTTTAGGGTTTGAGTTTTTTTTTGGGTTCTAGAGTTATAGGGTCCTTTTTGTTTTGTTTTTTTTAATGTGTTTTTTTTCTTTTTTTATTTTTCTTTTTTTCATTTTTTTTTTTTTTTTTTTTTTTTTTGTTTTTTTTTTTTTTTTTTTTTTTTTTTTTTTTCTTTTTTTTTTTTTTTTCTTGCATTCTTAAGTTGAGTTCTTTGTCTTTTTGTGCATTAATCTTACATTTTTTTTTGTGCATTCTTGCTAAGCTCTTTAAATATTTGTGCAATGTGTAAGGTTCTGCACCATTTTTTCAAGATCTTCTTTTTGTGTATTGAAGTGAAAGCAATTTAAACAAAAACAAAAACATTAAAAGTTAGAGTAGCTATTTTAGAAATACCACTATTTTGGAGGAGTGCTCACCTAAAAGGTGGCAACAAGGGCTTTTTATGACCATCCTAGGTTTGGATTTGCCAATGTTATTTCAAAATAAACCATATAATGTTTTGTTTTTTGGTTTCAAACAAGTTTCTTGACTTGTTTTTGTTAAACTTTAAATTCAAGGACTTGGCTATTTATCATTTTTAAATATTTGAACTTGAGTGTTTTTCTTGGTTCCATAACTATCATAGCCATGGGTCAGGGTTGACATTAAATACTTATTTTAAAAATTGAATGATTTTTTTTTTAAATGTTGAAGTGTCGAAAATTTTGATAAAAGCACATTGGAAATGACAAAAAAATGATAAATGCATTTTGAAAGTGAAAAAAATCTAAAATTTTGTAGAAAATGGTAAAAAAAAGTCATATTCTTCATCAATCATTAAAAGATGTCATAATATTGATGATCACACAGATTTAGTCATAATTCACCTATTTAATGATATTTTTTCCCTAAACATTAAAAGTGTAGTTAGTAGGTAAAAATAGGTGAAGGGATGAGAATGTGAGCATTGAAACATAAGTGCTATTGGAAGGCAATTGAATGTTCAAATGAATTTCATTAAAAAAATTCATTTTCATTAATGAAAAGTTTAATAATTAAAAAAATGAATTTATTTTTTGGAAATAATCAATTATTCGTAATTAATGCGTCAAACCTAACCCAAGGCTATGGTACTATCAATTTTAAATGGTTTTTTTTTAAACAATTTTTGTTACTTAGGCTACTCAATGATTTTGGAATTGTTATAAAATTTTGTATTCCACTTTCTTGGAAAAAGATACTTCAAAAGCTACAAACAACTAAAAAATCTAATGAAGCCCCAAGTTGTGTAAGAACTTTTTCATCTCTTTTCAACATTAACCATAGAGGTATTTGTTATTGAATTATTTAAACCCTAAATTCAAAAATCTATTTGGTTTTTAGGTATGTGCATTTGATAATTCAACTTATCATAATTTAAATGTTGATTGCATGTACGTTCAACTTTTATTTATTTATAATTTGGACTTGTTGTCCTTAATTCTTTTTGTATGTTGAAATGCAAAATGGGATGGTAAAGGGGGTTGGAATTGGAACATGTTGTTGAAGTTCAATAGTATGAAAAAATATTGAACTTTATAGCTACTCATATCCATGGTCACATTAAATAGGTCATAAAAGATGTAGACCTTGTCAATGTCATACAAGTTATGATTAACAATGTAACCAATTACAAGCTTATGGGCATGATGACTATTATTGAATACCCACACAATATGTGGGAATCTTTGTGTCACACATTGCTTTGACTTCATAATTAAGGACATTGAAAAACTTGATTGGGTGAAAGAAATGTTGAGCATTGTAAGAAATGGTGACATTTGTCACAAAAAAGCCCAAGGTGTTAACAATGTCATAGGACATTTGGAGAATTAGATTTCTTTGAATTTTCCAACACCCACTTTGTTATGATGTTCATAGTTTTGAAACAGTTAATGAAAAGTTCATAAAAGTTCAAAACAAATGGTAGTTTCAAATGTTTGGTCTAAACAGAATGATTTTGGAATTCAAAAAGTTCACATCTTTAAACATTATGTTCTTTCTCATTATTTTTGGAAAAATGCACAAAAAAAATTTTATAGCCATTTTATATAGTTTTAAATTTGGTAAATAAAAGAGGTTATATAATTGGGCTGTTATATGAATTCTTGAATAAATTAGTACATCATTTGTGGAAGCAAATAAAATAAAATTTAAATCATCGTTTTTTTACAAGCAAAAATATTTTAGTAGAAAGGTTGCCTTACTTTAAAACTTGATGTTACAACCCATTCCATGGTGGGAAAAGTTTAAGAGGCATGTTTCCACTTTGGGAGTTGGAGTTTCGATGGACTTCCGATTTTTCAAAGAGTAATTATAGGGGTCAAAATTTGAAGGATTAATAAGTTTCTTATATCATTGAAAAAATCTTGGAACCTAGATGTTTAAAATGGGCTTGCATGACCCATTCGGGCACTTAAAACACAAGTTATGGCCAAAAGAAGGGCCGATAATCAAATTGGCAATTTGATTCCTAATCACTAAAAGTCAAGAATCGCCTCGATTTCCTTGCGTGCAGATGGCAGGCAACATATCATTGGAAAGTTCTCAACAAGGGCTATAACTTTGCTTCAAACCTCATCTAAATCGAAGGTCTACATGCATGGACATTTGTTTTAATTTAATGCAGATTGTTACAACATTAAGGCTTTCCCCTCATTTTGGTTTTATTTGATGTTTATATTGGTTTTTATGCATTCTCCCATGTTTTTTTAATTGATGTTAGGTAATTTTTTTCCATCCCCCACCTTTTTTTTCTATTAGGTGTTTACTAGTTTTTACCCATTCCCAATTTATTTATGTTTATGGTAATTGGTTTTTTTAATTCCCCATTTTGTTGTTGTATAAGGCTTGCTAGTTTTATTTGATTGATTCTTTTGGTTTTATTTAAATCAATTCTTATCAATTCATTTTATTTAAATCACCTTCTTTAAATAACGCTTGCCATTTAGGTTTTTAATACCTTTAAAAGGAGAACAAAATATGATTATTTTCTATTCAAAATGAACAATCAAACACAAGTAACCAAATACATGTAAGTACAATTACAAGGGTATCGAAAACATAGATACACCTTGTTATGTATCCAATAAAAATTTTCTCTTCAAAACCAAGATGGTAATCATGGACATATATTGATTTAGCCAACTTTGGATATTAACAAAAAAAATCATTATATATTTTTGGTTACCTTATTGATACATGAATAAAACTCTTACAAATTTTTTGACATTTTTTCCCAATTTTTTGTGGTTTTTAATTGAATTCATGACATAGAATTTTAAAAATCACACCAAAAAAATGGTTGTTATCCAAAACAAACACAAGTTTTTTACTTCATTATGTAAGAATGCAATCAAATGTAACAACTTGCTTAAATTTAAGGCCAAACACTTTTTTTCATAAAATTATGTTTTTGTACTTAGAAATATTGAACCTATTTAAGATTGGGCAACATTTTTTATTCAAATTTTAATTCAATTTTGAAAGGAAGTTGGTTGCTTAATTAGGTTTTGATGGTGGTTCCACAAAAACTTCAAACTTTCAATTTGGAAACTTTAGAATTATCTTATAACTTAGACTTAAACCTAATTAAATCCCAAAACTTGTTACGACTAATCATTATCACAAGTATGTGAACAATTGGTTGTCAATGGTTACTTATGTGGATTTTTCAAACTTGATATCCAATTTTTGTTTAACTATGTGTGAATTTCATGTTTTAGTTTTAACTCATGAGATTGTTTTGTCCCAAATGAAATTAAGAAAACCAAGAATGTTCTTGTGGCATTTATTATTATATGATTTAACATCATCCTGGGGTGCATGCACAAATGGGTGGACTAATTTGGGTGTCATGTAAGCCAATTTTGCCTTGTGATTGCCATTGTAATGCCCATGTTGCTTTATAGATCTTGAAATTTATTAAAATGTGGGTTAAAAATTTTAACTTGAACATTTACATGATGCACAAAATCATTTTATAAATTAAATTTTTGTAAAAGCCATGGACTTTTGAACTCAAAATTCATGGAATGTACGTCTGACTGCCATTTCTTTGTGGATTATGATATAGTCCATTAATTGATGGGGTGTGTGCTAGGGACTAGAAATTAGTAAGATATTATAATAAGGAAGTTAAGGGTTAAAAAAAAAATTGAATTATAAGATTATATTTATGGACTTTTGAATGGGCCAATTAGAAACATTTTTTTATAAATTCGTATTATATTGGAACAAAAAATGTTTTTTGGTATTTTGCTTATATGCTTAAAGATATTGAAACCCTAGATGAAGCATTAAAGATATGGAAAAAATATGGAGGGAATCAATGTAAACTAGTTGTTATTTCCAAATTTTGATCAAGATCTTGAATAAATAGGGACTTTGGATTTGTGGCAAATTAATCCACATTTGTGCACCTACCCCCAATGTTTACACCTTGTATTTTTTCTACTTTTAATTTTGAAAACTTCACCAAATACCTCCAAGGGTCTTTGAGGGTTATTTTCAATCAAGGTTTAAATTGTTCATGTTCTTGAATTTTCAACAAGGATCTTCATCATCTTAGTGATCAACATCCTAAACGAATGCAACTAAATTACATTGATCTTTGAAGGTTTACAAGTTTGTTCAGGTCATTGTTATATCTATTTCCATTTTTTTTGGGGGGATTTGTTTTTGAAAATAATTTTGCATATGTGATCTTTATTTTAATAAGAGGAATGTAACTTTTCATCCTTGTGAACTTGAGGGAATTTAACAACATGGAACATTGTTTTGGAGATTTGTTATTTCAAAGTTTGATAAATTTTATAATTGGTTTGATTAAATTGTGAATTATCACAAAGTCTTATCATGTTATTATTACATTAGTAACCATCTTATATGATAATTATCTTGACATATCAAGTGATGGCCCTTCATCAGTCCATAGTGTGAGGGCTAACTTGACAACAATTGAAGGCTATTCTTTAACACGCAATGTGATGGGTAAAAAACAAATTTAAATGAATAGAAACAATCGATTATTCACAAGTTTTAATTTAGTTTCTTTACATACAATTTAGTTGATTCCTTAATATGAAATGTCACCAAATTTATTTGCAACAAAACATTTATTGTATATTTGGTTTTCATTTGAACTTAAAAAATGTTCAAAATAAATTTATGAAATGCATGTACATAAAAATTTGTAGAAACAAGGCATCAAAAACCATGCACATTTCTATATAAGAACTTATATAACATAAAGGCCCAAAACCAAAAGCAACAAATGTACATTTAAATCATTTGAAACCTAATATCTAAATGTTCCTTGATTGAAGGTATAAATATTTAACAATTTTTTGTGATATATTAAACAACATGAGGTTGGCGTGATATAAAGACTTTAAAAATCAAAACATATGAGCATTTTTTATCTTAGATCCAAAAGGGTTAATTCACATTTTTTGAATGGGGTAATAGGTTAGTATTAGGTTTTATCTCATCAAAATTTTTTATTAAGAGAGTTCGTAGTTTAACTTTTTATGGAACAAATTATTTTTGAAATAGCTATTGTTCAAGTTCCAAAAGTCTTTTACCAAAACAAAATTCAAATCAAGTTAAATGAATTTTAAATTTGAATTTCTCAAACTCAAATTAATCATTTAGCATAACTTCCCATGATTAATATGGCATTAAAATGACACAAAATGTTTATATGTAATTTAATTTTGATGTGTATCATTGAAGCTTTTCTTCACAATTGCTTTGTATTTAGTATTTTGAATTTTTAATGTAAGTGCCTTGGTTGAATGAAAATGAAAACATTATGTTGTTCTTTTTATTTAAAAAAAACTAAAAATTTGGCTAATCTCAAAGGCTTTTATAATGTGTGCACATTAAAAAAAATTCATATTAAAAAGATAATCTCATAATTGAAATAACTAGATTTGGTTTATAGGGTAATTGAAACAATGCAACCAACTATATGTTTTGCCTAAGAATGGGGATTGTAATTGGCCAAGTTTCTTCAAAAAATTGCCCCATGAATTTAAAAACTGTGTAGATGTAGTTCGGTCAAGAGCCTTTCATGAGAATCATTTTGTCTAATAGAGATGCTTTCTCTCAAAAACGAATCAACAAAAGCATTGTTCCAATCTTCTAAACCCTTGGAACCAGCTAATTCATACAAAATTTTAATTTATAAGGAACTAGAATTGATCAATTTTCTAAAATATTTTTTTCTTTGAAAATTGGAACCAACTAACTATGTAAAATTTGAAAAGTCAACTACCTTAAATCAATAGTTCTTGAAAACAACAAAAAACCATGTGGTGCTAAATAACTTCTTTTGGAACCCTTCTTTTGGCACAAAAGGTCATGGGTTCTCAAACTTGATGATGTGCAAGTGAAACTCCTACAAGGCCTCTCCCAATGAGCTCAACTTGGGCGTGGCAATGGTGTGTAAGGTTAGGTCAAATAAGTGATGTGCTTTTAAAAAAATTGAAGGCACGAACAATGAAATTGCTAGATTTGGTGGTTTGAATTATTATTTTTAGTTTCCTTGACTGAACTAATACTTACTTGTGTAATAAATTTTGATAGGTTTGTGAAAATTTTAGAAGGCCAATGGAAATGGTAAAAAAGGTTCATTATTTTTAATGTTCAACATGATAAGGTTGAGTGTAAGTTTCAAAATTATTTTTTCAAGCCAATGGTATTTTACATTTGGTGATTTGAATTTGTTTCCTTAATTATCTTCATTGACCTAAAGGGATGTTTCCATTATCTCCTATTCACTCATTGTGCCAAGGTGAACTGGTGCCCACATTAGTACTTTCCCCTTTTTGAGTGAGGCCTCTTAATAAACATAATAAGCCAAAAATATGTTACATTATTTGGACTCAAAGATCTTGATTTACTCCAAGAACACGATATTTGCATTATTTAGAAGCAATTTAAATGGATTTAAGGGGTTTTATCAATGTCTTGCATGTCAATAGATCCATATATGACCTGTAAATCCCATGTATAATTACACTTGAACATTCGAACTTTTTACATTTCAAGCTTTTAACACTTACATCATTGCCTTGTATAAGTTTTTCTTTCACATTTAACGCTCCCACAATGCTATATAAATGTTTTAAGGGCATGTCAGTGTATTTGCTATATACATTAATGACTATACCTCCTTGCAACAACCATAAATCCTTTCACGCTAATTTCAATGTCTTTATCAAACTACTGCAAGAATAGATATTTTCAACTCAATCAGTCACTAACAACTTAGGTTTCCTCCAGTTTCAACATTGATGTTCTTAATATAGCTTCAACATTGCAAAGTTGTTCACCTTCAATGGGCATGTGACATAACCCACATACTTCAATTGGGCTTTCCTCTATTCTCTAAACTACAAATCTGCATTTTCTCATCCTCAAGCATTTACAACCATGCTTCAGGTTGTTACACTTATCAATCTATATACAATTCCACAAAAATGAATTACTCCCTTTACAAAGCTTGGACAAAGATCATGATGTAGAATGTACCATGAGTGAGTACATAATATGCCTCAACTCCACACAAATTTCAAGAAATGAGGGTCGTGCCTTAGGGTCAGGATGATAACAGGCTTGAACCAAGGTGGACAACTGCTCAGGGCATTGTTCAGGCATATTTGGTCTCAAACCATCCTTTATCCTCTTCCGAAGATCCATCAACTTGAAATTGAAAAATGGGACATATCCAGTCAAAATCTCATAACACACCATCCCAAAGCTATAAACATCAACTTTGAAATGATATTGCAAGGACTCACTTGATGAACTGGGACCAACATTATGATCCTCTGAATCACCAAACAATTCTGGCGCCATCCATCGAGTTGTACCCAGATCCATTGTTAGGTTGGAATATGTGCAACTTGATTCCTTTATTTTGGAGAGCCCAAAATCAGCCACTTTTGCATACACATGCTTATCATGTTCATTATACTTCACAAGAATGTTCATTGATTTCAGATCTCGATGAACCACCCTGTTTTGATGCAAGTAATTCATGCCTTCCGCTACTTGCAACATGATGTCAACTGCTTCAAGAAGTTCAAACGGGGCATCTTGGCTTTCATTGTTCACCAATCTTTCCATTAATTGGTGAAGATCCTCATCCATCAGCTCCATAATAAGGGAACAAGAATGATCCCTAGTTGCGTAACAAAACAAGGGCAAAATATTGGGGTGAGACAATCCTGCAAGAAGAGATGCTTCTTCTCGGATATCTTGATTTTCTGGTCCATGAAAACACTTCTCTGCAAAATCTTTGCCAAGCCATGTAACTTTGTGGACAGTTGCAGAACCTCCCTTTCCTATTTGACCATTTGGCACTCGATGAATACTTTTGTATTCCACTTTCCAAGCATCAATCACACTAGTTGCATTATCCTGCAAAAAAGTAGCTCGAATAGAGGAGAACTGAAGTCTTCTAATGAGATTTTTTGAATCACTTGATCCAACATGAATCAATTTTAACAACAACCTTTGTCGGTCCTCCTTTGCTTTCTCATCAATGAAGTGAAATTCTTCATCCTTGACATCATCAATCCACTTTGGATCTTGAAGTTTAGTCAAAAACTCCTTTGTTGTTCCTTCCTTGAAAATGCTATGCAAAAGTTCCATGTACAACCTTAATTTAAAAGTCAAGGATGCAAAATGCTCCTTTGCATTGGCAAAGATCATGGCAGCTTGGATCCATTCGGCATCACAACAATCATGAACAAGTTTCTCAGCCTCCATAGCCAGCCGTGCAAGACTTTTCAAAGTATCATGTGATTCTTGGACGTGTTGTAAAGATGCGTTTTGAATGCATGCCTTTGCACCTTTTAGAGTCTCACAAAGCTTCACCCATAAATATTGACATTGGAGCTCATTGATGGATACTGGATTTGCACTTTCTGGTGAAATTGAGTTCTGGATATGCATCAGAGAGTTTGCTGCAAGGTCCAAATACTGAAACGGAACCCCTTCTATGATATTTGGTAGCTTTTGGGGAACTTCAGATGGAAAGCTTGGGTGCCTCCATAAAGAATTCTGGCAAAGAGAGAGTATGTTCAATTTAATCAAGTCAGTATGGTCCAGCTAAAATCTTGCAATGGGGGTTCACAATTACAATTTGATCATATTTTTATTGGATATGCATACTAAGGTGAAATGGTATGCTCACCAGTAATTGAACACTTACACCTAACCCATTCTTGGAGGCATCTATATGCACATACACTTATATGATTAAAGGTTCTATGCTTCACATATATATGGACTTATTGGTAATGCAATACCATAAATCCAATAATTCATACTGTTTTTTAACACAAAAACTATGTAAAATCACATCAATCCAATAAGATGAAAAGTTCATGCCCCTTTGTAACACTGATTACACTAGTCTATAGGATATAGGTCTTGTTTGTAAGTATTGAATTGAGTAATATATGTTTGTTAATTCCAAATATGTGAAAAGAGGAGATTCAAATAACCTAAGATATTGAACAAGTCAACAAAATTCATGATCAAGAGGAAGGTAGCAAAAGGATTGATTGAGTTTATACTGCTCACCTCTTGCTGACAAGATCTTATGAATTCCACAAGCTTGTAATAGCTTGGATGGGACTTATCAAAAGGCTTGCAAACTGTGAAGTGATCACAATCTTCCAATAGAATATAGTTATTGTTTGCACCCCTTCGTGCTGATGTATCTTCCACCATCTTTTTTCCCTGGTGAAGGCATTTTTGATGAATAAATTGAGATACTCCCAAGTAAAACAGCTGGCACTATTTGTACCTTGAATGCTAGGTTCATGGAAATTGAATTAGCAAGGGTATCTTAACATTCAGAAATATTGATGATCTGCCTTTGAACCAACATAGAAAGTCATTGCTTACCAGATCTTGAAGAGGCTTGCCTTCAAGGAAAGCATACACAAGGATAGAGTTTTGTTGTATGATTTCATCAAACTTCACTGACAAGTCCTCCATCCTTCGTTGAGATGGTTGGAGATTCTTCATGAACTCAGCCTGATTCACCCGTGTAAATAATTTGTGCCGAACAGTGAAGTATGATTCCAAGCATGAGCCAGTATGGGGAACTGCATAATTGACTACACCTCTCAAATTCTTCAAAAACCTGTTTGCAGATGCCACTGATAGTTCATCAATCCTATTCCTTGGAATGACTTGAGCTCTTTGATATGCCTCCACAACCAAACTTTTGATCACCAGACCACCAAAAGAATGGCCTACCAATACACATCCCCATTGTTGACCCAATCTCCAGGGATCACTGCCACAAGAAAATAACTTGTGTTAATAGGTTATAAATGTCACCAACTTTTGGAGGTGAAAATTACTTGTACAAAAACTAGAACTCGTATAGCTAAATGCCCCTTGCAATGCATCAAGACATACCAGAAGAACTTTGACAATCATTAACTTATTGCAAGTATCTTCATAAGTATTGAAAACTTTTGTGTATGTACAATTTAAGTTAACCTGAATAGAATTCAGACATAACTGATACTAAGGTTATACAGCCTCAGATCTGACAACATTAGTGAATAGGAAAATATCTTTCATAAGAATAGAGAAATCTCAATTCTCATGATGAAGAAAAAATAGCAAGGTTAACACTTCCTCAGGAAGCCACAAAAAGAACCAAACCAGGAAAGACAGAACGAACAAAAAGCAAAAAACACACACTGGTATGAACAAAAGTGCCAGACTCACACCTGTTCAGGGACCATCAACAGTAGTATGTATGATAGTGACTTAACTACCACAACTTCCCCATTAACTTCATCAGCTCTCTAGAGTGGGTAAAGGCCAGTGACAAGCACCAACCTATAAACTGAGTCTCTGCTGCAATTCCAGAAGCAATGGGAACTCAGCCATACTACTGGCTAGCAACAGACCACAACAACAAGGACAAGACAAAAAACAGACAGACAGAAAGGGAAAAGAAAAACTAGAGGAAAGGACAACAAGGAAAAACTATGAACAAGTAGGCTTACAAGAAGCTCCCCACTTACAAGACCTGAAACAAAATCATTTTGACAACACCAAAAGCAGAAATTCCAAAAAGGAATTTTTCTTTAATTGGAAAAGCAGAAAAGCAGAGGAAGGAAGACTAAACCCCTCAAAACAGAGGTAGACCAAGCAACAGTTTGAATTAGAGCAGTCTAGTACAAAATAGTATCCGATATAGACACACTGCATTTCTGGGACAATAATCCAACTTTGAGATTGAAACTATGTCTCAAAGCCACCTCATTGTGTGTATTCAACTTCTTTCCACATGTCCAATTATCAAGCTGAGTTGGGAAACATTCCAACAAAGTAAAGGTACTTAGGATTTTGTGTGGACAAACCTGAACACAAGGCTTTGTAATAAATCAGATCCAAGGTCAGTGACATCTTGCAAGTTGCCCTCTTTGTTTGACTTTATGGCACAAGAGTCATATGACAAGGCTAAGACACGCACATTTCCATCCAAATCCTGGGGGAGCCAATCTTTAACCCAACATTCTTGGGCAGAAGTCTGTGCAACCCAAGTATTCTTCCAAGCATCTGTTTCCCCCGGCTTTCGCACACCATGGAAAAACACAATGTCGAAGTCAATGCAGCACACAGTATCTTTACGTGGCCACAGCTGATGCACGAGTTGAACCTGAGGGTAATAAACAACATTATAACATGATTTCCCATATAATGACCACAAATTACTTATTGCCATTCAATTTAGGAACACTTCTTTTTCCAAATTCAGAACTCTTGTTTCTTCAAACCCTGACAGATGTAGTAGACTCAGCAAGGTTGATGACAAAAATCTTGAGCCTCCTGCTGTCAATAGGTCCCAACAACTATAGATGACAACACCTTGCAATCTTATGAGTTCACCCAAGCAATGATGACCTTCATAAATACAATTAACAGTCATCATCTCTGGATACTTCTCAACTGTGCCAAAGTTGTTTTGCATGGTTCCATAAGTAATAAGCACCATTGTAGCCTTGAAAACACACATGAGAAAATCTCAGAGAACCAAGTGCAATGAATTTAGGCACGCATTTACAATACTCACAGATGCATGGGATGAGCTTGGAGGAGCTTTTGAACGGGAAAACTTGGTTGAAAACATCTTGCAAGATTTTAATTGATTTTAGTTGGTAACTGCTCATGTTGTCTTTTTGAAGGAGGAATAGGAATGCCATCAGTCTTCCATGCATGTCCTGCAAAAATTGTTCAACCTGTGACATGAAAGCAATTGGTATGCATGACACAAACCATGCTCTTGTTGACCCACTTGAGAGCCCCCCCTCACAAGGATTCAGGTTACTCTGTGCACTTCTACAGTATTCATGAAGACAGGCTAACATGTCCACCACAGGAACAAAACCATTACTGTTCCCTTTCTATTGAATAAATAAGATAGGGATTCTATATTGTGAGTCTTCCCTGGTGCCCTGTAATTCATGCACTGTCCAGAGTCAAATTGAATAAAACAAGAGAAAAATATCATGCAATCAATAAGTGGCTATATTATACATAAGGCCTTCAAAGAACTACAGTGAACTCTACAAGGCTCTTATCTCAATCACATTGAAACCAAGTGATTCAAACTTTCTTTCTTGACTCTGTCCTTAAACCTGGTCAATTGAGTAGTCAGAAATACTAATCCTTCATGCCCTAAAGCCTTGAACCCTAATGCATAAGTTGCATCTCATGAAACACTGCAAATCACACATGAATCATCAACCTTATCAAACATACATAAAAAAGTACAGAGATTTGAGTGACCATAAATATTGTCAAAGATGTAACAAGTAAAACAAAGCAGAAACCAAACTCACCTTGTCTCACAGCATATAAGAGCATTTAGTGAAAAGCATGACAAGCATGTGAGGGAGATGTAACAAACTGCTAAGGCAGAGTCGTACCTCAAAAGAGTAAAATCAGCACCAAAGATCTTCAGATGTGTTGAAACCAAAGAAAATGGAGATCTTGAAATGTGTGGAAAGAGAAATCCTTCTGTTATGTTTTGATGTACATGACAACACCACAGCTTCAGAAAGCATGCCAATTTAACTGCTATAACAAAGCAATGAATATCTCTCATATGAATCAAGAAATCTCCATTCTCATGATTAAGAGAAGGCAAAGCAAGGTTAACACTTCTTCAACCAGCCACAGAGAATCCCAAAGAAGGAAAGAAAAAACAGAGAACAAAGGACCAAGAAACGAAAAACAAAATAAGAAACGAAAGCAGTATGAGCAACAGTACCAGTCCCACACCTGTTCAGGGACCATCAACAGCAGCATGTATGATAGTGACTTCTCTATCACAACTTTCCCAGGCTTCATCAGCTACCTACAGTAGGTAAAGGCCAGTGAAAACACTAACCTGCATACTGAGTTTCTGCTACAATTCTGGAAGCAATGTAAGTACTCAGCCATGCCACTGGCTAGCAACAAGCAATGACACAAGAAGAAAACAAAAGACAGAAAAATACAACAGGATAGACAACACACAGAAAAGGATAGCAGTGAACAACAAAGACCAAGTGCGCTTACAATTTTTCCTTATTGAGCAACCCTCTAGTCCTCTTTAACAGAATCTTTAGAGGGTGGCCTTTATTTTTTGGAAGGAGGATAAGACTGACCATCTGAGAGACAAAGAACTCTTTACAACTACAAAGCCTCAAAAACCTGTAAAATTGACTATCGGTAACTCCCAACTTAGCAATTGAGATATTGGAATGAACATAAGGCATGTGAATCATTTCAATACCTGCATACAGTGGTTGAGAACAATTGTCAAAGATATCACAGGATATACCTTAAGGACTGTGGAAGAATGGACATCCTTCGATTGCTAGGTCCAAACCAGCATATGCATACATAGTCCTACCCCATAGGGTAAGACCAACAAGGGGATGCAACAGGTCCTATCAATGACTTCATTCCAACGTTTAGGACACAGCAGCTCGACAACAGCTCCATAAGCACAAAGGCCTAGTGCGGTTCAAAATAAACTTATGGGAAAGCATCGAAGTTCAACAAGCATGCCATCCTCCCTTCCTTCCTTCTTCAAGTGCCTCTTCACCACCAACAGAAAAATTCCATCATAAACGGCACGGAGAAAAGACCCGGTTATCACCTCGTACATACCTTCATTGTTATGCATATGTGAAAGACATTTCCCAAAGCCGCATGTCCTTCCCGTCACTTCAAACAGCCCCAGGTACAACGGTCATCGGGCAGGAGACTCCGTTCATGCATCTGCTCATGAGCAACGAGTCTTCTCCCCACTCGCACCTTCAACCGTCTCAGTTCCTTTTCCCCGGCCGCTCGCCTGCCCAATCAATCACTACAGCGCCTCCTCTTCTCACCGCACCTTGGTCCTACCCGCGCTTCTCCTCGACGACAACTTCAAAGCTCTGCTGTTCGCCTTGCCCTCTTCAACAAGTGCAGCTCGCATAGCACAACGCACTCTCGTTGGCGCGCGCTCACACAAAATCGAGAACAAAAACATCCACAGAAAAGTACTGGACACGAAGAGCGCTTTCACTTAATTTGGATGTGACGAAGTTTCATCGTATATTGACTCTTTCCTTCCATTGTTAACGAGAACTTGCTTTTAGTCCTTGGCATCGCCTCGTAAGTGAGACTTCGTCTTACCTAAAACACTGCGTAGATTTTTCATCTGTATTTTCAGAAGCGGGATCTTCTGCAGTGGAAGGTACCAGCCAGGCCGTACTGGGATTTCCATTCTGTCACTATTTCTAAAAGTGAAAAAATCCCTGCTTTTACGTAGGAAAGGTACCTGAGTACAGGCCCTTCTGTGATTTTCTACCTGTTGACTCGGTCTACCGTCATCGGGCACATATTTCTTAAGGAGAGACTGCAGTACAATGCAGTTTTCATTTGGTCCCACATTTTGGATTATATGATCCAATTACAGAATACCAAAACAGCCATATTGCTCCATGACTCCAACCTCCGGTCATTTCGTTAAAAAATGTTCCAACCATAAGTGAAAATGCTACAGAAAATTTTAATCCTAGGCCAAAATGCCAAACAAAATTTCTAACCTTAGGCCACATTTCAAAAAATAATTCCAATCTTAAGCCAATATGGCCAAAAATATATTCCAACCTCAGGTCAATATGCATATGCAAATTAAATTTGTATTGCATGACGGCTAACACTAAGCCAATATTCATCTATATTTTTTAACATGTGTAGGTATATCAAATACACATAAATTCTTAGTCCAATGGCTTGGAGCTATTACATATTGGACTGAATCATTGTTTTAAAGGCGCAAGTCATTTTTCCTTTGAATGTGGGACATTTACCTATCTTAAAGGTGTAGGTCTTAAGGGTTTGAGACTTTTTTTTTAAGGTGCAAAAATTCTAACCCTCAATCCAAAATATATTATAGTAAACTCTCTCTAAACTAATATTGTGTAAACTAATATTTTCTCTAAACTAATATGCAGGCACAGGCCCGTGGCGGGCCTCATACTTAATCTAATAATTCTCCATAAACTGATATTCAATATTTTTTTCCGGTCCCATAGCATTTTATAAACTAACTAGTGGGTGCCCGTGGCCGAAGGCCACTGTGAAGTCCCCCGTGGGTGCCCGTGACCTTCGGCCACTCTGAAGTTTTATAAGTTTTATTTTTTCTTATCTTTTACTCTTTATTTGGCCCCTGCCCT
>Ga0209208_10003541_pt1 | contig 22323 bp, 13 predicted proteins | sample S1TSphfallax_3_FD_187694 | JGI IMG/M metagenome (GOLD analysis project Ga0209208, IMG submission 187694) | Host-associated microbial communities from peat moss isolated from Minnesota, USA - S1T2_Fd - Sphagnum fallax MG (SPAdes) (version 2) | ecosystem: Host-associated > Plants > Peat moss >...
CATGAAAAATAAAAAACTTTCATGTTTTAGAATTGTTTCCTTTATCTTTTTCAACACTATGAAAAATCATGTTCACTAATACCACATTACTTTACAACTAGAGCTCCAAAATAACTAATGTACAATCACACTTCAAGTAGAGCATGAAAATATGAACAATTAACAAATAAAATGCCACATCAAAAATCAATGAGTTGTATTATAGTTGCAAATGGAACACCTATAAAATGTAATATACACATCATAAATATGAATGTAGTAAATCATGTTTGATTTTTTGACAAGTTGCATTATAATTTTTGGGACAACTACATTACAATAGATGTAAATGTAGCACCCAATCAACAATTACATTGCAACAAATGTATGGCGTCAACACATATGGTCATGCCACATGTACACATTTCCACAACCCATTAGATATGAAACTTGCAACTAGTTGTCAACTATGATTCACATTGATACAACTATTATGTTGCCATTATGTTGTGATTGTAGTAGTAATATTTTTCCATCATTTTGTGATTGTTGCTCAACTATTAATAAGTTAGTTAATAACTTAAGAAAATCATAATTAATTTTTATTATTTAATAATTACTTTCTAAATTAACTTATTAACTATTGCATATTAATTTATTTTTAATAGTTAATATGAATTCATCAATCTAATTCATAATTTTAATTTTTTTTTATTTGACTCAAATATTCAATAAATAAATAAAATCGATTCATAAAAATATTAAGTTGAAATAATTAATCATCAATTCAAAAATTCAAATAATTATTCATTTCATATTTATGTATTTTACACAAATTCATATTTCAAACCAATTATGAATTTTTAGAATAAAATTTAGTTATTAAATGTTATTAAATAAATAGATCATTTAATTATTATGAAACAATTAATTGGATTTAATAATTAGGTATTAATCTGAATCAATAAGTCTAATTCAGATAATTAGTTTGATAATTATTTGAAATTTGAAATTTAGATAATAAATGACTAATTATATGAATTGAAATAAATAATATATGAAACAACTAACCAACAAATTAGATGAATTAAACTAATTATTTCAAATGATTGAAAATTAATTTAATTCAAATAATTAATTTTTGGAATCCATATGATTAATTATCTAAAATTTATTTGAACTCGAATCATTAGTTATTTAATAAATAACTAATTAATTATTGAAATCGTACTGATTAATTCAAAAAAAAATTCAAATGATTATTTCAGATAATTAATTTGCATATATAATCATCAAGTAATTATTTATTTAGTTTTACAATTCAAAAAATTAAAATTAAACACAAGGAATGTAGGAAAATCTTTTTTAGTTTAGCAACTAATGTGTAACTAAAATATTTAACTCATGAGTTTTTTCCTTAAATATTATTTCACAAATTATATGAACAAGGTGTCTTTTCTTGTATATTCATATTAAAATACATGTGTCAATTTGCGATAAGCTTGAAAAAGATTTACCCTAAAGACAAAACATAAAATAAAATAAAATATTTTACATGGCTAGTTTTTTGTTCACCTACACTTTTACCTTCCTACCTAGGTAAGTAAATAGGTATGTAGTGTAGGTAGGTTGGTATGTAACCTAGTTATGTAGGTATGTATTACTTAACTATTTAAATAAACATTTATTTTATTTTATTTTATTTTTCAAATTTCAATTAATATGCCATGTGGCAACTTTGATTGTGCCATGTGTCATAACTTTAAATTGTTATAATGAATAATCATAATGGATGGTGGGGATCAATATTTTCCAAAAACAATTTCACCCAAAAATCCCCATAGTGCCACATGTAAGATTTTGATTAGTTATTATGACATGACATTATTATGGTAGTTGCAAACTAGTTGCATTAGAGTTACATAATAGTTGTTCTTACATAGTTGTAACTAAATTGCATGCGTTGCATATGTATATAGTTTCACATACAATGAGTTGTATTCGTTGTAGCTCATGCAATTTGTCTAGTAGCACTCACACCCGTAGAAAATATGTTGAATTATAATGAATTACAAATAGTCATTGCAACTCAAAAACTTAGTTGCAAGGCTAGTTGCAAATCACTTCGTTTTCTCATAGTGCAATTTGATGATAATAAGCATTATTTTTACATTTATATATTTTTCTCTCTATCACATCATCATCATGTTTGAATGATTAAAGAATTCTCACAAAAGCTACAACATATGTTGTAAATACTTGTAAACCTTGTACTTTAAATTTTTAAAAATAATGTTATGGTGCCATGTTTTAAAATTCTTTTGAGAATTTTTTATTCATTAAATTGATTTCAAATTTATTCACATGATCCCATGATATCTTATGAATGTTGTTATATATAAGTAAATCAAAATATTTCAACACTAACTTAAATTACCATTTTAAAGTATGGAATATTCAACAGTGGTTACACTTGTTTTGGTGCATGTTTGCATGATTACATATGTGTCAAAAAGTTCACTCTAATAGATAATGTCAAACTTTTGGATCATGTTGTTTAATACCAGAAACTTCATAAATTCATAACTTCCTCATTTCATATTTAGATTCAACAATATAAAGGTTTATCTTGTAGCCTTTTAAAAGAGTTTTCCAACAACATATGAAGATTTTCAATTGGAGTTCATTTGACCTTTCACATTGTCATTAAAATGGTTAGGAATCATTTTGGCAAGTTGCCTTTTGACCTTTTAGATGGCCATAACTTATGTATTAGATCTTATTTTGAGAATGTGACCCTAGTTTATTCTGATATTCTTGAAGACCTTTCCAATGGTCTAAATAACATTCAATTTGAATAAGTTTTGGTTTTCAAAACTTGATCCAAATATTTAGAATTCACCTTGGGACTTCCAACTTCCAAAGTGTGAATTCAACATGGGAGACTTGAGAAGTGCCTCCTTATGTTTTTCACACACTTCCACTGCATGTGGAATGTGTTTGCACTCTTCTACCATTGCTCCATGCCTCTTTTGTAGCTTGATTCTAAAAGAACTCACATGTTTTCCTTTGTATTGGGAATGACATTTTGTTGTTCATCTTTGAAATCGATCATGCATTCAAATTAGGATCATGATCTTATATAAGTACAATTTTTTTCAAGTTGACATTAAATACTAGAATGTGGAGTAAAAAATCAAAAACAATTCAAACTTGGCTAATGCCCCCATGATTTGTTATATGGGTAATAATTGAGCCTACAAATTATAAGCGTAAATCAATGATAATTCATGAACATAATTATAAAAGATTTTGTTATTGCATATGTATTCAAAAGACATTATGTTAAAATATGTTCAACCATTAAATACTTTTACCATGAGGTTAAATGATTAGTAAAAAATATATATACCATAGTTTTAAAAATATATTTGTTTGTTTGATAAGTTATCAATAAAAAATGACATGTATTCTTATTGTGCAATTATTGAAATCAACAATTCTAATCAATGCCATTAAAATAACTTCATTTTTTTTTAATGGGATATTGCTAAGTACTAACTCTAATTCTATGCAAAATTAATATCAAAACATGTACGAAAATGATGTTTTTAGCTACATGTTTTCAAATCTACTAACAACTCTATTACTAACAATCTTGATAGGTCCTCTACCTACATGCATTGATAAGTTTTAATTCTTAAATTACTTAGTTCATATTAGTTTTCTTCACCATAACCTCTACATGTTTTGCCATATATAGTAAATGTTCTTAAAAACACACAAAGACTTACAAAGAAAAGTGGTACATAACAAAAATAGGTCTAGGAGAGGAAATGTTACCCCATTTCCCTCCAAACCCAAATGAAAGAAAGAACAAAAATTAAAAAATTCTACACCATGTCCAAATCTCAACCAAAATTCAAATTTTTTTACTTGTCCAATCTTAATTTGTCTACATGTTCCTTAACAAATAAACCTTGATACAATGGGTTTATTCATACATCTTAAGATCTTGTACCTTTTTGCATATTTTTACCCAAATATTATGCTTATGGAATGCATTGATTTCATGCTTAAGATTGTACAAATTGTGCATGTATCTTTCGCAACAATATTTTCCATCATAATTAGGTGTACTTACTCCTTTAAAGTGAACATTTCCCATAGGATTGAATTCAATCACTAAATTTTCTTGCATGGACTCATATTAGAACTTCATATTCCATTTCGGCCATAGTGCATTTTAATGTGTTCAATGATTTTTCTTTGGAAGAAAACATACATATAGCAAAGACTTTTTCTTTGATATTACCATATTTGATGTAGTAGTTTATTCAAAAATAGCCAACCAAGTTAGAGTGTGGTTACTTGGTACAAATGTAAATTATAATCAAAAGTTTGAAATTTGAAAGGATTTTCAATAGGGCAAGAGAATAATGAATAAATAGAGGAATAAAAGAAAATGATAGACTTTAGTTTAAACTTATATAGATTAATTTCCCAAAATAATAACCCAATTCCATGGTGATTAACAAATATTCCAACTAATCATTTGAAAAATTAACAACCTATATGTATATTCATAACTTTAAAAAATTCATTGATTTTTATATTTATTTTACAAGTTTTGAAATGGGAATTATTCACATGGGTGATTTAGATGATCTTCCACATGGATGGTCTATGGATTTAAACCATGTTTCCTTAAGTTAAATACATACATTTATTTGAAATCTATGGTAATTACTACGATGTAATTTTGTTGATGCATTTTGATCATGTGCCTTGGCATAGGATTCAATATGCATCTTGTTGAATCCTATGCGATATGATTCAATAATAATTGGTAGCTAAGTCTTGTAATGTGAATGTTCAAAATAATAATAATCTTCAATTAGATATTTGTTGATTTTCAAGCTCTTGTTTTTGGTGTAAAATCTTTTTTTATATATACCCCTAGGCTTTAATTGGTTCACAATATGATTTTTAGTTGTTTCTTTTTCATTTTCATGTAAAATTTTAAAAGATTGGTCTAAGTTGTAATTACATGACAAATATATATATATATATATATATCTAAAAATGGTGATTGGATGTATTGTAATTTAACACAAAAGATATATATATATATAGACTTTCACTTAAGGTTGTGAATATTGTGGTTGAATGTGAAGCATCTTTTTTCACACTTAATTTTTATGTCATTCCTTCAAGGAGAACACTTTATGTTTAAATTTGACAAATGTGTGTCAAAAAAGATATTATTTTTCAAGGGAGTATTATGTGAAGGAATAATAAAATTTCCCAACCTATTGTATTTAATTATTTAATATTCACATATTTAAGCCACCCTAAGTCTAATTAAAAATTTATCTTTTGCATTGAATTTTGGTACAATATATTGGTTTGAATTTTAGATTTAGTTGAAGTTGTGAAGCATCTATATATGTTGTTCATGACAAGGATAAAATGTTTAAGAATAACATGTTTTTCGATACATCCATTCCAACACGAAATCACATCTCTTTCTTTGTTATTTTCTTGCTTTTTCTTTAAAAGGTATAAACAAAAGGTGTCACTTGTTCCCCACCCAATTACCTTTCAACATAAATTACATTCTAAATTTTACAAATTGACCATACTAATAACTAATATTTAAAATATTTTTAACACATGCTATATATTTTAAATATTCTTAATACCTATTCTTAATGCATACCCTATATTCATATTCAGATTTTGAAAATGTACATAATCTTATTATATATTTAATTGAACCAATGTACACGACCTTATAGTTTCACGCACATAGATTTTCAATTCTCGAAATAACATTCTTTGTTGGGTCTTCTCTTTTGCATATATTGGATAATATATCATGTTTGGATGATGTATAAATAAAGTGTTGCAAAAAAAATTCCCAGAAATTTCAAGTTGAATGTTTTTAAAATGTTGGTACTTATAATGAAGATCTATGTTATGTCTTATTTTGTTTAAAAAATGGGTTATTTTTCAAAAAGTTCCCCTTTTGAGAAATATCATTTTAGATCTCCATGAAGCTTATCTTGATTCATATTTCTCTAACATGAGTTTTCTCTCACGCCATAAGTTTATTCCTTGTGACTTTGTTTTCTTGTTTCAAAAAATTCCAATGCAGTCCACTTTCATTGCTTCAAATGTCATGTTTTCAATTCTTTATGTTCTATTTTGTGAACTAATTTTGACAATTATACACCTTTTTGAAACTTGAACACACCACATGAAATTGAATGAATTAGGGTTTTTGTCAATACAATTTTCTAGATCATGTACAATAGAATTGTAATAGATTTGGAAAGCTTTTGAGTCAATATAATAGTTGGGACATTTTCTAGAATCGATAGCATACATATTTCATCATGAAATTAACCTTGAACCACATTGGTGACTTCAATGGTAATGAAGAAATTTTGTATAAACCACTAAATGCTTTTAGTTTTTTGAAGGTCAAATGTCATAGAAATCAACATGAAGTTTTCATATTCTATTTTCATCCCCTTTCTCCTTTCCATAAATTCAACAACCATAATGCATTAAAGTGGTTTCACAAGTTTTGGTATGGAAGAGAGAATCAATAAGCTAGATTAAAACAAGAAAGTTTGGACCCAAAAAGAAGAAAGAAAAGAAACAACATTTGCCTCATCATGGGCTCAATTGGTTGGCAAGATGATGCTTTGCAAGAACTTTCCCAAAAGTTCATTCACAATCTTGTTAAGGCGGAGCAAAAGCATCCAAAATTTGATCCAAAGATTGTTAAACAACCACATCCAATTACTCCAACCAACAACATCAATTCCATAGTGGCCTTAAATGGACCTTGGCAACAAGATGCCTTGCAAGAGCTTTCTCAAAAGTTTTATCACAATCTTGAAAAGCTAAAACAAAATAAGCCAAAATTACATCCAAAAGTTGTTCAACATCAAAACCCAAATTATCCAACATTCAAGAATATCCACAATCAAGTCTTTCCTAGCTCCAAACTTCGGTTGCAACTCCAAGAGAAAATTCAAATGCCAACTTTTTTGTCAAAACCTAAGTTGAAAGCAAATGAAAATTCTCTCATGATGAAGACACATACACAAGTGCCACAAAGGAACACATCACCACAAGCATTTCAAAATTTTACAATTCCTCGAAGGAGTAAAATATTCAAATCTTTAGCTAAAGAATGGGCTTGGCTCCATAATGAAATCCACAAATCACAAACAAACATGCATTTGTTTAAAGGATCAAGAAAAGGAGACCTCCCAACAAAATTAATACATGCAATTTGGGGGAAAGACAACACACGACATGATAAAATTAATATTTCAAGTTCTACATTGGATGTGGAATTGCAAGCAATTGAAGAGGAATCAATTGCTTCTCAGGTTTTGATCCAAAGAAGACTCCATCATTAATAAAGACTTGATAATTTTTTATTTATTATTATCATTCTTGAAAACTTTTTTTACATTAAAAACTTTGAATTTTATGAACACATTTTAGTCATTTTGCTTTTGAAATTTGAGTTTTCACATTTGAATGTCACAAGGAGATTTTTTTTGAATTAAACTTCATTGTGTGGTATAATATTGTTCTACCAATTAACCTAATATATTTGATATTTCATTTGATTAGATGATGAAGAAACAAAGGAAAAAAGAACAAGGACCACTTGTTCCACAATGTCTTATGGATGTATTTCTAAAAAGTTGGGTATACTTTGATCATTCTCATGGAACACCTGCACCTAAGGTACATTGATCAATCATCTAATAATTCAATTACTTCATCTTAGTATGAAAGCTTAATAAATTCAAATTCAATTTGCTACCAAAAGATGTTTTTTATTACATTTAAATACATAATCACACCATTCAGACAATGAATTAATCAACAATGCCCATTTAAAAGAAAAGAAATCAATATATCCCATGTGTTCACCAACAATAAACATGAAAATATCTTACAATTTAAAACAATGTGGAACTAAGAAAAAATTCAATCTTTTGTTGCACGAATGGCACAAAATATTTGACAATCAAACACCAAATTAAATCACATTAATTATAGATTGCAACATTACAACCATACCAAAGTTTCAAAAAATGGTAAAAAAATAATGTGGTTCATGAAGTCCTAAAAACTACTTCCCACAACTTTGGACAATTGTAATTCATAATCTTATAACAACCCAATCATAATTGGGTTTGGTATTATAGGTAACATCTCAAATAATTAAAAGTATTTTAACCCCTGCACATGCAATTTGGGGTCATAATGCATGCAAGGGGCATGACCATGGGATGTATTGATCCCTATGCCATAATTTGTTGGATGCTTTTGATCAATTCTTTTCATAGATGGGAATCAATTATTTCATTTCATTTCATTTCATTTTTTTTTCAATTATGAAGCTATTGGGAAAATGTAGACAACAAGGCCTACACATGCAAAATATTGTGATGGTTATTTTGGTCATTTTTTATTACCGGATGGTCAACAAATTCATGGTTCATCAACAACATCAATAAAACAACTTATTTCTGATTTACGTTCTTTGCTTAATCGATTGCGACTTCAAGTTAGCACCACTAAATATAAGGTAAGAAATTTTCACAATTTGTTTATACATATAAGTAGGTGTGTTAAGAATTACTTCAATTTCTTTTTAGTTTAGTTTTTAAAATAAAAGGTGAATTGTTGATCCTATATGATTAGTTAGCAACAAGAACCTTGGTTGCTCATCCACCCAAAAAATTTTATTTGCTTGAATTCTTGGAAGATATCTAATGTATCTATGACCTCAAATTGGGCACAACAAAGTAAATATTTTTTTGGAGGAAAATGGCTCCTTGAACTTTCTCATTTAAAAGTATGTTGTTAGCAATATTTGGGTTTGAATTTTATAATGTTTAAAAACCCATTACCCAACATCAAATTGTATTTAGTTAATTACAATTCAATAATAAATGTCATGTAAACTTATGTAATGAATTTGGTGTAATTGGAAATTTATGGATGCCATTATAACATGCAAGCCTTGAGAACAAGAAATCACTTGCAAAGCCAACAATAACAAGGACATAATGACATACATTTGAAAGAACTTTGTTTAAATGATTGAAAACATTTGACTATGTTTGGGGCATTATTTTTCAAAAGTTGCCCCACTATATGTACGGGGGAAAAATATATATTTAAAGGTTGACATATCTAGAGAGCATGAACTTTAAATGTGAACAAACCTTTAATGTTACTTGCACATAAGATCATGCCTTTGTATAATGTCCACATGTACATGGAAGATGAGAAATATGAATATATGTGAAGAGTAAAATTGAAAAGAATGTAAAACATAACAATATATAGACCTAGTGAATGATGTCAAAAAAGTGAGCATGTGAGGTAGATCAAAGTCCATTTTTGAATTTTGATTGTATTTTTCATCCATCAAAATGTCCAATGAATTAATTTAGTTATATAAACATGGCATGTTTTGATACAAATGTATATTTGTTCTAGGATTTACCTGTTTGGAAGGTTCCAAAACTGCAAACTATTCCTACATTCATACCTCCCGAACCTCCAAGAACACGTGCATTTGATGCTTCAAAAGGTTTACTTCCAATTCCAAATTACAACATCCCTGATGATACATTATTACCCATTCTTCCTACACTTGAACTCAAACCGCTTCCTATGTATGTTCCACCTGAATTGATTCAATCTCCTCATTTGAAAATACCCGCACCACCATCATTTGAAAAGGAGGAAAAAGCTATCAATTATTCATTATACATAGATTTACCACCTCCTAAGATGAGAATACCAAACTTGCTACCACTCCCCACATATGAAGAACCATTCTTACAACCTTTACCTCTTCAACCAATAATTATCCAACTTGAAATATTGCCTTTTCCATTATTAGACATAATCCCTCCATTTGGACCACCCAAGCTAGAAGCAAGGCCTTGTGAAAGTGAATATTATTCTTTAGGTGATGGAATGAAAGGTGTGTGTGATGGTTTGTGTGGAAATCAAGTCTCCCATGATGCCAAAGATGTGATTAACGCACCATGTTTAGCAAAATCACCACCTCTAGTTTTAATCCCCCCCAAACCAACAAAAGAAATTGTCCTAGAACCAACCTTTGAGCCACCTCCTTCAGTGAAATCTATACCATTGTTTGAACAACCAAATTTACAAAAGGAACCTATTTATGTTGAATCGCCTCAACTGATTCCACCTCCTTTTCATCCTCCACCATCTCCACCACCAATAGGATACTTGAGAGGGTCAAGACCAATCTTCTTGATTGATTGTAGTGGTACTATGGTGGGAGATCGTATGAAAGCAGTACATGATTGTATGCAAACCATTTTCAATCAAGGTGGACAAGTAAGTATTTAAAACCCAAGAATATGCAATTTCAATAAACGCAAGTTTGTTCTTAACAATCTATTTGAGGCATGATGAATATTGTTATCTACAACTAATTTAGTTTTTTGTCAATGTAATTTAAGGCATAGATTATTCACAAATGATATTCACCTTAATAAACTTGTTACAACAGATGTAATGGAACTATGTATTATGTGCCATGATTGAAAAGTTTACATGCTTTTTTTTTTTGCAAGAAAAGAATTGTTTAGTTCCTTCATGGGTAGATGTACTACTAAAGTTGAGCTATATAAAGTCATGTATTTCAACAATAATTGTTGTGTTGTCCATTAATAGGATTGACGTCATTTTAAAGTAGACACATATTACAAACAAATTGGAAATGCAATGGTAAATAATGTGCATATATATGGTGAGGTCCAACATCAAAGCACATGTTGCATTGACTTGAACATTAAGGGATGGATAAATATGTTTTCATGGGTAGTCAAATATATTTTACAATACAATATCTACTAATTGGATGCATAAATTGGATATAAAATAACAACTTTCCAATGTGTTACTATGTTTTATTGTAAATTCTTCAATTTTTTTTATTTTTTATTTTTTTGTCAATATCAAATCACCCATCTTCAAGATTGTTCAAGTTTGGGTCTTGATTATAATAATTAGTTAGTCATTAACTTGGTAGTCTAGATCTTGGTGATATTTGTTAAAATGATTTTTCAATCTAATATAGGTTGAAATTGCTGCATCCCATTTTGATATTATCATGTATTCATTTGATGCTTGGAGCTTTGGAGCTATGGAAATGGAAAGGGAACGTCGACAAAATGGTGGACATTCTCGATATTGGACAAAATCTATTGATGTAAGTGTAATCATTTTGATTTTGGCTTATTGACATCACCTCGAATGATTGTGAATTTAATAGGAAGATATCAATATTTTTAATTGTATAAAGTGGGATTTCCTAAACCATGATTTGATATCTATAATTATTGAATACATTATTAACTAAATTTCTATCATCAACATTTTGATCATCACTTTCCTAACATATATTTTTATTGATAGTGGAATATGGATTTAATCCTTGGCAATTATGTTGGTTGGTATAATGGAATTCATATTGTTGCCCATGGCATGATGTTTTAATCCAATTATGCTTGGATTTTTTTGTCATCTTTTTATGTCTAGATCTTGTATTGGACTCATATTCCATGCATTGTTTTTCTTGATTTTATTTGATATTTGTTCTAGGAAACTATAGGTTTTTCATGTCCATAAATTATACAAGTGATCAAAAAATGATTTTTTAGATATCTTTCAAATAAAGTTTTGCTATAGGTTTAGTCACAAGGTGATATTCAATTATACCTTACTACTTATCTTTTGACTAGCTAGGGGGGCTAGATGTGTACATGCACATCAAAGGCCAATATTGTAATACAAAAACAACTTAGATGCTAATTAAAATATTTTGAGTTTTGTTGAAAAACATAATAAATTCTTGACCCCTTCATTGAAAAAGCTAATAATTCCATGTAGAAATGTTGAAATTCTTGGAAAGCCAAAGATGGTTGTTGAACCTTATGTTGTGGTTCTTCTTTTCTAGTTTTCTTCTAATAGGTTAGTTTGCAAAGGTCTTAATTGGTTAGGTGTGGGAGGTGGGAGGTGGTGAAAATAACTTTGATAGTAATGTTACTAGGTGTTGCATTATCTATTATAATGACAATGCTTGAATCCTAAAATTAAAATGAATTAGAAATTTAGTACAAACAAATTAGTCATCCAATCCATTATTATCCTTGCTATAATTGAATTTTTTCATTCATCCAAGTTGAACTTTTTTCATTACCCTATAAAATTTATTTCTACATTCATCCAACTTGAATTATACTTTTTTACCCTATAGAATTTTAACATGTTCAAGATATTTAAAGTGGATTGTTGAAAGTAACTTTTGAAAATTAATTAATTATTTGACAGTTGCTTGTGAAACTTGCCCTAGTAATAGGTTTTGTGCTAAACCCACATATTATGTAGAATTTTGAAAACATGAAGTGGAACCAACTTATGTGGTTTTGAATCCATTAAATTCATATTTGATGTTGGTAGATATCATGAAAATATAAATATCATATTTTCACCTAACCAAGTTGGCTTCTACATTTAATCTTGATATTTTGAATGTGGTTTTAGAGGCACCAAGTAAAAAAAAATGTTAATAATTAATTTTCACCATGAAATTCCATAGTGCCAACATATGAATAGATATTACCATCGTACAAGGGTAGCTTCAACACATGTTTATAGAATAATTAATTAATTAATTTCGAACATTTCATGTTGAAAAAATAATATTTCAAAATACCTTGAAAGATTGTATAAATTTTACCACAATTGCAAAAAATCATATTTGAAAATCTCAACATTTTTGAAAATAATATAATTAGTTTCGAAGTTACCAAGGTACTATGATAATTAAAGAAATTCCTTACTTTTGTTTTTAAATGTTTTCTTCATCTAGAATAAGAGTGATGCAAAGTCTATATATTGACCTATATAGTGATTGTTGTTTTTCCATTTTGGAAGGTGGATATGCTTCAATTTCATTGTTTTACAATCAATTTGTTAAAAAGATTAATGTTCAAACTAGGTGTTAGGCTATTGCCTTGTTGGTGAATTTGGCATGGAAAGTTCATATTATTTGTCTTTGCTTGATTTATAAAATTTATTTAAAGGTGTGAATATGTACTTATGTTTTTTTTTCAAGATGCATTGACAAATACAATCAAGTGCCCTCCTTTTTTTTTTCTTCCCGACATTTTATCACTTCACTTGCAGTTTTCTCTCCTCTGAATGCAAGTCTTGCGCGCCATGCACTACATAGATGATGCAAGAGAAGAACCAAAACAATATGAATAAGGCTCTTACATGGATGAAAAGATGGCAACCCGCGGGAACAACAAACATGCTTAAAGCCATTGAAGTTGCTGTAAATTGCAAATCAGATTGCATTTATCTCTTCACCGATGGCAAAGCAGACAAACCTGTTTTGGTAATGTCAAGGGAGGGGGGAGGAATCCTATTATTTAGTTACATCATAGATAGTTGAACATGACGAAAATGACCATTTTTTATATCAAGGTGTTATGCAATTTATCGATTTATCGATTTATCATTTGGTATTAGTGAATTTCACAATTCAAATTAATTAATATTCACATACCAAAATCTAGTGCAATTTGGTATTCATTTTGGCCATGAAATTAGAGTTCACAAGTTCTAGGTATGCAAACAAACATGCAAATTATACATCTTGCCAAGTTTTAAATGAAAGGATTTTGAATCAAATGGGTAGTGTTATAATAAACATAATTGTTTATTAGTGGATCACAATGAGTTTTCAAGAAAATCCAAGTCAAAACTCTCAAATGGATTCATCCACCATAAGAGGGAAATTCATTATTATTCTAACCTCATTTCATAACAAATGTTCCAATTTAATATTGGGAAAGTTTTAATCCATATCATAATGGCAATAAAAAATTATGATTTAATTAAATACTAACTAATGGTGATTTAAAAAAATAATTGGGTTGTAGATTGTGAACATGCTCAAGCATTTGATAAAAGAAAGGGGTCACATAATACCTATTAATACCATTGGTTTGGCCACCAACAAACTTGGTCAACGTTTTTTGAATCGACTCTCTACAAGCACGGGGGGTTATTTTCAAGAATTTGACATGAAATGGCGTACAAGAACGCCTTTGTATTCTAATATGGATGTAAATGACATTGTATGGGCTCAAACTAGGATTGAGGCTGAACAAAGACACAATATTGAAAATGGGAAAAATGAAACTATTGATGACATTATAAAAAGGGTGAAAGATGAATTCCAATTTGAAAGAGGGGCAACCAAATTAGCACAGTTCAAAGAAGAGGAGGCGAGACGATTGCGTGAATATGAAATTTTATTAAATAATGTGAAAATGACAAACCAAAACATTTTAAGAGAGGTATAATGGTCATGCACTTATTGTACCATTGATTTCAATTCACCAATGTGTATGAATTTTAATTTTGTTTAGTTAAGTCAACATTCCATAAATACACCTCATGGGTTATATATAAAAAATGTTGTAAATACTTAGGTACTATTCATTGAATATTCCATGAACACATGTTTAATCGTAATTTATGAACCTGTTTTATTTGATGAATTGGGTTTAATGAAAGATGCAAAATTATCAAAGTTTGACTAAGTACTTGAAATGATTTTATTTTTTCAAAAGCTAAATAATGGTTTGTAATACACAAAGTCTATTGCATACTTTTTAAATACAAAGTTCAATGAATCTAACATAGTTTGGCAATACCAGTTTTAAAAACCCCTAATTCAATGTTGACTACCAACAATTTCATTTATTAGTTTATGTACTATTCATATCCTCACCAAATAAATAAGATTATAGAAAAATAATATCTATTGTATATATACTAGATAATTTAAGATCTAACAAAATAAAAAACAAGTGCACTTTGTCTTTATAGTATAGAAAATGAATAAATATACATTTCCAAACATGTTTTAAGTTCATGGTATCCATGTAATGATGGTGAGACCATAAAATTGCATACTACATTGATTAACTTGATGTAAGTTTGAAAATAATTTTAGGCTCATGCAACCCATGACAAGGAAGTTGCAACCACAATAGAACAAAACAACAAAGTGTTAAAGGAGGCTCATGTTTTGTGGGTACAAGAAGTTGAAAAAGTGAAATCAATGAATGATCAAGTGAGAGAGGTACGGAATGCAAAAACAATGTTGGACACATGGATTTGGTCTATTTTAATGCTTGGATTTTAATATTAATAAATAAGGTTAATATGTCTCGATGACAAAAATACCAAGAATTAAGCATAGGAATGAATTACTAGGTAGAAAAAGTTAAACAAACAAATCTTCAAGATTGACATACCTTGGGAAACATAGTGTCAAAAGTTACTAACAACAACTTCACTTTCAAACCACATTTAATTGTATTTAGGTAATAGTGATAGTTACACTAAAAAAATTCCAAAAAAATTGTGCAAGATCAAAGTTCCATGGCTTTGTGTTGTGCACAAAATTCTTATGGGCAATAAGATGTAGCAACTTATATGTTAGCTCAAAATGTCAACTCAATATTGGTATTTTACAATGTAAATAGGAGATGGAAAAGTGGGAAAAGGAAGTAATATTGGTCAAAGAAAACCAAAGACAACTCGACATTGATGCTCATTTAAGATACCAAAAAGATTTGAAAGCTATAGAAGATCAAAATGCATATGTCACATCACATGCTCAAGAAATATATGAAATAGAAATAGAAAAAATAAAAACACGCAATGCAACCTTATTATTGGAAAGGGAAACCCATCAAAGTGAAATAGAAGCAAAGGCATTTGATTCAAACAAAATTGCCCAACTAAAATATGAAGATGATGTTGAATTGATTAAAGCTTCAAATGAGATTAAAATAAAGAATGCAAAATTTGACTTTGATGCAAAATGCTTAGCAACAACTATGGAAAATGGTAGACTTTCCAAAGAAGTCCAAGATGAATTTGACACATCGTTAGAAGAGGTAACACATTCTTTTTTGCATTCAAGATTGTAAACAAAATCTTATCATGTAACATAATTTAGAATTAATTTTTATTGAAATTGGTGTGCTTCAACATCACCAAAATATAAATTCATAAATGTTATTGGTATTACCATATGCATTGTATTTGGAGTCCAAATGTTAAATAAAGCTTTTGTACAGGTTGCAAGGGAGAACAAAAATCGTCATGAATCATTGGATAAAAGTTTGCTTGAATTCAAGACTATGAAAGAAGCAAGGATGAAAATCTATCAAGAAGAAATAAATGCAACTATTGCACAACATGATGCAAATGTGCAAAACATTGCATTATTGAATAACGAAATTGAGAAACAAGCAAAATCTCAATGGCAACAAGATTGTACAACTATCATGGAGGAAAATAATTCTATAGTTGAAAACATACGAAAAGATTGGGAAGCAAAAACGAAAGAAATAAAAGAAAATAATGCTCTATTAGCTATGAAGCGAATTGATTATCAGGTGAATCTTTCATTGTCAACCATGTTAATCAATTTTGTTACCATTTATCTTGGATTGGTTTAAAATTGAAACATGCCCAATTACAATTGTTTCATGCCATTTTCATATACATTTGATATTCATAAGGTTATATTGCTTGTGACAAAATTTTACATTTCTAAATTAAATTTGTCATGTGTGATACATTTAACATAAACATATTCTATGATGAAATTTTGGAGTGTGATGATAAATTCTTGTTCAACATTTTAAAATGAAGAAGAAAAATCATGTTTGGCTTTGGTGTTGATTACACATTTAATTATATTTCTTACATTTCTTTAAATACTCAAATGTAATGCATTCATTACATCACATTATGTATTATTCTATTCATAACATGTTTGAAACTTGAAAAAATCTAATCCAAAATTTGAAAGCTCTAGAAAAACCTATTCAAAAGAAATCTCAATGTGTCCCTACAGGTTGAAAAAGAGGAGTTGGAAAAGAAAAATGACGAGATCATACATAAAAGGAAAATTGAATGGAGGGAGGCACGCAAATTTTTTGAAGTTCAATATGAAGAAGAGTTGGAGCGAGCACACATGCTCCACACCATACAATGTCAAACACTTGAAGCTCAAAACCAAGAATTTATTGAAGCAAAACTATTGGCTCACAAGGCCAAGGTGGCTGCAATAGAAACATTTAATGAAACAATTAGTTCAGTTGTGGAAGCTTCCAATTTGGTTGAGGATGAAATTCACCGAATTGAGACATTTTTGCAATACGTTATTGATCATAGTTCTCTACCAATCCAACCTCTTGGAGAGCGCAAGCGTAGTTTAGATAGGTCATTAAATATGTTAATAGTATCTGATAAGCCATGTCAACCTAATGTTATTATTGATGCATTGCAAGAGGCCTTTAAACCAATGACAAGAGATACATCCCACCTCAATGCGGGGAAGTCTAATGCTAGGAAGGTTTCTAGGAAAACAAAACCCAAAAGTCGATTTGAAGGTATGGTGCCCATACACCCAGAAAGGGTCCGTGGACACGATTGTGTTGTCAAGTGAAGCAAGGAAGATAGGCTACCATAGAGGATTTGCTTGCTCCATTTCTAGCAGATTTTAGTGTCCCTATTGCATCCTGAAATGGAGTAAATGTTGTTGCTCCATTTTGAGTTTTGGGTTTGTATATTGAAAGGTTTAGGATATCAGTTAGTAATGCTTGGACCAAGTCTTGTCCGAAGCATTCTATATAATGTTGAAGGTGTGTATAACTGTGTACATTATAGAGAGCTAGATTTGAATTGGGATGGAGTTCCAATTGGGTGAGGTTAATCTTGTATATGAATTGCCCTTAAGATTGCTTATATAAATTGTCACAAATTGACATTGATGTACTTTTTTTGTTCTTAGGAGTTGTAACTGCTTTCCCTGGTACAAACTTTAGCAACAAAAAAAACATAAAAATTTCAACACTAATCATGTTAATGGTTAGCCATGTGTAGTATTGGACTAGCATATACATATATAGGCATGTGCTTGGTATCATCAAAACTGGTACCAAGGAGCCTACCGGAGGCTTATATGCTTGGTAATCAATCGACATAGTGTTGTGGTTGTTGTGAATAGTCTCAACATTCACACACTTCAACTATTCATGGTAACCTGTGCACTCTCATGGGTTACTTAGTTCATATTAATCTTGTGTTTTAGAAGTATTCAACGATTTCAACATTCACACACCTCAACCATTCATGGTAACATGTGCACTCTTGTCAATTATCTAGTTCATATTAGTCTTGTGTATGAGAAGTTTTCAAATTACAATACAGTTGTAATGGACTTTCTTTGTGCATAGTGCCGAGATTTCACTGGATTGGTGATAGTTTTGATCTAATGCTTTGGAATCCAACCTTTCTTCACCTTCTAGCTGAATCTTTTGTATAGAACTGGACTTAAGGGATTCTCCAAAATACCTTAAGAGGGAGAATAATGGCACAATTTATTTTTCAATGTTTGTTGTGAACTTACGACAACTAAATGAAAAATTGATATTCTTTAATAAACAAATAAACAAGGAGTGTGTCACATTGTGGCCTTGCCATTTGCATTAAAAAGTATCTTAAGCCGAAAGAAGAATTATGGAAACTTAAGTATTTCACCATGCCAAAATATAATCTTCAAAAAATCCTCTAAAAGAAACCAAAATCCTTCAAGATATTATAACTCCATAACTAATCTCAAGTTTCAACACAAGCCAAAATTTCATGTTTAAAAAATCCTCATATAAAAATAGACCTATTATTATTACCTAGGGGCCAAAATCCCTCAAGCTACTATACTCTATAATGAATCTAAACACAATACTATCCAAGGCCAATGAAAACAATTAATAAGCATAGAGACCTACTAGTTACATTTTATACAAAATGATGTCAATTCAAAATAATGAATTGTTTGTTACTTTAGACTAAGATTTAATAACAATTTTGAAAAGGATTAGCCCATAAAACATTAGCAAATAACTTAAAATTTGAAAAAAAAAAAGGGCATTTGAAAATACGGTTAAAAAGTCCTTTTTTGACTTATGAATAGTAGTAGTATAATAAATTTAGTTTATAAATTATAAAAAAATTGTCACATGTATTGATAAATGAAGGTGACGACTATTCACATTCATCTCATGTATAACCAACCAAATAGAAAATAATACAAGTTCCAAACACAAGGAGTAATAGTACCTAATAAACACAAGGAGCGACCTCTCGCAACCAACCAACCAACCAACACACACCAAGTGTAGAATCATATACGCTAGTACGTAGTAATAGTTGCATGATTGCAACATGAAAGTAATCCATTAGAGATTTGTAAAGGCATGCGCTAGGTTGAAGATTTGGATGATTTGGATGATTTGAATGTGCGGCGTCGCATCACAAATTGATGGAAGATAGCAGCCAAAGTAGCTCCCAAGAATGGTCCTACCCAGAAAATCCACTACCCAAACCAAAAACAAGCCACAAATTGGGTTGGTTAACTTAGTGCTATATTAGAACCAAGGGTTTTGGCCTTGCCTACCAAGGCAAGGATAGTATTGTGTTTAGATTTCATTATAGAGTATAGTAGTAGCTTAAGGGATTTTTTTTAATAGGCCCCTAGGTAATAATAATAGGTCTCTATTTTTATTATGAGGATTTTTGAAAGATGATATTTTTGGCTTGTTTTCAAACTTGTGATTAGGTATAGAGTTATAATATCTTGTGGGATTTTGGTTTCTTCTTGAAGGTTTTTTGAAGATTATATTTTTGCATTGTGAAATATTTGAGTTTCCTTAAATTTTTTTTAACCTTAAGATTCATTTTAATGTGAATGGCAAGGCCACAATGTGACATACCCCTTGTTTTCCTTCCATTTTGTGATATAAAAAATATGGTGATTTTTGTTTCCCCAAAATGAGCAAAATTAGTCAAATTTACTTTAGGAAAAAAATGAAAAATCTCCAGCTTTTTCTCTTAAAAAAATGATAAAATTTGTTGGGAAAAAAGAAAACACTAATTAAAACACCAAGAAAGCCATGCCTATATTTTTCTTAGTGTTAGAGGAGGGGACCATATATCCATGAATATTGTACCTACAACTCATGCTCAACATTAATTAATTCCTAAAAGGGCCAGCAAAAAAAGGAAAAAAAAAGGAAAAAAAGAAAAAAAAAATAGAGAAAAAAATAGAAAAGAAAAAAAATTTGTGGTTTAGGAAAGAAAATTTATTTGATCTGCAAATTAGAGAAAGAAAGCATAATATACATACAGAATGAAAGTATAAATACAGAGCATAATATACATACACAGAGATAATTATACGTATATACATGAATACATACATACGTACATACGTACTTATACGTACAAGAGCCTTCTACCGATACATACGTGCTGATGCCAGGCTTGGGGCTTGTTGAGAATGGCAGCGGAGGCGAAGCTGCGAGCCGGGTTGATTCCTGTTCCTGTGATGGGTATGGTCGCTAAGTGTACCAGGAACACTGTGAATCCGATCGCCAATGGCGCCAGTACCTGCGCATGCATCAGAAACAAAAATGATTTGCAAACTACCCAGTTCAATTCTTCTCCACCGTATATTCCTAAAGAAAGTAAGTCTAGGGCACACAATTTGTACACTTCCGGAGGGATGTTGGGGATTTGGTTTTGTAATTTTATTTGGTGGGTTTTGAGAGTTATGAATTTGCTTACAGGAACATCATCATGAGCGTCTTGTGCTTCTTTGCGTTCTGGATCCGTTGCAGACATAACAGTTAACACCAGTAACAAAGTACCCACCGTCTCCGCTACCAAGCCTTTGCCCAAGCTGTAACCCTGGTGTATGTAATTGGCTCCTCCTCCGTATTCATGGAACAACGTCGAACCTTGTACCGCTCTCACCACGCCAACGCCACAGACTGCGCCTGCACATTGTGCGATCACGTAGCAAATGGTGCGGGGGATCGTCACCTTTCGTGCGAGTAGTAAGGCGAAAGTCACCGCTGGGTTGATGTGACCACCTATTGCATGCATGAAGCAGATCCCGCGAGCTCTCATGTCATGATCAATTCCAAGACATGTAATGAGCGATTTGTAATGACTTGCAAATGACTTGTAATGAGTGAGACTGGATTCATATGAGGAAGAATTTTCAAGTCAAAGATATTATGTAATATATGGGTGGTGGAATGTTGCTAGAAGGATTTACCGGAGATGCCTGCTGTGCAGTAAACAAGGACAAAGATCATGCCTCCAAAAGCCCAAGCGATGCCCAACAAGCCCACTCCACCGCCATCCACGACTTCATTGCTACTTGCTGCAGCAGCACCGATGACGGTAGAGACACCCACATAGACGAAGAGAAATGTCGCCACGAACTCGACGATCACGGCCCGGTAGAACCACCAGCGACTGAGCTCTACTGCATCGACTAGAGGAGCTTCCTCGGCGCGCGGGCGCCGCGGGGAGCGGATGATTTCTTCTGGAGCTGGCGCGGGGGGCGGCGGTACATGAACGACTCTGGAGTGGATGATTTCTGTCAACTGATGAGCATCTTCATCTCCATTGTTTCCTTGAGGAGGATGAGAAACTGCAGCAAGATGCGTCACTGCAGCTCTTGTTTTCACAGCTTCCATCAAACTCTCATCCATCTCTCTTCTCTTGGGCTACGTTCTTTTCTGTGCTTCTCTGCTGCCTAGAGTGGGACTTCTATAGACGTGGTTCTAGTAGTACTCAGTAGCAGCTTGGGTCAGATATCATATGAACTTACAAAATAATTGGCACCCAATTTGAGAAGAAGAATCAGATGGGGCTAAGTTAGAAAGCAAGTAATGTTGCTGCTGCCCCCTCAGACTTCATCTTGTTCAGATTTGTTATTAGCTTTTTATGTACTTCATTCACTCCACTCTTGGGAGAGTCCAGCCTTGGTTGGGTGGGCACTCTGGGAGTGAGGGGGGATATTTATGGAATACCAAAAGGGCCATGCTTCTTTACCCATATCCTTGGCTTCAAGGAATATTCCCACTCGCTTGAAGTAGATTCCATTCGCATGCAGCTAGATTTAATTAAACTAAATTAATTAATTAAAATTTTCCCCTCTCCTTCGAGATCATGGTTTCAAAGCCCCTCCTAGCACTAGGTTTTTAATTTTGAGAAAGAGGTTTAAAAAATAAAATAAATAAATAAATAAATAAATAAATATTATAAGCACATGGGTTTTTTTAAAACTCTTGGGAT
>Ga0209208_10003542_pt1 | contig 22321 bp, 15 predicted proteins | sample S1TSphfallax_3_FD_187694 | JGI IMG/M metagenome (GOLD analysis project Ga0209208, IMG submission 187694) | Host-associated microbial communities from peat moss isolated from Minnesota, USA - S1T2_Fd - Sphagnum fallax MG (SPAdes) (version 2) | ecosystem: Host-associated > Plants > Peat moss >...
CGCTAAGGGTTTGCGATAGACCTTATTTCGGAAATTGATAGACTTTTGAGTCGATTCGCTAAGTCGTTGCGGCGATGGATTTGTTGCAAATAGTTTTCGATGTAATTTTAATCGCAAACGGTATATAGAAGCAATTATAATCGTAAAAGTTTTGCAATTGTATCAAGTTCGGGAGTTGTGAAGGACTTGCGATTGTACGGGTGCGAATGTTATGGTATCGCAAAGGCTTAAAGTTTGCGAGGAGTTATGGTTCGTAAATGCAGGTTTTCGGAAACTTCTTTCTTTATTGTTTGTGATGATATCTGGATCGCAAAATAGCCCCCTGTTGTTGTAGTGAATTTACACATTTCATGTATAAATGTTTGTTTCTTGTTAAGTTATGGGAATATTATTTGGATTTGAATGTACAAACATGACACTGTTGAATGTATTGCGTAGTCATGCTTAAGGTAATTATCACTGAAATATTAGATTTGACCTTTTCTGTAACTTTGTGCTTTTAGTTTGTGGATTATGCATATATACAATCTATACTTGTAGTGCAAGTAATTGTTGTTGTAATGGGGGTTGAATGAAGTAATTCATACTAAGGTTTAATATTTTCTTTTACATGTCCACATACTTGCAATATATGCATGCATGTTGTCTGTAGTGTATAGGGGGTGATAGGTATATTACTTCAATAATGTACTATTCTAGATAGTCAAATATATGAAGTTCAACATGTTGTACAAAGTGTAAATCTAGATAATACATATAGTACCTCAATATTATATCCCAAAACTTTGAAATATGTAAAGTTCATTACGTGTAATTGTAGTGTTGGATAGTAAATATAGTAAATATTTAAATATTACAATTCCAAATAGTTTAAGTATAGAAAGTTCATTGTGTTGTATTCAATCTATATAATGGATATAGTTAAATTAATTATTCAATGTACTTTTAAGACCTAATATTGTACATTTGGGTTAAATGTTTTGTATTGCAAGTATGATGTATGTCCTATAATGTATTTACATGACTTGTATTTTTTTACATATTCCTTGTAGATTATGATCGTATATACTTACTGCACTAGGTATGTTCTATAGGACATACTTTGGGCACCAAGCATATACATTCAATATACACTGAAGTATAGAAAAACATGCATCTAGGGCACCTATAGGATGGAAGTAATGCATCCTTCTAGTGATGTCGGTACCACATGTACATGTTTAAAATACATTATGTAGGATGCAATCTAATCAATGTATGTTATTTGTGATTATGTTATACATGATCATCACAAAACATATTTCATGAGCCATAACCTACTTGTACAAACTTTAGTGTTGGTGAATCTAGTCAAGCATGCACTCTAATAACCCAAGTCAAAAGAAGAAAACTAGAAAAAAACTACTATTTTGCATCTATATTCTAGTTGCAAAAAACATTTGCTATTAGAAATTGTGTAGTTGCATTAAACAAGTTGCATAAAACACTTGTTGCAAATGTGAATGAAGTCAACAATCAAAAAAAAATTTCACCATCTGTATGCTATCGTATGTCATCTTTATATTACCATAAAAATCAGCAACTTACATAATGACACGTGACAAATGAAAAAAAGTTTTAAAAAATTGACATGTGTAAAACAAAAAAACTCATTAAAAAAGTCCCCAAAAGTGTAAGCATGTGGCAATTCACCAATGTGTCGCATGTATGATTCATCCTAGCTTCATTTAATCTTAACTCAAGACCTTGCAATGATTTCAATTAATCACAAAATATTTTGTGTTGTTGCCTTGTGTCAAAAGGCCACAAGTAATTTAAAAGAAATTGCCATGAAAATATACATGTATATGCAAACCAACAAAGATAACCTTCTTTTGACAGAACCACGGAATAACAATGGGTTCAAATCAATCCAAAAACGAAACACCATATGCTTTTCTTTGATTAAAATGCCAACTGAAAACCTCAATGATGTTTGTTTTTGACAAAGAAAGCATGAACATACATTTTGTCAAGAAAGAAGCATTGGGTGACACAATAATTTGGAGTAAGAAAAGAACATATATAATATGTATACAAACATGAACATAAAATGCTGAACAGAATGCACTTATGAATCATCCATCCATTGCTTTTTAACTTGTAAAAAGCCCAACAAAACCACTTGCACATTTCAAGTTGTTGGTGGACCTATCAACATGGTTATTAAATCACACTACATCTTACAAAAGGAAACTTTTAACACCTCCAAAAAAAAAAAAAGTGAAATCCAAGAGATATTACATGTATTTGGCATACAGGCAACGAGTGGGCTTTTGTTGGCAAACATTGTGGTTTAGTAGCGGTTCCAGTAAGTACGACGACGAAACCAATTATAGTCAGGAAGAAATTGGATTGGGCCAATAGCTGTGATTGCAACCTCCTGAACAGTCAAAACATCACACAAACAATACACCCAGTTAGCTGATTCAAGGTTCCCTAAGGTTCAGTAGTTCATGTGGTAGGTATTAAACCTGAAAATCAGTGATCAATCAAAAAAAAAGAGATGAGAGTAAATAGATACATTGAACATTCTTTGCACACCTTGACACCTCCATTATCTTCCCAAATACATGAGCATACAGTCAATAAAACCTTATCAAAGATGAAGCGAGTAGCAACACGTTTTACACTATCCACATCCACTGCATCAATGCGTGCAAATAGCTCTGCTAGAGGTATGCGTCTCCCATAAGTTAGAATCTGAAGAAAACCAAAGGTTGTTGTTACTGATCAATCTTGAGTGCTAGGTTCACACAACAGAATCAACAGTTGTTCGAGACATAGATGATTTTGTAACTCTTCATCCAGTGCCTCAATTTATCAGAAGAACTCTAGGGCAAACTTTATCATCAGCTTTTCTGTTCAATACTCAGGATATTCATCTGCCTTTCAAAAGGCCCCAAAAAAATCTTTGCCCAGTGCAAAGACAATTGAATGGTGACTGCAATAGTGAACCAACTTCTAAGATGGCTCTAGCTACTAATCCAATCCATGACACATGACAAGAATGAGACAAGTAGCCCATCAATAGAGATACATAGGGGCTTCTCCCTGAGGAGGAAGTCAGCTTGCAAAAGACTTGATGCTTCATTAAGACCTCTCTGCAGCTATATGTACTAATAATTATGTCTTAATTAATGAGATGAAAAATGGAACTAGTATGAAATACATCAAAACAGCAAGCTGATGTGCTAGCAGATAGCACTCAAATTTGCAGAGCTACTAGTTCTATTGATCTACAATTTTCTTCAGATGAACATGTACCTACCTGCCTACCGATATCCTCAGCAATAGGACTAGTGCCATCCAGGTGAAGAAGCAAACATGACTTCAACTGCAACAACAATTGCAAGTTGTTAGAGACAACACCATCCAGGAGTACGTGTTCATATAGTTCAGCTCCTCCTAGACATGGGATGGCACAAACATTTTAGAATGATAACTCCCACTCTCACCTCCACCTGGGTTGCTTTGTCAATGGGAGGTTTTATTCTACCCATGACTAGTTACAATGTGGTAAATATGGCCTTTAGAGACCCAGAACCTGAACTGCCTGGCACTTGTGACCTACTGCTACATCCCTTGCAATTCTACACATTCCAGTGCAAGGGTACGTGGAGAAACCTCTAATTGTGAACTAAAGATCTTCAGATTGACAAGAAAGAACTCCTGCAGAAATTTGCACCTGATTACATGCACGGCCCACATCATCTGAATCCACTCTGTAGATCATTCTTGCCATCTCATGCATGATGACATAGGCAAGATCATCCAAATGGTCCGGCTGCAAAAGCATTGCAACATCATGGCTCCCGTAATCCCTTCTAATTGGGTGCAACAGCCAAAGGCTAGATAACAATTTCAAGACCCTGAAGATCCATTCCCTCCTTTTTTGTATCACATGATATGTGGTATACTTTTATTGAGTGTAAGTCAAGATCTGCTCAATTGTCAGCCACTCTACTTGAAACTGCTTACATAACTCCCAATGCAAACAACACACCTTAGCAACTGCATAAACACCAAAAAGTCCAGCATCACTGTAGTTTGTATTGAATGCCATCACACTTTCTGCCAGGTCATTAGCTCCAATTTTCTGAGCCAACTCTGACCTGCACAACTTAGCACCCAGAGTTAGTTTAGCAATATCAAATGGTCTCACTACAAGAACAGTACACCATAAAGGTTGACATCCCTGTTGATGTCTCTGCTTCTGACCATGAACACATTAGAAACTATTCTAGTGTCAACCCACACCATTTAGTTGCATGGTACTACCCCATATGCTTGCCAGCCCCTGCATTCTTGCTCCATGCCCCCAACATTGTCTGCATGACCATCAGTGCAATAGAATCTGGATCTGTCCATGCTGCACCTTTTACAGCTACTGCAAAGTAGGCCAGTGGTACGTCATCATCACGAAAACGAACCTGAAGTTCAGAAACAAGAAAAAAAGATCAATGTATGATTTCTAACTTCTGGTAACACTGTGAAGCAACATGGTACTGGGATATTGAAATAAACCAGCCAACATAGTTTACACATTGTTGGAAGAACACTGAAAAGTTTGAGTGCATAATCTTGCTTGACACATCACAAGACAGAAACGTGACCCTACTACTGACCTCTGATCCTGTGAAAAAAGCTGGCTCCTTCTTGACAAGTTCACCTGCAGTGATGGGGTTTGTTGAAAGATTCTTGAAGGACTCCTGTGCTGTCCTCACAAGTTCATCATGCTGCACAGCTCCAGCTGCAGCCAGAACCTGCAAGACTTGCCAGATGCCAGCAGCCATACAAATTCAGAAGCAATTGACCTGATTTTGATAAGATAAACTAAGGGTTTCAGTTCACTTGTTATCTGCTGACCAGATACTTATCCACTCCAACTATATCATACAGCAGCAATTATGCTGTTTTGTGCTGCTTCTGATTTTTCTTTGCTCAGAAGCAGAGATTCAACCACATTACTGCTAAATGATAGCATGATTGGCAAAAGCAACTTACCATTCGAGGTCCTGTGTAGTGTGTACTGATGTAACTCTTCAAATCAGCTTGAGTTATGGTGTGAATATTCTCAGCAGGCCCTAGAATTGTGCGGGACAGAGGGCTGTATTGGAATGCAGTGGCATGCAAATGATCAAACATCACCTCCTCCACCTGTCCTTCTACCTGCAACACTTTGCTCTCCACTCTGGAGTCAACCTCTAAGCCCCCAATACAATTCCTCATGAACCTCCACCCTACAAACTCTGCAATTGAAAACCCACGTATCCACCTTTACAGAATCTTACATCTTTTGCAGATCTCATATTACAGCCTTTAGAAGAGAGGAGGAAATGAGACAAAATTATGAAACGAGCTTTCGTGAACATCAAGAATTCAGTTGGTCAAAATTTGTTGTGCACAACATTCTCTTGACAACCAATCTAAGCACATGACAGAAAAACATGTATCTAACTTTGGCTAAATACATGACACAACCATATGCAACAACTTTTTGAGGCTTTTGTGCATAGTTTTTCCTAATTCTAGTACTTGCATATTACCTAAGACCTTGTGTACTTGGCCATCAATCATGAAGATCAACTTGGCTGATCTGAAAATAATAAGTTAGCTGGAAACGGTACACTGTACCTCTTCCATTTCCCTCAGAATAACACTGCGTTCACGACTTATGCGGTCTTCATCAAATGACGAGTTCTGCAATATATCTGCTAAAATATTGACAGCAGCTGAAACGTCCTTCTTGAGAACTTTGGCATAGTATGTTGTCTGCTCTCGTGAGGTGTAGGCGTTAAGATGTGCTCCCATGTTCTCGATTTCTTCTTCCAGTTGCCGAAGACTGCGTCTTTTGGTTCCTTTGAAAATCATATGCTCGAGGAAGTGTGCAGTGCCATTTGTCGCATCAGCTTCAAAGCGACTTCCAGCATCAATCCACACACCAACTGTAGCGGAATCTGCTGAAAGATTGGACTCTGTGGCCACGCGCAAACCGTTAGGCAGTGTTGTCAGTTTCAATTCTGGTGTGCTAAGGATGGGTGTGTGATCGATTCTGCTAGGTACAGGCGAGTTGTAGCGCTGGAATCTCTCGTCGGGCACGGCCAGGGCATGGCCATGCCTGAACGCAGTTACTGTTGCTACTCTTTGCCATGCATATCTTGCCCTTCGCAGAATACTACTCACTATCATCCTGCCAAACCGTGTACAATTTTTAGTGGATCAATATCTCAAGCATCTCCTCGATTAATCTTGTCGCAAATGGAGAATCATTTGAACGACATTAGTAAGGACGATTGAAAACTTACAGTTTCAACACAAGCACAGTTGTGCGTTTTAATATATGTCTCTCAAAACAGAAACTGACGCAAAAGTTCCTCGTCACCTTTTTCACATCAACTCTATGCAGAAAAAAATCAAGTCAAGAAGAACTGAAAGCTGTACATACAAAAAGAGACTCCCACCTTTCTTGCTTCTGTGCCTCCCGGCCCGATCCACCCGTGCAGACGATCGAACAATAAAATCTACTCTCAGATCGAAGAAATCAATAGCCACCTTACCACCTGCAGGGATGTACCACTCCTTATGATTAGACCGTCTGGTATCTGCATCAATTCTGCAAAGGTTCCTGTTCACCTTTTTCCCATCACCTCCACCCAGGACAATATCAAATCAAGAAGAACAGAAAGCTTACATACAAAAAGAGACTCTCACCTTTTTTGCTTCTGCTTGCCGGCCTGATTCACTGTTCAGACGAGCGAATAACAAAATCCGATCTGCAGATCTAAGAAACAGATAGTCACCTCACCACTTGCAGGTATCAGCCACTCCTTATCATGACATCGTTTCGTTCTGCATCAATTCGTCCTCAACTTTTTCACATAAACTCTACACGGAAAGAAATCAAATCAAGAAGAACGAAAATCTGTTCATACAGAAAAGAGACTCTCACCTTTCTTGCTTCTGCCTCCCGGCACAATTCACCTGTGCAGACGAGCGAATAACTAAATCCATCCTACAGATCGAAGAAACATATAGTCACCTCACCGCCTGTAGGAATCCACCCCTCCTTATGATGACATCGTCTGGTGCTGCGTCGATTCTCCAAGAAGATGAATGAAAAAACGGCCATGGAAATGGGGAAAAACTGTGAAAGCGCACTCCGTAGAACGATCTTTAGGTACCGCGATCGATCGGAGGACATGGATGCACGACGGGACGGGGACGGGAGGAGAGCAACGAAGGCCGTGGGGAGATGGGTGGCTAACTGCAGCCATGGTGTGCTCCAAGAAATAGTCTATTGATTAGTTCATGTCCACCTACCGAATGGGTTTCAGGTTCGATCCCAAGAACGTTCGTTCATGCGAAATTTACATAGAATAGGGTTAAACATGCGCAAACGGCATTGTTATTATTTTCTCCTTCTTTTTCTCCTTCACTGTTGAAAACATTTCTCGAAATAAAATGGAATAGATCAGAGAACCAGATACCCCCCCCCTTCCAATTTTTTATATAAAAAGGTTGGGGAATTTTCCCCCAAAATTTGCAAATTATTCAAATCTAAACAAGGAAAAAAATCCAAAATTTTCCCAATTATTTTGTTGGAAAATGAGAAAATTCATCAAAGAACAAAACATTGCATAGAAACCCACTAAAAATTAATTAAATGGTTTTTGCATTTTTGTGGTAGTTGGTGTTGACAAGATTCATGCAAAAGTTGCTTAACATAAGGTTAGAAATGCAAACATGTTTTTTCTTTTCTTTCAACATTTCTTGAGAAAATGGGAGTGTAACTCATAAACTTTAATGGATTTTTCATTGTTGTTGTAATTGGTGTTTAAGAACCTTGCAGCAAAATTATAGTGACAATGTTAATTCATTGGAATTGGTTTAAGTAGGATAATTTTAGGTTTCATAAGTCATCGTTGTAGATAGGACAATTCCAAACTAGAATTTATTTAGTTCATTCACAAGTGGAGAAACATGAAAAGGTGTTTTTTTGGATTTATGTTGTTTTAATGTTTTTTTTTTTCCAACACCATCTTCACAAGAAGATTTTGAATATCTTATTTACCAATTTACATCTCATTTTTAAAAATTCAATTCAATATTAATCTAGTTGTTATTAAACTAAATTGAATCAAATTGGAATTGAAATTAGTTGAATTAGAATTCAATTCAAATCAAATTCAATTCAAGTTGCATTGCAAAGTTGTTTATGCCTCAATTTCATATAAGAATGAACTAATATTTTTCATTTAAAGAACATTTGAATTTTTTTCTTATTCCACAACGATGAATTGTCTTTTCCTTGTTTTTTCAATACTTATAATTTTGGTGCAAATAAGGATAATTTACTACATGCTACACATTGCATCATATCATCATTACCCTTTAGTTGAAATTATTATGTCAAGATTGTTTAGACAACACATGTTCATATGTCAATGTCATGTCAATGACATATGAACATGTGTTGTTTAATTAAGTTTTATGGATATGCTAACATTGTTCAAGGATTGTCAACAAAAGATAATCTCACACAATTACGCCCATGGTCCTTCCATGTCTATCTATTTCAACCTTTCAACAATAACATTTCAAAATGTAGAACCTACCACACATGAAGAATAACACAACTTGTAATCACATCCAAAGTAATTGATGTTTTTTGTTGTAGCATAATCCTTTGATTCAAATTTACAAATTTGAGGCCGATAACCACCTCCACGAATATGGCATAATGTAATGTATCCCATTGTTGGGCAATTGCCAAATTTTCCATAACCATGGGCATAACACATCAAAACAAGGTAGCACATTGTTCACATGCTTGAATTCACACATTAGAATCATCCAAATTAGTTACTATCATCACATCTTGTTGGATTGAGGCAAATAGTTCAAATTCATTGCCAAACAATAAGGAGTATGGTGAAAAACATGAAAGAAAAACATGTTGACTAAACTTATACCCCATAACTAGCCATGTTAGTTATAAGTCCCAATTCCAAATATGGTTTTTTTGGAGTTTAAATTTCTACAAACCATGTTTCATTGTTTACACACCCATTTAGTTAACTCATCACCTTAGGATGGTCTCATGAAATAATGTAATGATCAATCAATATTTTTTTCACACAACTCTTGAAACTCCCCATAGAATTTTTGTACCTTGGTCGGTGAATACTTCAACTAGAGCTGCTAATGCATAAATCCAAAAATGCATAAGCAACATTTTCATTGTTATGATTTTTCAATGGCACCAATTCTAGCCATTTTGAAAAATGGTTGATCATTATCAAAATATATTAGTTATGTTGGGTGGTCAAATTAAGTGACCAACCAATCCAAATTTCATTGATATCCAAGCCCCATGACGGGTATTGGCTAAAAATGAAGTGTAGGTGCATTGAATGAAGCTCATTGTTAATGGGTTTTTCTACATGCCCATCAAATTGATTGAATATTTTTTTATCTCAATTAATAGGTTCAAGAAAAATAGCAATATGTACATACAAAAACAAAATTTATACGCAATTTTAACTAAATATACACAAACTACAATCAAGAAACAAAATTGAAAAATGAAATGGTTCATTCCATTATAAGTTTGAAAAGAAAAATAGGAAAATGAAAACTAACCCCTCATGAAAGGGTTAATTGGTATCATATAATGAATATTCTGCAATAGTCACTAGTTGGTATAAACATCTATATATTCAAAACTCAAATTTGAATTGAAACTACCCACCTGCTTTGTCACTATTGGTTTTGTTCATCACTAGTTTTATTCACTTTTGGTCAAAACTTTGTACTAGTTCAACATACTATCGGGTCTAGTTAATACCGGTCCACTGCACTAATTTGACAAATAAACGAGTTATAGTCAAAATTTTGGGAAACATTTACCCCCCCCCCCCCCCCCCTTGAAAACTAGATTCATCCTTGAAATTAAACATCAAGATTTGTTTGCTCTATTCCTGCAACTAATTCATTAATAGGTCCAATTACAACTCGTTCAATAGTACATTCAGTTAAAGTATTGGGTTCCTATTCTAATTTTCCAGCAACATGTGTGTTTACTAAAATCGCTATTAAAGTTATAAAAGCTTTTAATGCATGCATGGAAATATTGATCATAATAACTTTTACACCTCCATTTTGAAATAATAATAATGGTACTATAATTTTAAAAGTAATTTAGTTATCTTCAGGTCTCTTGCTTGAGTGCGTGCAACAAAAAAAATGTTGGCAAAACAAGTAGAGTGCAAGGTATGTTTGCAAAACTAGATCCTTTTCACATTAATGCTAACATTTTAGCAATAGTAACAATTGGTTCACTATGAATACTAATAGTTGCAGGTGCTAATTCCATGATGAAGTCATTTGGGATACTCTAACACCTCCCTTAGTTTCAAAAAACTTTGATGTTGAATGGTCATACCTAAGTTTACTCTAGAAATTGCACTTGGTAGGCAATTAGTTCAAATATGTATGCTTATTCATTTACATGGGCAATCTCCATGCTTTCTTGAATTTGCTCTTCTATAATCTTTTGCAATGTTTGCTGCCACTCCTTCCACTTGAATTCTTATTTGCCAATGTTTAGTTCTAGACCTTGAACAAAACATTATCCAATAATAGCTCTTCCAATACTCTTAACCAATTGACCATGTGAACATCCAAAGTTTGAAAAGTCTTATTTGGTGATATTTACGTTACTTCCATTTCGCCTTTAGGTATTGAATTTGAATTCGCAATTCATGAATGTAGTTTTCCAATTCCATGTTCATAGTTATTAGTTGGTCCTATTGTTGTTGATAGGTTTGTTCCAAGGTAGAAAAAGTTTTTTCTTATTGGATGCTAACAACCTTCATCTTATTATAATCCCTCATTGTCGCAACCCCACTTTGAGGCAAGTGTGAGGATGAGACTCTCACTGCCAAAAGTGGGAATTTGGAGTCCTCAGGGACTCCCGCAACTTTAGAGCTCGATAGCAAAGGGCAAAACACCTTGCCTTGAGGTGTTCTTTATACCGTTGGAAAGGTCTTGAAGTTTAGATGTCGAAAATGGCCTCGCATGAGTCATTTGGACATCTTCAGCACTAGTTATGGGCAAAAGAAGGGCCGGGAGTCAAACTGATAGTTTGACTCCCGACCACAAAAAGTCAGGAATCGACCCGATCCCGGTGTGTGCAGATGGAGTGCGACACACTGTTGGAAAGATCTCGAGGAGAGCTATGAGTTTGATGTAGACCTCATCCCAATTCGAGATCTGAGCCGGGAGTTATGAGTTCCCAAAGTCCCGGGAGTCCAAACCGGGATAGTTTCGGGACTCCTCCTTGGGAGTCCCGGTAATAAAAGTCATTTGGATGCGAGTGTCGCAGAGAAACATAGAGAATACTATATGGGGGAAGGTGGTGGCTTCCCCCGAATCCGGGCTGTGGTGAGTCAAGTGAGTCCAAGGTCGCCCGTGGCTTGTCCCAACACCAAAAAGATGCAGAATGAGTTTTAACCAACTTGTTGATTGGTTTTGGATGTAGGTCCGAATAACTAAGTAGCTTGCCCTTCTTCCTAATCTAATCCCGAAGCTTTCAGCACGCCCCTCTCACCCCCCCCTTCAATGCTGGAAGCTGGGAGCGGCACCAAGTCCCATTTACTTCCGCTTTTTGACATAGTCGGACTTTTTGGAGTCTAACAAGGGACTTGGGGGCGCATCACTCATTAATTGGTCGTAATTGGCTTGGAAATATTTGAGGTCATTACACCTTTTGAAATGAACTTGATTAAGCTCATTGTACTCTTGTTGTGGGGACTCGACTTTTTAATTGCCTTTTTAGCACCAATAACTCTAACAACCAAGTGGTTATTATCGATTTGAAGTTTAGGCATTTGCGCCTTAGCAACATTTAGCTTTTTGTTTCAGTTCTAAAAAGGTTAAACACTAACCAATTCTAAACAATGGGTTTGTAACTAGTCATTTAATCCTTCAAGTAAAACCTTTGCATGATTAAACATGTTCCTTAGATCAACTAGGTTGTCTACAATTTATGGCCATGTTTGTGCAAGTAAGGCTACTTGTTCAAATAAAATATTAATTTGTTGGAAAATTTCATGTTGAACATATGATGCAAGGGTTTTAGGGGAAATGTAAACTTGTGTAATTATAACTATTTAAACAAGTTCCACTAGGTGGTAATGATTTGCTAACTAGTTTTGGTGTGATAGAAGGTTCATGTACATGTGAAAATGTGAAATGTTCAAGCAAAGGTTCACATCTTTCCTCCATGGTTTTTTCTCTTTCTTTGTGAACAAGATCTTCTTGTTGCATAATTTAATCCATCTCCATTTCTTCATCTCCACCTTCAGAGTCAATGATCATCACATGCTAAAAAGTATGAGCTTTCTTCTTTGATGATGAAATAGTTAGTTCTAGACTCAACTGGTCCTTTATTATTGATGGTTTTATTCACATCTTCAATTGGTGAAATTGGCTCATAGGTTATGGAGAGAAATTGCTAGAAAGCACTTGTTAGTGTTCATTGATGAATTAATCCTGTGTGACAACTTCAGGAAAAGATGGTGGTTTGTCATCAACATGTTTGTTCTTGTCCTTTGTATGAACATGTTATGTTCTTAGAAAACCAACGAATGACACTGCAATAGAAATTGGAAACCAATGCTATAAACAACCATCAATAACCAACCTGGAATAATATGTGGTTTTTTTCTATCAAGAGTTACTTACTTGCATGTTATTTTCTTCTAGTTGGTGTTGTCCGTCAAGTTAATTCAATGGACAACTAGGTCAACATGATAGAACGCCAATTAATTTTCTTGCCCCGATTTGCCAAGTTAAAAGTTATGGCCATTTGGTTGTTAAAATAAGCCAACCTTTTTTACTAATAAATGATTGGCAAGATAGTTGCAAACTTAGCATAAATCTCCTCCTTCATGTGTATTATGTTCCATTACTCCTTCTCCATAAAGGCATAAAGTCCTATGATGTTTTTTAAAACAATTTGTGTTTCCTTGACTAGTGCATTCACTTCATCAACAACTCCTTCAACACTAACATTAAATTGCCTTGATATAAACACTTGTTCAATGATGATTTCTTCACCACATACTTTAGTTCAAATTTTCATGTCCTCTATGGATTCCCAAGTACACAGGAATTTTCGAACATGTCTCTTCATGGCACAATCCAATGAATAGCAAATCGCCTCCCAAATTGGCTTTCTTTGCCCATTTTTGTTCTTATGGTCCCATTTGGATCCACTACAACATTTTATGGACTTCTTTTCCTTCAACTGATGTTCATTTCTAGGGTACCTTAATAGGGGAATTGGCCTTTTCCATCGATGTTTTTCCCTTGTGCCTCAACATATTTTTCAAATGTGCTTTAATTTGAAATGGAATAGGTAAAATCGATGGTGTTTGTTCAAATATTTCAAACATGCCTTGTTTAACTAGTTGTGATGAAAAAGACGCCAATTGCTCGGGCTCACTTAATTAAGTAGGACTTGGTTCTTCCTTATCTTCTTAAGAGTTAGTGATGACAATTTAGGTCATTGGAGTAGGGGGAACATGTCATCAAATATTGTGCAACACTCCTTCAAATCCCTCTCCGAGATTTGTTGTTTAGCGTAATGCTTCAAGAATTTTGTCATTGAAAGATTTCCTTTCTTTAGAACTCTCATTATTATTTTCACACTTTGAAGGTGGTCATGAACTAAGTGGTTTAATGTACATAGCCTTGGTAGCTTGAAAACACTCCTTCATTTGTTGTTGAAACTTTCTATCTCCCTCTTTTCTCACTTCTATTTGTTTTTGTAGTTTTTTGCATGTTCATAAGTTCTTTTTCTCAACTAATGTAATCCACTTTCATTCATATCCTCATCTTGGAAAAACACAAAATTAAAGAAACCAAGAGTGCAAAAATGAAGAGGCATTGAAAATGATGTGTCAATTCTTTATATTGTAACCATGACATTAAGGTTGGTGGCACTTGGAAAATGATGTGTCCTTTAAGGTCAACTTTCCTTTCAATTTCATTTCCTTTGTGTCATTCATCTTATTTACCATGTTGTGCTTACATTATTCATTTCACTTGTCTATAAAAGGTCATAATAGAGGAGGTTGCTAACATGCCAACATGTAATTTGTTTAAGATGGTCCATAACATTTTATTATAACAATTAAAAAAAAGTGGCACATGTGTTTTTACGTTTTGATTTTTAATGGCCATGTGTGAGATTTCAAACATACTTCACTATATTAGACATATTTGAATGGTGCTCTATCGAAAATAGGTTTGAATAGGAACAAATTTTGTTTACGTAAAGCTAATAAATTTGGAGACCCCTTGTTACTAACTACAATTGTTCCAAAATATGCACCAAGTTGTTTCATGCATCAAAGATGCTACACTTGTAATATGAAAACGTTTTTGGATTTCACAAATGAAGCACGAACCATAAAAGGTTCGAATAGGAATGAACTTTGTTTACATAAAATTAACAAATTGAAAGAGCCCCTACTATTAGCTATAATTGTTGCAAAATATGCACCAAATTGTTTTATGCATCAAAGATGTTACACTTGAAATGTCACAACCTTAACCTTGGGCTTGTGACCAAGGCAAGGGCATGGAAAGATGCAAGCCAAAAATGCAACCCGGGAGTCACATTTGCACTCCCAAGAGTGTGAAAAAATGAACCCATACACTCCTAAGTGGACTCCCACTTTGGGAATTGGATTCCCTATGGAGTCCCCAACCTTCAAAAAGTTATTTCAAGGGTCAAAAATTCATTGAATTAATTCCGTATAGAGTCCCCAATCTTCAAAAAGGTATTTTAGGGGTTAAAATTTCATTGAATTAAAAGTTCCTTACACCATTGAAACGTTCTTGAAATATAAATGTCAAAAATGGGTTCACATGACCCATTTGAATACCTAAAACACAAGTTACAGCCAAAATAAGGGTCAAGTTGCTAATTTGACTCTCGACCATTAAAAGTTAAGAATTGCCCTGAAATAGGTTTGTGTAGGTGGCATGCCAAATATCGTTGGAAAGCTCTTGACGAGGGCTATAACTTTTTAATGGACTTCACCTCAATCAAAGGTTTACACAATAAGTTGTGGCCCTCCAAAGTGCAAGGAGTCCCAATTTCGAGGATTTCGAGACTCCCAAGTTGGGAGTCCCGAGAAAAAATGACATTTGGATGCAACCCCTATAAGGGGGAAGGTGGTGGCTTCTCCCTTGTTCAAGTCGTGGTGAATGTTATGAGTCCATGTATGCCCGTGGTTCATCTGTGCACCAAAAATGCTCCAACCACACACTAACCAACTCATTGTTTAGTTTATGTAAGTCCATGTGAATAATTTACTCACATGTCACTCATTAATCCCCATCCTATAGCTCTAACACACCCTCTACCCCCAAGTGTTACGAGTTAGGGAACATACTTCAACTCCTTCTTTCATTGTTTTCATTTTCGGATTCACATTCGAATATTTCAAGGATTTTGGGGGTGCATCATGAAGGAGAGAAGTTTTTGGATTTCAAAAATGAGGCACAAATCTCCCCCTTGCATCAAAAGGGGATTTGCATAGACATGATTTGATTAATTTTTTTATATTCGTGAGCTAACACAACTTCCATTGATATCACCATTAGAACATGTGATGATGGTTTTTGCCCATTGTTGGAGGTCATTATGGGATTCCAATTGTCGCGCATCATAATGGTGGAAAAATCTATGAAAACAATTGTGGACATGGTGTGTGGTGTATTGAATGTTGTCCTTCCAAATCTAATATTTAATGCATTGTTTTGTAAAAGGACATTGATCATGAGTGCAAGGCACAATCATATCATCAAAAATAACTATTGGTGTTTATGGTGACCTACTCCATATTCACCCTACTCCATGTTATGATGGTTAGTGAAATAACTTTTAAGGTGGTTGTTACCCATATTTGGTAACAAATGACCTATTAGGTTAATAATGTAAGCATGTTGTTAAACTTAATAAGTGTTTTAAAATGTTGTTTAACTTAACCTGTAGTACTAATCTAACCAATTACTAAACCTAATAGGTAATGTTCCTGGGTTAGGAAGATAGGTTGACAAGCTAGCCAATAGGTGAATTACAAAACCTATATTTGGTAGAACTAGTCAGCAGTTGAACAAGTAGTTAAGCAAGATGTATTTTCTGAAATTTTGGACTATTAATCTAGGTACTTGTTAATGACTATTTATAATGGTCACTCACAACTATTGTATTTTGAAATAACTAATATAAGACTAGGAGGACAAACATGCTGAAAAGTTTTTAGATTTCATTTTTTGTTGTGTTATAATTTTCATTTATGGAACATGAATCAATATTGTTTTCAATCAATTTCCTTTAAACTTTGAACAATTTGTGTACATGTTAGTTTAGGATTGTAGTTAATTCAGTTTTATTAAAATATTATATGTACCTATTGTTGTTTTAAGAACCTACTGTTGGAAAATTCAAAAGTGATTAACCTTAATGAAAATAAAAGTCCATTAACATTTAGTGACCACATAGTGGATCAAAATTCAAAAGTAATCATGCTTAGAATTTCTTGTTTGATTCAATAGTTTGAATAGATTAGGTTTGATAAGTAATCATGCTTGGAATTCTGATTTTTTATATGTTTGTTTATTTTGTGTAAACTTTAAGATTATTGGAAACAACTTGAAATCAAGCAAGAAATGAAACATTCAAGGTTCATGAAATGGAACAATTGTATTAACTAAATAAAAGATTACAAAGGTTGTATGCTTCAAATGCTACAATGCAAACCATGATTTGTAACAACAAACAAGGCTTGAAGGTTCTATGTGCACTCAAAATCATGAAAGGCGAGAATGAAATATCACTTAAAAACACTCCACTATATACTATCTCCTAACCCTAAAGTAGCCGCCACTTAACCCTAACCTAGCCGCCACCTAACCCTAGCTACCACCAAACCCTAACCCTAGTCGCGCCAAACCTTATGTGATTTTCACTTCTAAACCCTAGCCACCACTATTCAACCTAACCTAACCTAACTATTACAAGGATGAGAATATTATTCATCCTTTTGATGAATGTTTAACACATTCATCAACATTGGGAATTAGAAACGAATAGTATTTCTAACACCAATCTTACACAAAAGTCTTTTAATTTCACTCTTGAAGGCACCACTTCTACAATTGTTTAATTCGATGTTCCTTACTTTAGATTAGATTCCTCAATGATTCTGTTTTTTGACACTCCAACACTCAACAACAAAACCATTTCCTCTAAGTAATTGTGCCAATTGAGAACAATTTTGGTTTTGTTTCAAAGATTAAATATTCCTCTTCATTTATTAACCCTTCCATCAAATCATAACAAACAAGTACTTGGGGCCTTCTGGTTTCTATCCCCAATTTCCTGTTAACTAATATTGTTATAATTATTCCATTACCTTGAACAATAATGAGATTGTTACCCCAATCATGTGTGACCTTTGCATCTTTGAACCAAGGTCTTCTTGGCAACATAAAATAACTAGAATCTACCACATTGTTTTTTAAAACAATAATGTGGTTATATATGGAATACCATGTATGTGAATCTTCAAATTTTTTATGATTCCTAGAGGTCTAATCATATTTTAATTTGCCATTTTGACGCGGTATGGAGCTAGTTTGGGTTTACGTAAACCTATATTTGTTATGAGGTTTTTTATCATAATGTTCACACTTGCTCCTCCATTTGTCAAAACATCCTCAACAATGTTCTTCCCAACTTGTACATGGATAATTGCCATCTAGTTATTTATTTCTATAACTACTATGTCTAGTTTAGAATGTGTCTCGACCATTGTAGCTACATTAGGCTTTGATATCTATTTAATAGTTATATTAGGTTTTTTTGGCTTTAATTTCTACCACATACTTTTAAAAATTTGGTGTTATCTTCAATAATTGACCTAACTTTAATAAATAAATAATCTCTAGCATCTATCTACTGATATCTTGGAATATTTATTCCATAGACATAATTATGTTGATTGGATTAACAAACAAACTTTGTGATATAATTGGTTTTGTGGATATTTTAGATTTTGGCAATCTTGCCCAACTTGTATTCAATTGTGCTCTCTCCTTTGGAATGAGATTTTGTGGTGGTCTTTTACTTGCATTTCCTATATAGTCTTGACAAAAGATTGTTGTAATCTTTGCTCCTCTTCCTAGTCAACAACATATTTTTTCTTGATTGATTTTCTATCTTTAAACACCTATTCTTTAGTAACCTTACTCTTGGTGATGGCCATATTCACATCTACGATATGGATTGAAGGATTTGAAACTTTGGGTTCTACCACAACTTGTCTTTTTGTTAACTTCACTCCTTTGTTCTTAAACAAATTATGCATATCATTGTACTTAAGACAATCTACAATCTTATGTCCAGTGTCACCACAAATATGATAGAAATACTTCATAGGCTTCTATATTTTAATTTGTTGAGTAGTAACTTCAAAACTTACAGGAACATGGTTTTCCTTTCTTTTGACTTTACAATTTCAACATTATGATTTGTCCTATAACAATTTGTACGGTACATTCCTAGTTTTTCTAGGACTATTTGAGGTTTTTGAGTAAATATTATCTTATTATTATGTGGTATTAACAAATTGCTTATGGCCTCTATTTCAAAATTTCCTTCTTCACAAACCAAAGTTATTTTATTCATGTTGTTGTAAAGTTTCTCTTTTCATATTTGTTATTGCTACATGTAGATATGGTTGTAATCTAGATTTGAAAATAGTAGTTAAAAAAATATTTGTTATCTTGTGTTGAAGACTATTAGGCAACTTCAATAATCTTTCATAACAAACTTCCACTATTTCATTCTTCTCTTGCTTCATGTTTTTCAACTATAGGTAAACTTGTTCATCATTTTAAACTTTTCTTTACCTTTTACAAAAAGCCAACTGCAATTTTCCAAAAATACAATCTTGGTAATCTCCCATATAATTATTAAACTAATCAGACACAATATTTCTGAGGGTAAAACTTATTATATTAATAATGTTTACATCATCTATTTCACTGTTTACTCTAATGGTAATTCATTTCCATTTTTTCCTCTCTATATCTATTTTTTAAATCTATTTAGAATTCTGACCCTCTCATGGTACAAATTTTCTAGCTCAATATGTCCGTGATTCCCTACTCTTGTAGATTTTGGATTCAAATTCTAAAAATGTTCAACAAATCCTTGCCTCACATTATCTTCAATAAACAGACATTCACTGATTTGCTGTCCAATTTGATGATTGTATGTGCAATGTAAAGAATTCGGTCTTGGAACTTTATTTGCATTGTCAATCCCTCTAATCCCTTGAAACTCCATTAACTATGTTTTCATTTTGCTGATTAAAATTGGGTTCACTATACCTCACTCTTATAATTTGGGTTCTATTCTTGGTAACATTACAATTTCTTGTTTAGTTACAAGTACTAACTCAAGTCCTTTGGACAAATTGATACCTTAAGTTTTAGCTTCTTGCTTAATGACATAATGAATCAAAGGTTCAAAATTCTGAACTTTTTTGTTCAAACTTTTCATTCTCCTCATCGTCTTGATAATGAAGTGAAAGCATATCTAAACTTTATAAATGCTTCTTCCCTTTTTGACTTGTTGAGTCTTTGTTCTTCTTTTTGAATCAAAGCATCATAGTTATGTTGTTGCATTGAATCTACTAATTCCAGCACAACCTTTTGTCGAAATTCAAATTCCCGACTCCTTCATCTAAACTCAACCTTTGAGTTTGCATTTTCAATTTGACGTTCTTCCCTCCTATAATTTTATAATAGACTATTGGTACGCCTCTATGCTTCACTAGTTTACACTTCACAAAGAATAATCGGTGTTGCATGAAACATTCTATGGCCTACAAGTCTTTCTTCTATCCATGAATGTTTATGTTCTGTCTAAAAAATTCTTTTAGGTGTTTTAAACCACTAATCTACTTAATCTACATTCAAATTGTTGTTAATGGAAATCCCATTTCCCACTTTTTCATGTAATATAACATGATCTAATTATCTCCTTAGACTTTTAGTTATAATTTTATTTTTCATCTCTCCACATTTTAATTCAAATTTGAACAAACTTCTACATTAAATTCTTTTTTTCACAATTAGCTACTTTGTTTAAATATGCATCTTGAACAAAAAAATAAGATCAAGATTTGAAAAAAATGTAGAAAACAACACTGAAGTTCACTATCTACCTATAGAAACAAAAATTTCAACAACGAGAGATAAACAACATGTTGAAATTCACTTTGAATTTAGACTTTAGGATGGTCACTAAATGATAAATACAAAATCTCTAATCATGTATTCTAGTTTAAAATCTGGACCAAAATGCAATAAAACTAATACTAACAAAGTTTGCTCATTCATATTTATTTAAAACTAGTTTTAGAACTGAAATCTAGTAATGAAAGTATGATAAAAACATCTAAACAACAAACTTTGATTATGGAAACAAAGTTTTTCTAGAAATCAAAGTATATTTCTTTCATATTCCATTAAAGTTCCATGTTCTACAATGATACAATGGTACTCATATCTTCCTCTTCTCCCAAAAAATTCCTCTAAAAAAAAATTCCTACGTTCTATTCAAATTCAAATGGTGATAAAAACTATGTAATTGAGCGTAATTCCTAAAATAATAACTAAGTGAATAAAAAATACTAACTAATAATTACCGCAAGTAACTACTCCTTTAACATTATCTGAGACCCACAATTGCCTACAAATTTGTAGCCTAAAGTTAGAAACAATGTAGAAGACGTTGAAAAACTATGACAAAGAACTGATCATAATCAAAAGACAATTAAATAAAGTCCAACATGAAAACCATAACTTGTCCAATAAGTTGAAAGAGGCAAAACGAGCTGATAGGAAGACTAAGAACTTATAATAAAAGTATGCCAAGTTCACCTAGCTCAATTATAAGACCCACAATGATTTGAATCGTCTTTAAGCTAATATGGAGTGAATGATGCGATATTATGCCAAAATGGAGGAGTCTAGTTTGAAACAACATGGTATCATAATTGGGTGGAGCAAACTTGTCAAGATTTTAGGGAGCAACATGTAGTTGCCCACATAAAATTTTACAAGCAAATTACTAGAAGAAAAACATATATTTTCGACTAGTCTTTGCGACTAAATTTTAGTCGCAAGAGACATTTTGCAACTAAAATCCCTTTAGTCGCCTAAGACAAGTCGCATGTGATAAATTAGTCGCAAATAACAAAGGGTATTGTATGAAAAAAAAGTCAACAAATACATTTCATCCTTTGACTTCATTTTATATGTATTGTCACATGCGATTAAGATGCAACTATTTTGGTCACAATTGAAGGCAAATGATGTGTTGCCATGTGTCTTAATATTTGATTATTAAAATTATTATTATTATTTTGAAATAATCTAGGACGTTCAATTCAAATATTTTGATGATATTATATTATGACACGTGGCCCAATGTGAATATGCCATGTGGCATTAAAATATTTAAATAAAAATAAAAATATTAAATTGGTAGGTACTTAGGTAGGAACATAAATAGGTGCCTACAAACCTAGGCTACATACCAACCTACCTACTTAGGTTAAAAAATAGGTAGGTAGGTTCTACTTTCCTAGGTTAAATACTTATTCATATAAGTAGGTATTTAGGTAGGTAGGTACATAGGTCAACCTAGGTGGGTAGATAAATAGGTTAGGAAGGTAAGTACTTTTTAAATGTGCATAATTTGTTTTTTTGTTTTGGGTCGAGCCTTTTGATTGGCTCATCCCATGTGTACAAATTTTTTAATGTGGAATTGGATGACCACACCCTTTCGTTTATATAGTGTTCAAATTGGGAATGAAAAACAAACAATATGGGATAAGTTTTGAAGTTCCAACTTCTTCACAAACTAAGTTGTAATTTCAAAACTTTCTTCATGCCTTATTTTCTTAGTTTTTAAAATTATAAACAATTCAAATACTAGATAATTAGATAATCATTTAATTAATAATGATTAAATTTACATATATTTAAATTATAAAATATACACTACAAATATTCAATATTCATTATCAATTACTTAATTAAGCAATAATTTCTTAATATTTAACAAACTAACTATCTAGTTACTCACAAGTTATTAATACATAACTCATAAATAATTAAATAA
>Ga0209208_10003543_pt1 | contig 22320 bp, 17 predicted proteins | sample S1TSphfallax_3_FD_187694 | JGI IMG/M metagenome (GOLD analysis project Ga0209208, IMG submission 187694) | Host-associated microbial communities from peat moss isolated from Minnesota, USA - S1T2_Fd - Sphagnum fallax MG (SPAdes) (version 2) | ecosystem: Host-associated > Plants > Peat moss >...
CTTGAAGCAGTTCCACTTCAAACAGAACCCACAATCCCAACAACATTTTCCTTTTAGCAATCAGCAGCTGATTCAAATATCAGGAGACAGAAGCTACTGCTGCTGCAACTGTTAGAATCTGTTATTGAGCTGGGGAGTGATCTGCACTCCAAAGAAGCTCTCTCTCTCTCTTTCTCTCTCTGTGAAACTTCTCACATTTCAACAAAGTGTGTTGGCACCATGGCTGCTGCTGCTGCTGCTCAAGTGTGTCTCTTTCTCTCCTTTCCAGTTTTTAGACTTGTTTGAAGTTTGGACATCATCATCAACAATTTTTCTTTGCCTCGAGTGTCCAGGAATCACATAACCAAGTTGCAATCTTGAATGGAAATGTGCCTGCAGTGTCCAGGAATCACATACCCAAATTGCAATCTTGAATGGAAGAGTGCCTGCAGGGTCTAGGAATCACATACCCAAGTTGCAATTTTGAATGGAAAAAAAGTAGCTACCTAACCAGCTGCTGCTACCAGAGTGAAATTTCATATAACATCATACTCCATCTTCAGTCTCCAGAATTGTTTCCACCAGAATTGATTCAGTCACTGCAGATAAACAGTCTCATGGGTGGGTGGGTGGTGATCATACATCTCTTGTGCAGATAGTTGAGGTGCAAACAGTGATGCTGAAGGTGATAATGCACTGTGAAGGGTGTGCAGGCTCTGTCAAGCGTGCTGTCAAACGAATACCGGGTACTCTCTCACATTACATTACATCAATTCCCAACCTCCCTCTCTCTCTCTCTCTCTATAAACTGATCAAGGAACAGAACAGTCTAGGACCTGTGCTGTAAAATGGTTTGATTGGTGGATTCACTGACCCTGAATACAAGATTATTGTTAGGACGATCCTTGGTCATCAAATTCACAGCATTACCTTTCTGGCAGGAGTAATCTCGTACACAATTGATTTTCCTGCACAGAAAGTGACAGTCACAGGTGCTGTGCAGCCAAATGATGTATTCAAACGAGTTTCCAAATCTGGAAAGCTTACATCATTTTGGCCAGAGGAGCCTAAGAAAGAGGAAGAGCCTAAGCAGGAATTGAAAGACGAGAAAACACCAGACAAAAAAGAGGTGAAGGCAGAGGAGAACCCACAAGAGAAAAAGGAGGAGAAGGCTGCTGCTGAAGAAGAAAAGAAAGAGACACCTGAGGAAAAGAAGGGAGAGAAAAAGGAGGGGGAGGAGGAGGCCCCAAAAGTTGAAGAGAAGACAGAAGGGAAGAAGGAGGAAGCCAATAAGGCAGAAGAAAACAAAGAGGAGGCAAAAGAGGTATGAATTGTCTGAAAAAACTCAGGATTTGGCTATAAATGTATTTTAGAGTCAAAATCAAAACAGAGAATACTAAGACTGTCTTGCCTCATGCTTGCACAAAGCCCATCATCAGATAGGAGTAGAAACCCACAAGAAACAGTTGAATTGAGAAAAAGTGAAAACAGCTCATAAAGGACTGACTTCTACTGGAAGTTCAGAGAGGATCCTGATGAGTTTACTGATCACTGATGATGTCTCACAGGATCCAAAGGCAGAGGAGAAGAAAGAAGAGAAGGAAGAGGCCAAGCTGGAAGAGGAGAAGACAGAAGGAACAAAGGAGGAGAAAAAAGAAGAAGCTAATGAAGAAAAGAAAGAAGAGGAGGCTCCAGAAACAGAAGGTGAAAAACAGGAAAAGAAGGAGGAGGAGCCCAAAGCACAAGAGAAAGTGGAGCCAAAGAAGCCTGAAGAGCCAAAGGAAGATCTCTATCCTGTGACATTCGCTCTTGGTCCTGATTATACTAGATACTTCTACTACTAATTAAGCTTCATCTGAGCTGGGTGAAGCCCTTTTAGATAAGGACTATCATAGAAACAAAGTCTGTCAAGCTTTGCATCAATCCTCATGTCATGTGTAGTATCAAACCTCCTTAAGAAGATGAAAACCAAGTCAAATAGCTTTAAAAACTGGCAACCCTTCTGTTACTATCAGTTATAAGACTAAGAAATCTGATGCAAGTTATGGGGTGCAAAAACTACGCATTTGTTACAATAGGTAAAGATGATGATGGACATCAATTTGCTGCTTTTGTTCTGTTGTATATTAGTTGGATAAGAATCAGCTGCACCTAGTAGCCTTTTATAAAGACTTGGTAGGAAACTATAAGTTGAATAAGCATAAATCAATCTGAAGTGACATAGTCTTAATGGTGCAATCTTACCAGACCTTGCTCTGATGGCATTCAAATCACGCTGGTCTGCAAAAACAAAAAAAAAAATACACAAAAATTGCTGTTGGTCACAGGGCATGAGCTTTAGAATGGAACATTCATCTTCCATGAAGCAGAAAATCAGCCCAAATTTCTTCCTCTATTCTGCAGAAAAATCCTGACATCGGTGAAATTTCTGTGCTCAGAGATTCAACATTGCTGCCTTCCTGCACAGTTTAAAAGACAAGAGAGAGACTAAGGAGTTAAGATACGCATATTACATCAACTGGCGATCCCAAATCCATCCTTCAAACAACACCATATGAGGAAAACCAAATGTAGGCATTGTTGCATCTTCCCATACAAAACCATTGCACACATTTGTGCAGCAGCAACAGCATTCAAATTGCCACCGAAGATTCAATGACAGAACAGATACTGAAATGCTGAAGCCATATGAAATTACAAATAGAGTGAATTGAATCCAGAAAACTGTAGATCTACACACTCACTTCTCACTCCAAATACTATCATACTTAAATAGCTGCTGAGAGATAACAACAATTCTTCAACTAAGCCATTCACATCAGGTTCATTTACCCTTATCAATCAGCTAGGAATCTCGAGTAATGGCTGTGGATGTTGTGAAGCAACACCAGAGAAATGTATATATCCACCATACACCTGTAGAGATAGCATGATACAGTCGTGCATATTGGGAAGCAACACCAGAGAAATATATATATCCTGCATGGACCTGTAGAGATAGCATGATGGGTTTGTGCTTTGTACCGGTGTTGGGCAGTTCTTTCAGGCAGCACTGGTTCTTTGCCAATATTCAGACTGGATACATAGGTATATCACCAGCAGTTCCCATTTCACAAAAACCCCACCCCCAGAACTGACCTGGCAAATAAATTTTTCATGGTACCCACCCCCAGAACTGACCCAGCAAAAATTTATGAAGTCAAAGAACATGGTTCTTTCAGAAAACTGGCAGTTCTTTGAGGGTTTTGAAATTACCCAGAACTGGCAGTTCTTTGATTCTGATGTTTTTCAGATACCAGGAACCAACCAGTTCTTTGATTCTAATTTATTGAAATACCCAGAACCGACCAGTTTTTTTATTCTGATTTATTGAAATACCCAGAACCGACCAGTTTTTTTATTCTGATTTTTTGAAATACCCAGAACTGGTGTTTCTTTGAAAAATCAAAGAACCGCCCCACACTGGTTTGTACATGACATGAACATTAGACAATCAGAAGCAGACCGCAAGGTCCAGAATCAAGACATTAGTTTTGAAGATGGCGATACAGTGTGAAGGCTGTGCAGCCTATAGGTAAGGCTGCTACCTAAGTACTAGGTAGGGACCTTGTCTTTCATTTCAACCAGCTCCTGCCAGCAAGAAAAATCAAATCCCACCAAGAGCTTTTAGTCAAACATATTGAGAGCATTGCAGGGATAAGGCCACAATACAAAAGTCAAGCAGATATAGTATCCTCTTACAATTCAGAATTTTCTTTTCACAGGAATTGACACTAACCTAGGTTAGGACATTGGAGGAGGAGGAGGTGTTCAATGTTATGAGAGTTGAGGAAACTCACACCTATCTCGGAAGAACTGCTGGTGTAGGAAATACTTAAAAAGAGATTGGGTTTGACATGTATCGTACAGGACAAGAAAGATGAGACTACCAAGGATGAAAAGGACAAGAAGAAAGAGAAGAACAAAGGACAAAACAGATGAAGGAGAGATACAATTATATAATAATCTGCTCAAATTTTTAGGCAAAGAGTCAAACAAAAATCTGCATCCTGAGTTTTTCTGTCACATTTCTGGAAGCAATGAGAAGACCCAGTCTTGAAGCACTCAAGAGACAGTACTACTTGTGACGGTAAGGCCTGAATAATAACATCATCAAACATCCAACTCCATGTATGTGATTGCATTATGGTACATTCTCCTATCCTCTGTTGGCAAGCTAAAAGAGAGAGAGATTGTTCACAAGAGTCCAGTATCAAGATTTCCAGACTCGGACAGTGCTGTCAACTGAAGCTGTAAGCATGCGAGATTCGCTTGGGTGATATGACACACTTGTTACCTGCCACAAAAATTCAGCCATCACCACAATCAAAGGAAAAATATAAAGTTATATCTGTTGTGCTTACTTTCCACAAAGAACATGGATTGAGCAAGTGTGAGGCCTCTCTTTGATTTTTGGCAAACTGCTTCTATGCCAGATGATTGTTGTACACATCAAGCTAGCTTCCTGCTTCCTCAAAAGTGCCAAAATATCAGAGAGGACACCTTCTACTTTGATTATCAACACAGGTGCTCTAAAAAGGATATGACCAGCATTACCACTGAGGGATGGGCTTTGAAGGAGGCAACTGTTGAGGCATCCACCAGATCCCAAAAAATAACATTTCCATCTTCAGATCCACTCACAACATGGGCATCTGAGTTGGTAAGGCAGCTATCCATCTTGTATGACTGTGCAACAGTACCCCAGATTGTTGAATAAAACATGCAACAAATCAAATTGTGAGTCATAGTCTGCTTCATTGCCACACTCACAGGCTTGATCATGAGTATTTCTGATACAGGGATAAGGATAAAAGCATCCAAGTTTTGCTATAGCAGGATGACTGACTAACCTTGTTGTCATGACCTTTGTACTCCTGCAAAAGCTCCCCTGATGCCCTAAAAATGACACCAAATCACAGTCAGTAGTGAGCATAAGAATTCTAAAAGAAATGATCAGGTTTACAGCAATGCAAGAGCAGGATATTGAGAGCACCTGTCAAGGAGGCGAATGGTGGAATCTAAGCAACTCGCCAGCACACAGTTCTCATCATTAGACAATGCCACACTATTAACGGCCTGCCCTAGCTCATCCACCACTTCCCTGCCAATCAACTCTGAGATTACTCAGTATAGATCATATGCAGGTCACATCATGATTTGTGAACACAGTTACTACAGACATGAGATAATAGGTGTAAAACTCTTATACCTGCCATTGCGAATGTCAAAGGTGCGAACGGTTCCATCCACACACCCAGCAACAATGTCTGTCTTTGTCACTGCAACTGATGTCACACTGTCACCAAATGTGTCGATAATCTGACAAATTTCCACAGCATTTGTGACCCACCAAACCAAAACCAGTTCAAACCCTAAAACCCCAAGGAGCAGCCACAGACAACAGTAGTGCTTCATTCAGGCAAGTCCAGATCAAACTGAATAAAAGTATGACTGAATTAATGATATGATCAGACATGCAAGTTGGGATACTCAGGAGGTGGATGCAATAAACTTCCTACATAATTACAGTTAATAATGCACAGTTTGGAAGGTTGTACCTGTATAGGTTCCATGCTATGAGACCGACAGTCCCATGCACGCACAGAGCGGTCATACCCTCCTGATATGATAGCTGCTGCAAACTCATTGAACTTCACAGAATTTATCTGCATGAAGGAAAAATCAATCCACCATAAATCAGAGTGTCTGTGTGCTTCATAAAGCTTGCTTGCCAAAACCTTGTGCTCACATAGCTAGAGACAATTTGATGTTAAAACATGCTCGAGGGTTTAGGGTTTAGGGGAGAAGAACCCTAAATCCCTTGAGCTGCACTTGCTCACATCTTAAAACTGTGAGCCAGAAGATTAGGTAATAGAAAGTTCATGAAGAATGTCAAGAGAGGCAAGTAGGAAGGAACAGACTTCCTGTTCTGATACACTCATATACTCAGAGGACCAATCTCATCATGTGGGTTGAGAAGACAGCCAGAGTTGGTGATGAAGCAGACCTCACTGTCATGGCCTCGAAACTTGCGGATGATACGACCAGTGGTGACATCCCAATAGAAAAGCTGGCGATCACCTCCACATGAGCTCAGCTTTGCATTGTCACTTTTGTCACCACCACCCCAAGAAGACAAGATTCAAAGTCATTGCTCATAGAGCTGTAACTGAGCTGTGTACAGAAGGAGTAGTAGAAGAAGAAATCACAGAACAGATGGCAACGACACAGATCCCTTGATTTCAGAAAAAACAAGGATCCAGAAAAGAGAAAAATTAGGGTACCTGGAGACAGCCACATCTCGAACCTCACGAGCATGCCCAGAGTATGTCTTGATGTGGAGACCATTGTGAGGATTCCACAGCCGAAGGGTGCGGTCCTTGCCACAGCTCAGACAGTATTTTCCATCATGGTTGAATCTCACTGCCAGCACTGCCCCTTCATGGCCTCGCAGCACAGCTGCCTCCTTGGTAGGAAGTGCCACACTCGGACCCATGATTCTTGTTGCAGCTCTAGGATGAGAATGTCAGAAGAGAACTCATTCTAGGGTTTAGGGATCTGATGCCTCTCAGCTCCATTCAAATACCGAATTGATCTAAAAAACCCATGATCGCATCTGTGTGGAAACTGCTCTTGAGCATGTAATTTCCTTAGATTGGATAGTTAGTTGCCTTCAAAACCTGTTCCACATGATCATTTGGAAATAGTTTCTGTTGTTTTAAGCCTTCATGTATTTGGGAAGACTTAGCGATGATGTTAGGTTTAGGGTTTAGGGTTAAGGCATGCCTCTGAAAGTACCTACTTCCCAACAGTTAGAATCAGTACCGCTATGATCATTTGGACATAGTTTCTGTTGTCATGAGCCTTTACATATTGGGAAGACTTAGTGATGATGTTGGGTTTTGGGTTTAGGGTTTAGGGTTTAGGCATGCCTCTGGAATTATCTACTTACCAATACATAAAATGCCTATACACCATTTTGCACATAAATTCTGGTGACATGAGTTCATTCCTTACTGGGAAGGCAATTTCAGAAATATTGGGAAGACTTATTAGTGATGATGTCAACTAGTTCTCAGGAGAGACATAACAAATATCCATAGTAATCTCATTTTTAAAGCTTGCAATAAGGTTGTAACTTGTGACTCATCAGGCTAAACTTCAAATGATTATAGCTTGCCCTGCACAAGCAAGATGAAATGAACTTTCAATTTCACTGCACAATAAACGTGGCATCAACATTACTATAGACAGAGTAAGCAATCATACGAGAGGCGGGTTGCCAATACACGTGTGGATTGGTTATCACCAGAATGGATCAAATTTCAAATCCGCAGTCAGGAACTGCAAGGCTCTGGAACTTGAGAGATATCAAACCCTAAGTGCAGTAAACATGATTCCATCCCAAAGTTGCTGCTAATTGGCATCACTATTTCAAGAATCTTCCAAAGATACAAACAAACAAAACAATGCTTGGGGACTAAGGGACCATAAGTGGTAATAAGGTGACAAACCTTGTGGAAGTTGAAGATGAGATCCAAATCACAGTCCTGGCATGTTCACAACACTCCACAAAGCATTCAAATAAGATGCAATTCAGGCTCTCGTATTATGCTAGAAAAGCACTCGGGGCTTAGAGATTGTAATGGGCCAACTTATAAGAACTTACAAGGGTCAGGGTCTGAAGAATTTGGATTCATCAAGGGCGTAGAGAGATAGATTGAAATAGCAAAACCAAGTGGACCAATTGAATAATCTGACTAATCTACAATAGTAAGAGATTGTGTTGTGGGGACCAATCAAGCAATCCAGCTAATCCACAACAAGATCTAGACCGTGCTGTGGCTTTTGCCAACCACCACATCCTGTGGAAATATGTTTGGTCCCAAAACCCTTTTTTTGAACCAAACCAACAAGTGCTTTTCTGTTCTACATCCAAAACATGCTCTTACCAGTGCATGGATGGGGATGCTCTTACTCACCACATAGGGAGAACTATCAAACCATATTTCATTTTGCATACATTGCAAACAAATTCCGGATCCTGTACAGAAAAGTCTCAATGCGAATTCCTTGAATTGTGCACCAAAATTGAGCGCTGTAAGTATGAACATGACTCTTATCTGCTCCATTCATAAGCTCTTGCACAGCACCTCCAAGAACACTCTGCTTCAAAAAACTGTTAAAAAACAAAGTAAAATACGTTTCAAATCTGATCCAACCTTACTAGAGTTTGTGGCAGTAAGAAAAAAAGGAGAGGTACCCAGAAGAGCACAAATTTTCCTTGATATGATGAAGCTGCTCTTGATTTCACTGGCTCTGACCTTTGTGACAAACAATGGAATTCTAAACCTTCCATGGCAATCCTTGGTAGCTGTTCAAGTTTGCATGGTCAACTAATATACACATGAATTCTTAGTGTAAAATGATAAGCTTGAAAAAAATAATGTACAAATGTGCAGAAATTAAGTGTCTAGAAACATGGCAGGCATCTAAGGGTTCCAAAGAGTGGGATCATACCTGGCTTGTGAACAAATATAGGAATGTGTCCACCAGATAGACTGGCATGAACAAACTTTGAGAATTCATGGCAAGAAAGCATTCAAACATGAAGAAAGAGGGTTCACTAAGCTTCACACACCTTTCTGATGCATTTACATCAGAATACCAAGATTATTCCAGGCTGTCTATGTTAAGCTTTACACACCTCCTTTTTGAGCTCTATTGTGGCAGTAAGTGGTCATGCAGCCAGTTCCGCATTGCTTCAAAGGCATCTTCTGCATCTTCATCATCTTCAACACTCTCAGGCATGTGGACAAATCCATGACCACGCCCCTTGTACACACGAGCTTGTGCGCCCTTCACTTGGCTTTCCACCTGACGAACAACATCTACTGGTGATAATGGGTCTTTATCTCCTGTTATGAGAAGCAATGGCACTTTTATCTGCACTGCCAGTGCAGGGTCAAACCTAGTACCATAGAAAGTTACTCCTGTTGTATATCTGCCTTTTGTATCTCTTGCCAAAGCCTGAATCACCTTACCACCTCCAAAGCAAAATCCTACAATTCCAAGCCCCTTAGTTACTGCACCTTCTTCAAATAGCGCATGGGATAACCAATCTGCCGATGTGTCTATGTCATTTTCAAGTCTGTCTGGAGGATGAGTTGCACGCCACTCTTCAAACTGTTCTTTGGATTTCTGTTTGCTCCATGGATTTCCACGGAAGAGGTCTGGAACAAGTACACTGCCAAACACACAGCCAGGAAATTCTCATAAATACTATTATCAACAGTTGGGTTGTGCAAAGCTTGACTGCAAATTTATTTGAAGTGAGCATGATAGTAGCCAAGTGCAATATACAAAACACATCAGGTTACTTTTCATCTCTTGCCAGCATGTTTGATAATAAGTAACCATATTTTGAGGTCAAGTCTTATGTACTACCAATTGCCAGGCTTTGAACAGACAAAATAGCATAATCTAATATTGTAAATAGCATAGTAAGCAGATGTTTCCTGAAGCTCTTGAACCAAGAGGAACAGAGAAGAAATCTCCAGCAGGGCTCACTTGTAGCCAAAGCAGGCAAGACGGTACACAAAATCTCGAGTTGCACTGTGTTGGTGGCCATAGACATCTGTTAACAGAAGGACTCCTGCACCATTGTTGTTTTTGATGGCCTGAATGAAGTAGGCTTGGAAAGATTCAGAGCCTTCACCCAACTCCACATCAGTTCCATTCACCAGCTCACAGACCTCATCATCTGCTGCTGTTGACCCCTGCTCGGTGCTCTGCTCCGTCTGGGCTTTCACTTTGATTACTCTTGCTGGCCACATTCTCTTTGACAACTGCCTTTGAGCACACACTGCATTTGTCAATCAGAAAACTGAAGTTCAAGAAATGAATATATAACACTAAAACACCACAAAAGATTTTGAGAATATTGTTTTCAACATCTGTTTGACATGATTTTGATGGTTTTGTGTGTAATATTTTGTCCCTAGAGATCTGAAAGAAGGTGCACAACAAAAAGACCTATGAGTTTCTGATGCATAGCCATCCAAACAGATTATACATCTGCACAACAGAGAACTTTTTTGAAAGCTTGTTTACCCTTAGTGAGGAAGTCCATTTGAACTTTGTTCTTCTGATATCAGTTCCTTGTTTAAGATTGGGCTAGAGCTTCTCGATTCTTGCACAAATCTGCAAAGCTTGTTGAACTAGGAAGTCCTGGCGAAGAAATTCTCATAACCTTGCCTTTGAAAATTGGGACCAGAAACGTCATCATCCGGACTTGAAAGTCTACTGACAATTCTAAGTGTTTCTAGTATAGTGAAGAACCACCGACGTTATCTCTGTTTTTTTTTCATTCTAGAAAAGGTATTGAACCAAAGAAGAATACGAGAGCACCGTCCGCGAATTGTAAAGAAGGAAAACTAGCCCGCCAGCTCTCTTGAGTGACAAGCGTGACTACAACCACCAGTTTCAAACCCGGACCATCTCCACTCACGGATTTTACAAACGGATGCAGGTCGTTGCAAGCACCGAATCCAGACCAAAAACGAAAAAAATGTGAAGAAGAAGGAGAAGAAGGAGCAAGGCTTATTTTTGTTTTTCCTTGCGAAAACCAAAATACAAGAAAAATTCCAATTCCTCAAAGAAAAAGGTTAATGGGGAGGTGGAAACAGAAAAAGACGACGATGACAATACGACGACCAGAAAGAGAAGCACGGGAGCGAAACCGGCCATCTTTCCTACAAGAAAAAACTCGACACTTCCTCGAAGAAAAAGGTTAATAATGCGGAGGTGGAAACAGAAAAAGACGAGGATGACAATACAATGACCAGAAAGAGAAGAACGGGACCGAAACCGGTCATCTTTCCTAGCAAGAAAAAGTTCTATACTTCCTCGAAGAAAAAGGTTAGCAATGAGGAGGTGGAAATCAGAAAGAAAAAAAAAAACAAAGACGGCGATGACAATTCATATACTGACCAGAAAGAGAAGCTGCACAGGAGCGAAACCGAGACGAAACTTGTTGTTGTTGTTGTTGTTGTTGCTGTTGTTGTAGCTGCTGCAAATGTTGACCAAATCGCGAGCTACAAAGTTGTGTACCAGGTCTTCTGACATCCAAAAGAGATATTGATGGCAGGCGAAGAGAGGCTGCCATCGCCTCCTGCCCCCGGCGATCTGATGATGCTCCTGGAAAATCCCGCAACCCCAGTACCACAAGCCTCGCGCACGCTCTCTCTCTCTCTCTCTCTCTTCTCTTGTCTGCCTCTTCTTCCACAGGTCGCTTCTCGCTTCTCACCCGTTTTCCATTTGGGCTCTGGAAACGACAAGTATGAGAGGACGAGAAACAAAACCCAACCAGTGAGAGACTGACACATCATCCTCAGACCCCACGGCCCCGCCGTCTAGATAAGGTGCCGACGGCAATTTAGCTGACGTGGCAAATTCCAGAGGTATAGTCTATAGTCCTATGGACAGACTTGTTTCCCTTTGGACCCGGTGGCGGGGGGAAGGGGGGACCCATGAGATCCATGCCATGATATATATATATGCTAATTTCCCTTAATTTTAAACATAATTTTCACATTGGATTATGGTACCTGCCACTGAATTTGTTAATTCCTAGAATTAAGATTATATACTATTTATTTATTTTTGCAGAATTTTTCAAATATGAATGATGGGTATGGTATTTTTTTAATTTATTTATATACATAACAATTTGTATTCCTGAGCATCTATATAATAATAAATGAAAGTGATGTTTGTATGTATGCCATGTGAATCATCAGCCTTTTTTATTGGAGAAATTTGATGAAATAAACGAAAATTAAAATGATTATTTATTTTATTTTATTTTTGGGGAAGATGAAGCAATTTGGAGGTTTTCAATTGCCAAAAGTGAGGGAAAAAAAAGAGTAAAAATCTCTAGATTTTTGTATTTGGTTTTTAGCATGTAGCCAAAAATATAGAAGGATGATTAAAATTTTGTATTTTCGTATATGATTTATAGCTACTTCTAGTTAAATCTTCCTAGGGAAGAATGCAATTTTTAAAATATATTCCTATGGATGATTGCCACATTGGTTGTAAATAAATATTTTATTAAAAAAACATTGGTTTGAACCCACCTTTTCCAAGTCTAAGAGCAACTCTAGAAATGTGATGTATTTGAAGCCCTATCAATATTTATATCTTGGCAACTTCGGTGTAAATTAAATTGTTATTTAAATTTGCTAAAAAAATTATAAAGTTATTTTTTTTAATCTATCGAAATTTCAAAAAAGTTGCTTCTATATATGATCTTTGGTTGTTTTTTGAAGGGAGGATATAATATGTACATGTTCACACATCACCACTAAAACAATTCAAATCATTTGAAACAAATGTAGCTTACAATAAGTTTTTTTTTTTTTATTGTCGAATTTTTCAGAATTAAAAATTCAAGCGTCAAACCAAGTATTCTAAGCTGAATTTTTTTTCAATTTATTAATGGAGCTAGGGTGATGAACATCTTTAGGCAAATTTCAATGTAACTAGCAACATTGTTTCAAAGATTCTAAAAATGAAGCTAATATACATAAATGTGGTAACACCCTAACTCCCCCAAAAAAAATTTAAATTATTTTAAAGCAATATTAAAGAAAATTGTAACAAAATATTCTATCATTTTTAATTCACAAATTTTCATGCAAAAAAATGACTAGGACCAATCACTAGAATCATTCATGGACATGAAGTAATCATTTTGAAATTTGGAATAAATAATGATGACCTATTTAAGACCATATGGGAATGCAAGAGAATTTTTCCCCTTAGGTCAAGGGTGTTACATTCATTAAAATAAAATTGTAATTCCACCAAAATTATGCATGAATGAAACAAAATAAGAGGCACAACAATCTAATTAAACTTTGAAATAAACAAAATAACAAATCATTTGTTTTCACTTATTTTTATTTCTAGAAACTTAGGTCCAAAGCACATGGTCTTTGAATTAGTTATTTATAAATTACCATGTAATTTGTACATGTGTTTTATCACCTATTTTTGTGTATGAAGTGAAGTTATTTCTAGTGTTAAGGTGTTATAAAGCCAAGTGAATACATAATCTTTGTTTAAAAACATGGCCAAATAGTAAAGGTGTAAAATACATGAGTTTCATGCTAATATTTAGAATATTTTCATTTTTATCTAAAATAATTTTATTTTAAATTACTTTATTTGTTTTATACATGACAATTTGTATTCCTTAACATAAGATTAAAAATGCAAACTTAAACCAAAATTTTACAAAAATAAAATAAAATGAAATGCATATGAACAATGGAATATAACTTTGAAATAACTAAAACATGGAATCATTTGCCTCCCCTTATTTAATTATAAAAATATTTAATTTTTCAAACATTTAGTTCTATGAACTGTTAGGTGATGTATAAAAAAGAGTGATTGAGGATCACCTATTTATGTCCATAAGGTGTAAGGTATTTCTAACATTCATGTGTTATAGAGCCAAATGAATGCCTAGTCCTTGCTTAAAGGCATGAACCAATAAAAATAATAATTGATAAGTAATCATTCACATTATTATAATTCCCACTTGAAATGGAACGCTTTTCTATTTCTTGAATTTCAAGTTGGAAAGGGGAGCCTTTTAATGCATTTGGTGTTTCAAGTTTAGATTTGAGATATATATGCATGAAATCATTTGTTCATTGATGAAAGCAATTGAATAAATTTGTCATTATAAGGGAAAATTTAATCTCCCAAGTCTTGACCATAATAGGTTTTTCCCTTTATTTGTGTTATTTAAAAAGTTGTTATGCCTTTCATAAAAACTAACCAAGGAAGAAGGTTGATTTTCATGTGAAATTAGAAATAATGGTGTTTACAAGGGGTCAAAGCTTCTCCTTTGCAAGGACTAAAATGTGAATGAAAATAACACATGCACCTATCATTTGATAAATTTTTTGACTTTTTCGAATGATATACACAAAGGCATTCCACACAACATTGTGTTTCCATTTTTGTTCATGATCATAGGCACATATCAAAAGGTGAATATCAATGGTGGGTGGTTTTTTTTTTCAACCAAAGTTGGTGGGTAATAGTTAGGTGTATGTACCTTTGGTTAATGCTTCCAACATTATGTAAGAATTACCTTTGTTGGGACTCAATGGTTGCCACATTTTCAATTAATGATTTCACCAAATTGAAGGTTTTCGCTTTGATTTGTTTTGGAGAACCTAACCTATTTGCAAAAAAAATCAATGTGAGCAAGGTTACTTGAACTTGTCATAGAACATGTGGAAGATTGATTATGTCCAAGGATAAGTGGAAGCTTTCAATTGCTATCATTTTTGTTTTGGTGAGTGAAGTGGTAGTAAGCTTCCATTGTTTGTTCAATAACAACCTTTACTTCTCGATTCTTCAAAGGTTTTAAAATGCCAATGCAAGTAATGGCCAAGGCAAGATATTTAAATTAGAGGAGAAGCATTTAACCCCTACATTCGTTTATAAGGAAATGTCATGAATGGATTCTATGCTTGGGTATGTAAGTTTTTAACATGTGCAAGTTTACATGTTAGTAAACGAACCCATTACACATTGCAAGAATCGACTATCATAAAACATTTCACACATGAAAAATTTAACCAAACTATAAATGAATGTTTAGATTGAAAGTCATTATTTGGTACATTCTCAAAATAGATCAATTGCAACTTTTAATTTCGCACCCAAGTTTGATTTCAAAAATGGTTCTTTAAAGGTTCCTTGGTCAATTTTCTACCCACATAACCCCAACTCTTGTGACTAGAGATTAAATAATTGAAAGAAGTAGTACCTTCTTTAATTGACTTTTGAAGATGTTTGCAAATACATTTGACAAAAAGGTTCATTATTTTTTAAAATCTAAAATATACATGATCATTGGTGTTTTGATTAGTTAAATTCCAAAAGAACATGAATTAAAGGCTTTATATCAAAATAATGTTTTTTAGAACAACACAATATTGATAGATACATGCATTATATTGATGGGTTGTAAAATAAACACACATGGAAGGCTAGAGGATGGGGGAACCCTATTTTTTCTAAAGTGATGGAAAACATTGTAAAAAACAAACATGGGTGAAATAGGTGAAGCTTTAAACCAAATTCTTTTAACTTGACCTATAAATGAAAGAAAATAAATTTGAGGAATGTTAAACATGACTCATTGACAATAATGTTAAAAAATGTTTGAATATGCAAATATTATATGTCATTTTGAAGATGATCCAATCTTAATTGATGAATTGTCAAATTTCTAATTTTCATTCTAACTATTTATGCATTATTTATTATAATATGAGTTTGTTTCAAATCTTTTTATTTTGTCTTCAATTACTCATGTTTAAAATAATATTCATAACCAATGCTCAATGGGTACATGGGTGCATATGAAAAATATATACTAATTAAGGTATATATCTAGGTACATGATGACATGATCAATGAACATTGGTTGGAAAAATAAAACATGAAGAACTATCTAGGTACACCATTGGTTTCTTGTACATTAGTGATGCACATGCTTGGATATAGGCTTTTATTTTGTGAAGTCATGAGTTGAACCAATGGGTGGGCACCTCACAAGTTGTATAGTTGAACATGGCATTAATATTTTTCTATAAAATCATAGGTTTAAAAAGGAGAAAACATTTCAAGAGGTATTCACAAAAATTGACCATAATTTCAACAAGGCCATTAAAATTTACCAAAATAGATTGAGACGAATAAATACAAATAGATTTGAATTATTTTATTGTGGAACTTCCAAGTTTGATGTTTTTAATCATTTAGATTGTAACATATTTTACAATCAGTCATTGATGTATCATTGTATAGAGTGTTTTGTAGTAATTCATATGTTTAACATATTTTTTTCAAGTTGGATGTGACAATTTCATACCTAACAATGGTGATTATGAAATTGTTAATCAATGTGCATTATTCATGTCCAACAAACATTTCATTATTTCATATGTGTTATGCATACCTTTATGTTGTAAATAGACAAAACTATGTCAATGTGTGGAGGACCTAATTTTATTTAAATTGAACTACAAGCTCAAAACCTTAGCGCATAACATATACCTTTTTTCTAATGGCCTATCCATTGGACCTATGCTTGAAAATTTAGGATAAACCTTTAAAACATCATTGAAATCTAGGACAACCCTTTAGCTACCACCTTAAGCAAACCTTTTATTTTGGTGATGCTTTCATTTTAGGGGTTTACCCCACATAAAGACCACACACTACATTTTCTTTCTAATAAAATTGATCATGGAATGGTCAATGATGGTGGATGTAGATTGCCAATGGATAAGTAATTTGGTAGTTAGCACATTGCACCCTACACAAGAAAGGTTTAAAGGACATGTGAGACGAAGGAATGGATAGTTGAGATAAGATGGAGGTAAAAGAAATGGTGAATGAAAGATTTGATAGGTGGGGGAAGGATAAAAAGGCATAATATCCTACCAAAAAAGAAAATCTTGATAACAAACTAAAATTGTTTGATCAAGAAGGACATGGAGGCAAATTGACAAACATTTTAAGTATGTGGTATGTTATTGATGTACGATATAAATTTTATTGTTTTCAAAATCCCAATGTTTTATGTTTGTAAAGGCATGGTGTTGTTGGCTTTAATAAGTTTCATTTTTTTTTGTTCATATTTGGCATATTATTGTTAACCCAATAGATCTAAAATCTATTTCTCAAAGTATACAGAGACTTAATGTTGTTGGGGAACATATATCATTTTTTAATAAATTTTTTAATTTTATGATATGTTACTAACCTAATAGATGTGAGATATGTTTTGGAAGTATTTAATTTATGGGTACATTTGCAATATCTAAGGTGAAATTCATATCTATGAAGCCATGACTAGATGTGGTGATGATGATGTTTGTGGACATTTGATTATTGTTGCGGTTGGACTTAAGATCATAATTATTGCAACAATAGAACTTAAGAGCAATATGGATGATGAGAAAAAAATGATTGTGTGATAATATTTCTACTAAGTTTAGTTGGATGATGTCACAACCCTAACCCCAGGCTCGCGACCAACGCAAGGGCTTGCAAGGTTGCGAGCCAAGAGGAAGCCTAGGAGTGAAGGAAAGTGTGAGGGAATGAATTCTCACACTCCCAAGGGAGTTTCCACTTTGGGAGTTTAGAGTCCCAGTGGACTTTTGAATTTTCAGAGAGTAATTGCAGGGGTTAAAACCCATTGAATTGAAGAGTTTTTTTATATAATTGGAAATTTATTCAAACGTAGATGTCTAAAAAGGGCTTACATGACTCATTTGGACATTTAAAACACAAGTTATGGCCAAAAGAAAGGTCGGGAGTCAAATTGATAATTTGACTCTCAACCACTAAAAGTCGATAATCGACCTGATTTCCTTGTGTATAGTGGCTTGCAACATACCGTTGGAAAGAAATCGATGAGGGCTACAACTTTTCTTTAGACCTCATCTTAATCAGAGGTCTACACACAAAGTTATGGGGCCCCAAAGTCACAGAAGTCCCAACTTTGGGAATTTTGGGACTCCCATTTGGGAGTCTTGGGACAAAATGTCATTTGGATGTGGGCCTCGTGGAGAGGCACAAAATATACTATAAGGGGGAAGGTGGTGGCTTCCCCCAAGTCTGGGCCGTGGTGAGTTTTGTGAGTTCGAGTTTGCCCATGGCTTGTCTTAGCACCAAAAGTGCCCCCAACTATGCACTAACCAACTTGTTGTTTGATTTTGTGCAAGTCCGTGTGAGTGATTAAGTGCTTGTCATTCTTCCTAGTCCCATCCCAGAGCTCTAGCACACGTTTCTACCCCCAAAATTTTATGAGCCAAGGAACATGTCCCCAACTCCTTGCTCTTCCATTGTTTTCACTTTAGACTCCCATTTGAATCTATCAAGGAGCTTGGGAGCATGTCAAATGAAGTGGACAACTAGAGGAATTATTGGGAAAGACAAGTGCAAAAGCAAACATTATGGTGTGGGGTTATCCATTTTTCATTGGCAGAATTGGTGAAATATTGTAGTGGTGTTTGAAAAGTCAATTTAATGATTTAAATTCAAGCCAATTCTTTTGGAAGAAAAGGAGATTCCCTAAGGTCTACTAATCATATGCATAATTGAACATGATTCTTAACCAATTTCATGTGTTTGGCAAATTTTTACAATATTGACAATTAGATAAGTTAACACATTTTTAATTAGTTGATGGCCTTGTTAATAAAATTTACCTTTGCCATGATTTTCTTTTCAAACATCCCTCACTTTAATTGAGTTCCCCCATGCAAACTATTGACATTGGGAGTTTTGAAATCTTATGCCTAAAGGGGGACATCATAATTTGTTAGAATTTTACATTGCTTGTGTCAAACAATGCATTGTTTGGAAGGTGTTATGTGAAGGAACCATTTTTTCCATCTTATTATTACCTAAATGTTTTTAGTATGCACATATTTAAATTTTAATATTTGAAATTGTGAGGAATGATGAGGATTCAATTGTACCTGGTTAGATCATGTGATAGAATGTTATTTTATTAACATATCATATATGTATTTAGCATATCCTCCAACTAGATAATTGGGAGGTGGCAGAACAAAATATCCATTTATTTAGTATATATTTTTTCAAAATGATTCAATTGTCAATGGTGTGGAAGGACCCCTCCATTCACATTCCTTCACATTCACTTAACAAATTTGATTATCAATTTGTTTATTGATATTAATTCACTTACTAACCTATTGAACTTAATATCATTAATTCAATTTGTTAATAATAATTCATTTGCTAACCTATTAATTGAACCTATTAACAATTAATACTTAGATTTTTTATTACATATGTTTTACTTTTCTTGTTTTTTCCTAATATTGAAGTTGAATGAATATTTTATATTAATCATATATTTATTTTAATAATGAAAATAATTATATTATAAAACTAATTAAATTATAATTCTTACACAACAACCAATATGTAGAATTATTTTTTTTCATGTATTTTGTAAATTCAAATAATAGTGTCCTTCCTTAGGTCTTATAGATGGTTTTCAATTTGCAATTGTAAATAGTTGCACAAAAAAGGTGTACTATAAGTTATCTTTCAACTAAGCGTACGAAGATGAAAATTTAGACAATGGAGTTTGTCATTTGATATAGGCAAAAACCATGTGTACAAAAATGAAAAGATATATAATGGAGTTTGTCATTTGATTTGGGCAACAAGTAGTTATAGGTAGCATGCAAATCATGTATAAAATTTTGTTACATGATGGTCCATTTTGTGTTTGTTGTTAGAAATCCAAAATAAACCGTCAAAGAAGGCCCAAGGAAATTTGGATTTGATGGAAGATTTGGATTATAACAATAATGGTAGGTTAGTTTTTTCATTCAAGCATTGGTAATTTAAACCAAATTTCAAATTGAACACAAGATGTCATTTTGTGTTGGGAATCAACCATAAAAAAATTTATAACATATGATTTGATTTATTTTTTAATTTTTAAAGTTGTAAAGTATGATTCTTTTGAAACCTAAATCAGTGCTACCTTCATGAGGACAATACCTTAAGCATAAGGGTTTTTGATTTCTAGTAGAAGGTTTTAGGGTTGTAGGGTGTTTTCATCTTCTTAAGGAGGAGGTTTATGGTTGCCACATTAAAGTATAAGTTATGCTGTGACCACAAGATTTTGTATATGAAATCTTACTTTATGTTTCAAGCTCATTCATTGTTTGTTTTAACAACCTTCTACATCCATTAGCACATTGGAAATGTTTACTTGCAATCCATAGGAACACAAAATTTATTGGTCAAACTTCATAAGTGTAGCACATTCAAAACACATCATTGAAAACAAAATCTAGCCAAAAGCAAGGTGAATGTAGGATCAAATATTTGGACCATGTTCCATTTATTACACATGATATGTAACTTTTCTTATGTGTTATAAAACTTTTTGTGTTCTTAGTTCCAAAATTGTAATTTTGTTAACAACATTTGTGAAACTTCAACATAGATAACCAAATGGAAATGGTTGGGAGCAACTTGGTTGGTAATTAGTACTTATATAATAACATGAAAACTATAATTTTGATGAAGTTCAAATTTCAAATAACATGAAATTGAATTTGGATGTTTGGATTTAAAATTTACACATGATACAATGCTTTTTATAAAGGTTAATAAAGAAATATGATTGATTTTGATTGGCAAATCATGATGATCGATCCTTGTGATGGTATTTAACTAAGCCTTGTGGTATATTTTTCAATATTTCATGTTAACAAAAATTACTTGCATTCTATTCAAGATGTGATAGACATTTCTAGAAGTCCATATATTGGATGTGGGTGGATTTGTTCTAAGTCAACAAATGCTTTAAGCAAACAAGCTCACAAATTATTCCTCTTGATCCACAAAACTTTTTCATTGTGAATTTTTTTGGGATGGTAAATTAAAAAAAAAAGAGTTTCAAAGTAAAATAAAAACCAATTTCATTAACAAAAGCTTGAGGTGGTGGTAATTTTGGTGTGGTTTTCAAATCCTTTGTAGGTTGTAATCATGGATCAACATACATAAACAACAAAAGTCAATCATATATGCATATGTACATATATATGCACAAGTTTGTACCTAAACCTGGCACCCAAGCAAACATAGTTTGGGAAAATATTACAAGCTAAAAAATAAACTATAAGATGTACATTGAGAACATGATATTGCCACCAGAATTGCCTTGTTATGCTAGAAATTGCAAGAAAAAATTAAAGAGTTGAACAACAACAAAAATTCGTAGTAATTGGTGCACAATGTGTAATAGTTCATCATACATGTTATAAGTCATGTACAATAATCACAATACTACCCAAGACTAAAGATATATGATTTCTAAAAACTAAAGACTATTGCTAGGGTGATGAAAGTCCAATCCAAAATAGAAATGTTTTCATTCAAAAGCATGCATGCAAAGATGAAGAACGTGTGCACAATTTGCATACTTTTTTTCTTAGACATAGGAGGTAGCAACAAACTATTAAAAAATCAATGGATAATCCCACAGACCGAGACCATACCTTTGAAAGCCCATAGATAGGTGTATCACAAGGAAATGTTATCAAGGAAGAGGCAATAGGAGAAGGTCATCATTGTTAGATTTCAAGGATTGGTTATACAACTTACTTCTTTGCATGTGTTTGACCATAATCCAACTTCTCCAACTAGAAATACTTTTCTTTGTTTGTGGCCTTTAAAATCTTGTTTTGTATTCATTCAACTACATATCTTGAAAAGGCTTTTTATTGATGCAAGATTGAAACCATGAAAACTTGTTCAATTAACCACATTTATATCATCCAAACAAACTTTGCAAAAGTTAAGACAAAGAACCATGTTATTCAATTATGCAACATTGAGAAAGAAAAGAATACATTTGGGGAAGACGTTCAATAGTGCCCACCCCTTCCCCCTTTTTGACAATTTTGTTGAAAAAAATGGAGGTGATGTTGATGAGGACTATCATGTCAAGAGAAGGATTACTTGTACAACAAGAATGGATTCAACATGTATGTGTTGATTACACATTCTTTGACAAACAATTATCGAGAACTTTGCAAATCAACTTCAAAATACTAAGGTTCTCTTCCTTAGTCACAAAACATCCCTAGCACATTAGAAGCAAAGGAATCAAACAAGTCTTCAACAAGATAGTAATGTAATTAGCTTTGCAACCATGAAAGAAGAAGGAAGATAAGAAGAAGAGATCTAAAAGTATCACACAAGTCCCCTTAAGTTACTCTACACCACTAGCAACCAACTTTGCTCATAGAGAAAAAAAAGAAGCTCATCATTTGTGTCAAGATGATGGTAGATGTGAGATCTTCTTCCATGCCACCAAAATTTCATTAACGATAATTCATTAAAAACTAATGTAGGCGGAGGAGTAACTTTAAATTCCATAAGTCATCCTTTTGGATGATAGTTCAAAATTAAAATATATTTAATTGATTCCCAAGTAAATTTTTTGATGAAAACCCATCTTTTCCAAAAATTTTTAAAAATGAAAAAATTTCCAATTTATGTCTTCATTTAATTTAATTTAATTTAATTTAATTTAATTTTTCCAACATCATAATCAATGAGCAGATTTATCTTGAATTGAATTGAATTTAAAATTCAAGTTGCTTGTGAATGGGACTTAATTTCCATAAAATCAAA
>Ga0209208_10003544_pt1 | contig 22317 bp, 20 predicted proteins | sample S1TSphfallax_3_FD_187694 | JGI IMG/M metagenome (GOLD analysis project Ga0209208, IMG submission 187694) | Host-associated microbial communities from peat moss isolated from Minnesota, USA - S1T2_Fd - Sphagnum fallax MG (SPAdes) (version 2) | ecosystem: Host-associated > Plants > Peat moss >...
AAACTAAAATAAAGTAACTTACTTTTGATTTCTAAATTATACTAAATATTTTTCTTGAGAGTTAGATTTTTTTTTTCTATTCTCATGTGGTTTCATGCAATAATTGTATTTGTCATCTTGAAATATGACTTCTTGTCACCCTTAAATTCAGCCTTAAAGGATCCAAAAATTTGCCCTAATTTTTTCCATAACACACTCTTTGGTACTACTCTCAAACAGCCCCAACACCCCCTCCCCCCAATTCAGCTCAATTTCAGACCCCAAAAAGCCCTCAAATCCCCCCACCTAATTCATCCCCAGATTTTGAGATACTTGTGTCCTCAAACCCCCAATTTTGCACCCCAAACACTCCTTGAAACACTCCCAATATACACCCATACTCCCCCTTTTTTTTCCCCCTTTAACCTAGGCCAAAATTGGTGAGAAACAAATGTAGAAATAAACCCTAAACCCCTAACCCACTTGGAACTGGACCCGGGTAATTTTCAATTTTTAGAGGATTTTTTTGAAGATTAGGTATATTTTTGCATGGTCAAATAGTTGAATTTCCATAATTCTTCTTTTGCCTTCTTAAGATACATTTTAATGTAAATGGCAAGGCCACAATGTGTGTGTGTGTGTGTGTGATACACCCCATATTATTTCACAATCTTTGAAAAAAAGTTATTAATTTAGGCTGAATTCTCGTGTTTAGAAATTAATTTTATTTTCAATCAATTTTTTTACTTTTCAATTAAGTTTTTGAAGTTAAGCCCCAATTAGACCAGAATAGTATGAGGATGGGTGACCTTACTTACAAGAGGTTTAATATACTTGGGACCAACAGCCTGGGAACTGACTTGTTGTTCCTTTGAAATTCTCAATTGAAGATTTGATATTTCTGAATTTGTTAGAAAAATAAAAAAATAAAAAAAATTCCTTTGTATTTCTCTTTTGAAGATTGGATAGATCTGAATTGTTAGAATTTTTTTTTTGAAATTCTGTATCAAAGAATTTTTTTGTAATTTTTTAATCTGAACAGTTAAAAAATTCCTTTCAAAGATTGGATAATAGATCTGAAGTTTGTTACAAAGAATTCTCTTCTTAAAATTCCATTGAACTGTCCCAAAAAATACAAAAAACAAAACAATTCCATTGAAATTCTCTATTGAAGATTATATAGATCTGAATTTGTTAGAAGAAATTCCTTTTTTGGCTTTCCTCTATCTATTGAAAGATTATATAGATCTGAATTTGTTGGAAACAAAAATTCTTTTTTTGATTTTTCTCGAATAGAAGATTAGATAAGGCAATGATCTGAATTTTTAGGGATAATTCGAAATCAGAAATTTTTATGCAAAAAAAATTCCTAATCTCTACCAAGAATTCGAGGAGAGATGGATTTATCATTTATCATTTTGTGGATTTATTATGTGACAATATTATTTTAAAAGAGAAATGTATAAGTCCATATTATCGTCAGTAATGTAACGCAGAAATACACACAAAACCACAAATTTAGGGTTTTAGTTAATATGCAGCGCCGCCGAGCGGTAGTTTTTTTTTGGTTTGGAAGAAATTTCAAAAACTGGGTAAGTTGGCCTCAGTTTCCTTGTCTGGATTTGCTCCGTTTTTTTGGTGGATTTGTTAGCAAAAACTCTTGTATTGAAATCTTTGTGTGGCTTGCAGATCAGAGTTTGGAGAACGATTTGCAATTCTGAGGGAAGAAACAATTGAGGTAAGTTTGAGCGAGAGAGAGAGAGAGAGAGAGAGAGAGAGAGAGATACACGCACACACATACACACACAAATACACACACGTATACCCACAATGAGCAAAATCCATATTAGGAATTTTGAACAGAAGAGTGTGAAAAGGCTGTTCTAGGTATTGGGAACAATCTGTTGGGTGGGTGTTGGTGGTGGTGTCTGTGAGATCTTGGCAGCAAAGGGAAGTTTGAAGGGTTTTACAGCTTTGGAGCTGAAATCAGGGAAAAAGGAAGAGAAAAAGAGTGGGTGTTTGCTGGACCAACACAAAGCATTTGGAGCGAGAGAGAGAGGGAGATGGTGAAGAAATGGGTAGTGATGTGAGACATTTTTATTTCTTATTGTGATGAGAGAAAAATGGTTGTGGAAATTTGTTTTGGGTTTTGGGTTTTTTGCGTTTTGTGAGGTTTTTGCTAATGGGTGTTTATGTGGGCACCAGAAAGCATTGGGAGAGAGAGAGAGAGAGAGGAATGGGTAGTGCTATGAGATATTTTTGTTTGTTGTTGTAATGAGAGAAAAATGGTTGTGGAAATTTGGTTTGGGTTTTGGGTTTTTGCATTTTGTGTGAGGTTTTTGCTCATGTGGGTGGTGTGTTTTCCGTGAGTCAGATGATGGCAGGGAAGGTGACATTTGTGAATAAAAGCAACACAGGACAATCTTTCAAGCTCAATTTGTTTGGCTCTGCGAAGAATTGTGTGAAGGTGAGTAACTTGCTTGCTGTGTTCAAAGCTTCAGTGGTTGTCATGGCCGATGGGAGTCTCATGGAAGCAGATGACGACGGTTTGAGTGTGGATACTTTCAAACCTGGCTCAACCCATATCATCACTGTTGTACCTGCCCAAGGGCAAGGTCAGCTTCTGCTTCCTTGCTTTCTTTTGCTTTCTTTTTCTTCCCATGGCTTTTCATTGCAGATTGCAAATCCCTTCTACCTTCTATCTTTGTTTCTTGAACAAGGGATTGGAGATCACCCTGCTCCCCCCACCCTCCCCCCTTGTGGATTGTCTTACAGAGCCTGCACTTTTTTCTTTCCATTTTTGTCATTGCAGATTGCAATCCCTTTCTACATTCTACCTGCATTTCCTGAACAAAGGAAGTGGAGGTCATAGGTTTTTTTGCCCTCCCTTTGTGGATTGTCTTACAGAGCCAACACAGCATGCAGTGCAGCCAGCAGTTCAAGAAGCATTGGATATTCTACCAGTGCAATGTTGGGGTATTAGCAATGGAGGTTTCTTTCTCTCCTCCCCTATACATGCAACTTCCATCTGTTCCACCCAATGGTTTTGCCTCTTCACAAAAATGAGTCATTCCTACCATTTTGCAAGAATATGCTTTACATCTATTGAGAGGCTTTGTTCACTGCTCTCAGGCAATGTCTGACTACAAATTTTCCCTCTAAATGCTTCTTCCTTTCTACTAACAAACTACAGTGTATGTGAACAGTGGAACATGTTTTACTGAATCAACTGTTGCAGTATTGTTGCAGATATATGTCGAGATTCAACTGTGAACCTAACAGCACTGAGAGAGAAGCACAAACCATATAAGAGAGCTCGGAAAGCGGGACCATTGATCCCCATCCACAATACTGTTCGGCTTGAGATGGAGGAGCCATCTTCCTCTGATGTTGGTAAGTCAATTCTTATGGATATATGGTTTGTTTATCCACCAGTGCTGTTGACCACAATGGTATGGTGCATCTTGGGGTTGCAGGACAGACAATACTATGCTCTTCTTCTTCCATTGTAGTTGCACACTCCAAAGTGTCCTCTAGCATCATCAGAAAATCTTGCAGGACACACAATTTTCTTCAATGTTAAACTACATCTATGACATAATACAGAGGTTTTGAATTGGTTGTTGTTACTGCTCATTCACAGGAACTGTGCAAGTAGCACATCATAGCCCAGTACAGCAGCCTGCACACACGGGTGAGATTGTAGCTTTTCAGGAAGCTCCTTCAGGTAAGCAACAGTATTGTCTGTCCTGCAACCCTAAGTATGACCATGTGATTTGAGAATATAGCCTAGAATGAGATTGAAGAGATTTCAAATTTGCACTCAGATTGGATTTATAAGATGAGTGCAAGTAGAGTCTAATTTGTTTAACAAGCTATTGGTGCTAAGAGATGAGGAATGGTACTGTCCACACTTCTCAGGTTCTGCGTTGTTGAAAGTTGCAAGTCCCACTTCCAACAAAGAGAGTGATGATGATGCTGTTGACGATGCTGATGATGATGTTGCTGGTAGTACTCTCTACATTGACAATGGCAAGGCATCAAGGGGACACATCAAATGTGTCAAATGTGGCCACAATAAGAACCCATCTGCAAAGCTTCTGTGTGGCCACTGTGGTGCGTATTTGCGGGAGCAGACTAGAGCTCGAGTTGCTCAACGATGGGAGATGCTGAAGGAGAAGGCAAATCGAGAAGGCCGACTTGAAGATAAAGTAAAAAGCCATACTCTTCTATTCCTGTAAATTGGAGCTCCTAATCAAACTGAACAGCATGTCCGGTATTCTCAACGCATTATTTTGACTTTGGAAATATTATTCTTATTGTCCACAGGCATGGCAGAAAAGGAAGAAAGGTGCTTTTGACAAGCTCTCGGAAATCACCATGTTAGATTTGGAGAACACATACTTTGCATTATTTATTGCCCGCCGCAACCGTGATGGAGATAAGTTCTCGTTTGATGGCTGGTACTCTGAAGGAGCTGGTCATGAGTTTGTGACCACTGCAGATGTCGAAGCCATATGGAAAAGCTTTGTGAAAAAACATCACAAGCGAAATGCATGTGTTGTCCATGGATGTGGTGAGGGTGTTGAAGATCATGAAGCAGCCTCTTGAATGAAATAGGTAGCAAGTTCCCCATTGAGGATGATGATCATCATCCTATACTTTTTGTGGAAATTCCATCCAGCATTTTTGTTTCTCAGTGATGATTAATTTTCTCTTGTGTTGTGTCACAAGTTCTTCTCTGTCATATGCAATTGGTGATTGGAGAAAGTGGAAGGTACTTACAACAATGAGGAAGGACAATCTGTTAATGATTGTAAATGTTTTGCACATTTTGAGTGTTACCAGGTGAGAAGTTGAGTCCCTGGTCTCAGAGAAAAGATTTTTCGCAAACAGGATATTCAATGTCTTCCTCAAGCATGAGCACCCTCTTCTGGTGATGAATTAATGACAACACACCATGAGTGCAGTTGATTCAACAGAATTCTCTGTTTTCCTGCATCACTGCACACAAGATGATCAATTGATTTTTTGTGTCCAAGGATTCAAGTTAATAGTGAGGAAGTTGCATTTAGCTTAAGTGATGTAATCAGTTTCTCCAGTTTTTGTTGGAGCTAAAGTGAATGGCTGCAGACAATAGGTACTACAGCAATTGAAAAATTACACACTAATCCTCAATGTCAAGAGAATGTGTGCAAACCTATTGGCCTTCATCAAGAATAACTTCTAGTGCAGATTGCACTCAATTGCATCATGTATGGCTGCTTGGTTTCTGCCCCAAGTTCCAACCATATCCTTCTGTGATCTGTATTGCCAAACACATGCAGTAGCTGCACAGAGTGAAAACTAGAACAAAATGAATTGTTAACCTTGGAAGAACAACTGTCTGTACTGCAAACGTACATTCTATACAACCTGCAAGAAACCTTTTCCCAAAAGCAAAACCATACTTCCAACTATGAAAGAGAATGGGCCTAGTAGCTTTTTGGGCACAGTAATGAGGAAGATAAGATGGGAAGGCTTTAATCAAATTGGGGCAAGGCATAAATCAGTGGAAATTGCACTGTTGTAAATAAGCATTTTGGTAATCAACATATTTTTCCCAGACTGGCTTGTATCTACTCATTGCTAGCTTCAGCCAAGGCTTCATGTTGCCATTGTAATGCACAACTGCCCCATTCTCAATCAATTCTGCATCAATGTTTGCATCATAACCTAATCCTAGTATGTGCCACCTCCGATCTAGGGGCTCTGTCAGCCCATAAAATGCAAGCAAGCCAGCAGGCAGGGTGCCCAGTTTCCACAAAGTCCGGTCCACATTCTGCTCTTGCCAGTAATGATAACGAGCTGTCACCCCTTCTTGCCTCCACCTCACCAGATCAAACACGTTCATTCCAAATGCCCAGCCACAGGCATCAGGATCAAAGTTTGACTTGATCTTGGGGTGAGAGAAATTAAGGTACTTGTGAAACCGATGAAAGCTCTCAAGACATGTCTCCACAGCACCATTCACATTATTATGGAGGTTAAGAGAGAACAGTTCTGTGAGGTCCCTTTGTACAACAACATCATCATCCAGAAACACCACCTGCAAAAATCATGACAACTAGTTGATCAAACTAGCAAGTAACCATCAAGTGTGGAAGTTCTTAAAGTGGGAACTCCTCAGTATTCCACAGAAAACACAACATCAACATGAAATTAGTTATCAGACAACCTCTTTAGTTGTCTAAAATGCCTGCCTTTTTCCAATAACACTATTCAACCTTCATGAAGCATGATGAACCTAGAAGTTGCTTAGACTTTGAGATTGCTCTTACCTTGTCCAACTCTGGGTAGACTTCAGGGATATAGAACCGCAGGTGATTTAGCATAGACAGATACTTTGGATTCCGGAACTTGAGTGCAGTCTTCTGTGCCTCCCCCTCATTCTGGCCAGTAGAGCGGAAATAATAGCTTTGAGTCTCTGCATCCTGAAGTTGCTTGAGAACTGGGACATATGAGGCATTCAACCAGGTGAAGCTTTCAACTGTTTTTATTTCAATGACCACATCTTTGAAGTCATTTATAGAAAACCATGTTTGCATTGCTCCATAATTGACAGCATCCGTGACCACATGGAAGACCAAACGTTCTGGGCTGTGTGCATTCATTATTGTTGAATTGACAACAACAGAAGCCCCCAATACATTATCAGAGAACACACAAAAATGGAGAAGATTGTTGTTGACTAGTGCAGGAGCTACTTGCTTCTGTTCCTTGATAACTTTCTCTCTTAAATCTGCATCAGTGGCCCACTTGATTGCCAGTCTCAAGCTCAGGCAGTATAGGCTCTTAGGAACAGCCTCTGCTGCTAGCTGACCAAATGTCGCACTTTGTGTAGCAGCTGTGTTTGCCATCTCCTCCAAAGCCTGATACATCCATTAACGTCAAGTCAACATCAAAGAAAATGAAATTTTCTGAGCTTTATGTGGGGTCTAAATCCAGTGGAAATTGGTAAACCAGCTGACAGGTATGCCAGAGCCATACTAGCCCACCTTTGTGCAACACACATCCCTATTAGAGACCCTGACCTTCTGCATTATAGCCAAGAGAGAGGTGCAAAAACTGAGCAATAGCACATTGCTTATGAAAGAGAAACCCTCAAGCTGCTGATTGTTTTGTCAGAAATAGTGACAACCACTGTAGTTTCTATTATAGACAGCATTTGCACTCGACACCAAATTCTGAGTGAGATAGTGCTCCATGAGACCAGCAGGAAAAGCTGCTCAAAGAGGACAGCCAACATTAGACTAGACTGGAAAACAGGTTCAGGACTGGAAGAGCCCCTCTCACAGCACATCACAATAATGTCACAATACCTGCATTTCAGCCTTAAGTTTCATAAGCATGGTGGCACTGTCATAATGCAGCTCTTTTGCTTGGTATATGAGGGAGGACATCTCACGCATGATTGGCTCTGCCTCGTCCCATTTTATTGGGGTGCCCCGTGTGGCAGCCTGCCAGAAGATATACACCAAACAAGATTGGTGGCAAGATTTTTTAGTTCAAACCTCCATTACTGAAGGAAGTTCTGATCTGACTACAAATACAAGAGCAATAGGACAGTCAGTCTGAAAAGTCATACCAGGGAAAGCAGCTGCTGCGATGCTCGAATTTGTGCACTCAGATGCCAAGCAAGATCTAGGTTGCTATTCTCTTTGGCAATCACAGCGTATGACTTGCACAGTGTCATCTGATCTGCAAGTTGTCTTGAGAGGGAGTTTGGGCTAAGCACCCCTTCCCCTGTATCATCCATGGTTTCTGTTCTGTCAGGCTGCACAGACAAGCCACAGGAAATTATCAATGCTCTCCAAGATAGGAAACAGAACTATACAACCAACCAAGTACTGAGTATTTTTCAAGCACAATAAAAGTATTCTGGAGAACTAAGGAACAACACCATCATCAAATTCCATTTCACACAATCATGAAGATGCTTGGAAGTGTCATACAAAATTAGTGAAATGGATGCCAACAGAGCAGCCAAAAGACTTAACAACAATATTAATGTGATCACAGCAAGCAACTGCACAAGAACAGAAGAGGCCTGTAATATTGTTCTGTGGACCCTAACAACACGTGAAAGTTCTGCACTGAACTTTTCACCATCCCACTTTCAACTGTGGAGAATATGGCTGGAAATTGAAATGAACTGAAAATTGGCATTTCATTATAGACTTCCTAGATACAAAGGATGGTGAAATCTTCACAACAGAAAAGGCACTTTTGCTGATAGATGGACAAGCTGCAAATCGTAAATGGAATCTTTGATATTTTAATTCCTTGAGACTTGGATTGCACAGCAAAAAGGGGACTAGCCAAAAACGTTGGCAATAGACTCACCAAATGGGTGCCTGGATTGGGATGCCGTTGCAATGCCACAATTGCAAATCCAAATAGGAAGAGCACCCCTGAAACAAGGACAGGTCCCCCCAAAAGGAATTCCTAGTTATACAACACATATAAGGAGTGTGTCTCCTTCTTCAACTGTCCTCCATAAAACCAAACACTACTGGAAATTTCCAGTTCAGAGTGCTGGATTGCATGGGGCACTCTGACACATCAAGATCAAGATCTAAACAATACTGGTGGGTGCTAGTTGATACTATGAAAATATTTAGGCAACATGCAACATTCCCAGCATAAAGAAAATCTCACAAGAAGCATTCTCCTGGGTCATTGATACTTTGCTGGGATGCAACAGAGAGACATTGTAACTGTGCAATCTGATGACAAAGTCAAGCAAGTGTGCAATGGAAAATAGTGATTAGGCCTGAAGAGGTAGCTAGGAGTAGAGAGCACCATACCTGCAATGAGAAGAAAGAGTGTACAATTAGGATGGCGCCGAGAATAGTTTCTCCATTCCATAGACTTGCGCCGCTGTCCTCCTGAGGAATTGGGGCTGTTATACAGCCCCGCACGTAGCCCATTCTCCTTCCCTATATTGATCCCGTTGAGCCCTACAAAAATCTCCTTCTTCTCCAGACGCATGTGTGCAGCACCTCAGGGGGTGTGGCGTGGTGCCCTCTGCAAAATTGGGGTTTTTGCTTGCACAGGTTATTTTCTTTCTTGTACCTCCTCACCTTCTAAATTAGTGTGTTGGCAGATTTTTGTCTTGACTCTCTTTTCAGATCCTGCCCTTCCCTCCCACTCCCCTGCCAATAGGTGCTCCTCTCTCGGTACACGAAGACTTTGTGATTCCGTTTCTGAATCTCAGATTCTGCTGCTGCTGGTTCCTCCTCCGCAGACTTGCATTTCTCCCCTAACAATTTGGATCCTCCGAGAAACCGCATCAGTCCCTTCACATGCCATCACATATTCTTCCATTACTCCTCACTTAGACATAGACTTTCTCCATTCTTTTGGTGGTTTTCTCGCCGCTACTTCTTCTTCTTCTTCTTCTTCTCGCGCAAGGAATTCGTCACAAAGAAGAAAACTATACCCCGATCCGCACACCGGTTGAAGAGGAAAAAAATAGCCTTTTCTAACTTGGAGCGAAAAATGCGTTCACAGAGAACGAAACCGCTTGAGAAACTTCACCGTTCTGTTCTCCCCGTGGAAAATACACGAGAATTGCATGATGCAAATCTCTCTACTCATCATCCAGTAATCGATTCACCCGCAATACGGAGGAGGAGGAGCATTCACACCTCTCACAAATCCGGTAGGAAATCTTCTTCTACTACTACGCTAAAAGAGAAACCGCAAAAGGAAACACCAGCACAAGGAAAGCAAAGGAGAGAGAGAGAGAAAAAAAAAAACTCTTCTGCTGCAAAACTTTCGAGTACAGATCGAAGGAGCAGATTTACTAAGTAAAGTACCCCGACAAAAGAACGAAACCGTCGTCAGAGCGCTCTGTATTCTTCTTCTTCTTCTTCTTCTCCGCATCGATCTGCGACTCCAGCACCTGCCTTCATGCGCACTCCTAGAACTTCATTTCAGACGACGGACGGACTGCAATCGCATAGAGCAAAAACCGAACAGAAAGAATCCGAGATTTCTCCACAAAACATGAACAGAGCACGGGAACAAAGGAAACAACGAACTGTGCTGAAAACAAAGCGCGCGCACGCACGCACCCACGCACGCAAAGAGAGCAGATGATGAAGAAAGACAGCCAGCGAGCCAGCGAGGCAGGAAGGAGGTCAATTCCGCCTGTAAAATGCTTTTCCATTTCTCCAATATTCCACTTCTAGCAGTCTCCTTTTTGACCATTCCCGCTGTAATTTACTATTCTATATACAAAGAGAACAGACACACGTGCAGACGCGCACGCAAGAGAGCAGACGATGAAGAAAGACGGCGAGCGAGACAAGGAAGGATGCCAATTCCGGCTGTAACATGCTTTTCCCTTTCTCTGATCTTCCACGTATAACGGTTTCCTTTCGGACCGTTCCTGCTGTAATTTTTCTATTCTAATCCGAAAGAATACAGACACACGTGCAGGCAGGCAAGAGAGCAGTTGATAAAGGACACACAGCGAGCGAGACAGGAAGGATGCCAATTCCGCCTGTAAACTTGGTTTTCACTTTCTTACCAGACGTCCCCTTTCGGCCCATTCCTGCCGTAATTGTCATCTGCTATTTAGATTCTCAAAGAAGACAGACAGACGTGCACGCACGCACACACACACACAAAAAAAAACACAGATTGAAAAGGTCGTGAGAGGGGATGCTAATTTCTGCCCGTAAAATGGTTTTCATTTTCTTCAACATTCCACTCATAATGGTCATCTGTCGACCCATTCCAACCGCAATTGTCATCTTCTATTTAAATTCCAAAGAAAACAAGAAACAAATGTGCACAAAAAGAACAAGTTGAAGGCAGTGATAGAAAACACATATTCTGCCTGTAAAATGCTTTTCCCTTTCTCTGACATTCCATTTATAATGTTACCTTTCAGCCCATTCCTCCTGTAATTGTTATCTGCCATCCGGATTCCAAAGAAAATGACAAATAGTGCAGAAAAGAAGCATGAACACGTACTCACATAAAATAGCAGATTGAAGGTGGCAAGACAGGATGCCAACTCCACCTGTAAAATGCTTTTCCCTCTCTAGAATATTCCATGCATAATAACAGTTACCTTCGAGTCCATTCCATCTGTAATTGTCATCTTCTATTTACATTCCAAAGACAATTGACAGAATGTGCAGAAAAGAACAGATTGAAGTGTGTAGGGTTAAAGCCCTAGCACTGGGGCTTTATGGAAATAAGGGTATTCGCAATTTGGGTTCTTCATACTTCCCAGAAGGGATTGGAAGCCCCTAGGGTTTGTTGTTGTTTGTTGGCCTTTGCCTACCAAGGGAAGGATATATTGTGTTTAGAGTAATTATAGAATTTAGTAGTTTAAGGGATTTTGGCCCCTACTTAGTAGGTCTATTTTTATATGAGGATTTTTGAAAGATGATATTATGGCTTGTGTTGAAACTTGAGATTAGTTATTATAGAGTTATGATATCTTGAAGGATTTTGGGTTCTCTTAGAGGATTTTTTTTTAAAGATTATATTTTCACATGGTGAAAAAAATATTTGAATTTCCATAATTCTTCTTTTGCCTTAAGATAACTTTTTAATGTAAATGGCAAGGCCATAATGTGAGACACCCCTTGTTGGCTTTGTCACACTTTTTAAAAGTAGCCAGTTTGGAAAGGACATGTAAATGAATGTTTAATTTTAATTGTGAAAGAATTCAAGCTTGGGCCTCATACGAATGTGTGAACACAAAGGAAGGAAAAAGGAAAGAAAAAAAAAGAAAACAAACAAAACGTTGTAGGCATGCACTCTAACAAAGAGAATCGAATCTATTCTCTTTGTGATTTGGTGATTACATTTGCAAGGTCTATGTTCCTTGGCTCTCAATCAAAGTGGCCACACTCCCCCCATTGAGTAATTTGTTATGGTGTCTAACAACCAAAGGTTGAGCTCTCTACCTTTGGTTGTTGTTGGGTGATATGATAAATTTTCTACCTAGAATGTTTGGATTGATCTCCTTGACTTCAAAAAGAATCGCGAGGCTTTTTGACAATGGTCCACCACCACCACCACCAACATGATGCCCAAAAGTTGTTGAATAGGTGTGGTGGTCTAATGGGTCCAAAGTGACACACCCCTTTTAGTTTGGTGGTTGTTGGTGGGTGTTTTGCTCTCTTGCTTTGCTTCCATCTTTCATTTGCATTTGCAACCGACCTCGCCCAACAATTTTGAGTTTTGCATGTCGGTTCACCTATTTGTTGTTTGCAAAAATGATTTTGTCTTAGGCAAGAAGAAGGACCCCACTTTGGGCACTTTAGCAAGATAGATTTCAAAAGTTGCTTGACTTGGCTTCAGCTTTGCTTACATGTTGTGTGAACTTATTACCTAGCATGCAACATGAATTCAACAACAAATGATAAACTATTTGGCATATTATGTGGGTGTTATGTGTGCACAAAGGGAACGCCACCATGTATAGGGTAGAATAGGAAGCAATGTCAAATGAATGGGCCCTTTGCATCTCGAATGAACTCAACAAAAGTTGCATAGTCGTGGTTTCATAAGAAAAACCAACACATTGGTCAATTCAGTCAAGTGGTTTATTAAAGAAAATTAAATTTCTAATTTCCAATAACCTCTTTGGGCACATGCCAACCTTCTAAGAAAGTACCCACATATGGGGAACCATATGGAACAAATTGGGGAACGTTGATAATTTGTGAGTACACTTTAAAAAGAAGTTCCTCACATGTTCACCAAGTTGTTCCCAATAGTACCACATTTGTATTCCATATCCTTTACACAAAGTTTTATTGTAACCTTTAAGCTAAAGGGGGAAATTATTTGTGGGGTTTGTCAAAAGTTTGATCACGTTTATTTAATTATGGGCCACTCCCTCAAAGACACCAATCACAAAAATGAATAATTGAACTTTGGGTGCAGGTGAACCCACAACTAATTAATGAAACCAAGAATAACAAGGTTGTCCAACTAGAGATTCTCAATGTTAAAGGTTATGATGGAGGGGGGAGGGGGTGGTGATGGAAAGTAGTTTGCATATTGATCGATATCATGATGGATGAAGTTGTTCTTACTTGACTTGAATCAAATTGTTTCCTAAACCCTAAACCTAAACCCTAAACCCCAAGTTGGAAATATGATCTCAAAATTTCCAACTGGGTTTGCATGTGGAAGAGTTCATAAGCTACCATCTCTACAAATGAGGTGAAGTAACTTACTAGATTTGTTGAGAGCTAACTTTGCTCTCATCATGTCCTTTGGGTTTGCAATTTGTACAACCCCAACTACCTTCATCTAGAGTATCATTCAAGTGTGTGCACATGATCATCCCCCCCTTCCCCCCACTCCCCCCCACCACCTCATACAAAATTCCCACTAGATGTCCGCATGAAAGGACAATGAAGAACAAGTTAGGACATTTGTTCACATTTGTTTGTTCTCATGAAATTTTTCGATCTTGGGTGCACCATATAGGGAGGGAATTGATCGATTGAGATCAGACAAAATCGGGGCCTTTTTGTGAGGACCAACATGCAGGAGAAGAATCATTGAATCATTGCCAAGAGTGTTAAAATATAAAAATGAACTTGTACCCTTTTGTCGCTTTGTTATGGCCGGACCCAATATGTGCATGCGGACTACATTAGTAACCTATATGTTGTCATCATTTTTTCACAAACAAACGTGGCCGGATGTATGTTGTTGTTAGTTGTTGATTGTGTTGGCGCCTACGTGTGGTGTGGTTGTAACAAAAAAGCAAAAAAAAGTTATTGTCCTAACCTTTAGAAATTAAATTTTTTATAAAAAATTAAAGTGTAACAAAAGGACCAATGGAATCCATGGATCTCTCAAGTTCCCCCCCCAAAAGAAAATTAAAAATAAAAATAATCTGTTTGGCTCTCTCTCTCTTGCAATTATTACTACTTTTGATGGGCCAAAAAGAAAGAAGATAAAAAAAGAAGGTATATAGTATACCCTAATGAATACCACATGGTAAACGGGCAAATACTAAATACCAATGTTGGGTGGTTCTCTATTTATTTTCCCTTTTATATTTAAATAGATTGGTAAATGAAATATATATATATATATATATATAATTTGGTTAGGATCTATTTTAAAACTTAAATTTTATTTTATTTTATGTTTTACATATCAATCCCCTAATTATTTTCTTCAATAGGTAGGTATATTATGTGTGTTTTAGAGAAAAAGATATGAATAATGTCCCTTTACAGCACAAGTGTGGAGGCCCCCCCCTCCTACCCCCCCCTTTTCTTTTTTTGGTTTTAGAATTTCCCCATACATTTTAGCTCATTTTTATCATTGTTGTCAGACACACAAAAAGAACTTTTTGTGGAATTAAAAGAATGGAAAAAAGAAAAAAGAAAAAAGATAGATTAAAAAAGACATTTTTTTCCCTGGCACACGTTATACCCGTGGAATTAATTTAATGAAAACAAACAAACACCAAAGCAAATAAAAAGGAAAAAAAAACCAACTTTTCTCCCCTTTTTGAAAGGATGGTTGGATGAATTTTGGTTGGTAAGGTATTTAATTCCTCGTAAAGACCCTAAAAAAAATTTAATTAATTTTTTGTATTATTATTTAATGTTCCTTCTCTTCTCACATCTTTTCACTACAAAGCTTTTCTTAGTTGTCTTTCATTCATCAAGGAACACCCTTGGATGAGAGGGTATTAACAAAATAAGGGACCGCATATCCTTGCTTCGCAACCTTGCGTAGGCCCTAATTTTAGTGATGCCCACATCCCGGGGGCATTACCATACACAAAAATTTTAATTCCTAAGGACAAGAACATGTGAAGCACATTGCAATTGTTCTTTAATTCAACAACAACAAAAATAAAAAAGAGCCTTTAAAAATAAAAATAAAATCCTTGCAAAGTCCCCCACCAATTCTTTCCAGTTTAGGGGTATCAAAAATTTGGAAACTTATTCTAAAAATTTGTCAAATTTACACTAGGAAACCCAAACAAAATCCAAAATCCAAAATGTTCCTAAACCCTTAAGCCAACACGGGATGCAAAGGGAAGGAGGAGGTTTTCATTCTATGCATACCTACATTATTCTCTTTTACTCATTCATCCAAACACCAAATACAAAGGGAAGAAAGAGGAGGTTGTCGTTGTGTACACATAAAATTATTCTTGTACTCATTCAGGCGAGTATTGCCTGTTTTCAAGCTTCGCCGGCGGAGGCGAACAGATCATAGCACAACAACATCATCATCATCATCATCATCATTTGGCAACATCATTCTTCAACATTACGGCCACGGTGAACCTGCACCCACCAGCACACCATCCATCAGATGCACAAGGTTGCCTTGGGCTCTTGTTTTGAGCTTACATTTACCTCTCCTATTAATAGATGAGGTGATTCCCAAGTTCAAAAAAACATTTTGGGCAATGAGCCAATTTGATTGGCTCATTCACTCAAAGAAATGAAATTATGAAGGCTACCCAAAATAAAAAGTTTAATTTCTAAGTACAGAATTCCCCCCTTATGCCCCCCTCCCCCCACAACCTATATAGGTGAAAGGAGGACAACATTTGCCAAAGCATATGGAATAAAAGTGAGGTGCTTTTATTGGGAACTCTTTGGGGAACATGTCAGGAACTTGGGAACTCTTTGCTTTCTTAATAATAATAGCCCTTCCTAAGAACACACTACCTATTAAGATACTTTACCACTAGTGCCCAGGGCTTTTCTTTTTTTCAAATTTGTCAAGTAGCTAGACTAGCAATCATCCAAAAGAGGAATGATCCAAATTTGGCTAGAAGTCACCCCCCCCAAAAAAAAGTAAAGTTTTTCTTAAGAATCCTGCTTTTTTTTGGCTACCTTTGGAAACTCAATCTGTAAATAGGGCAACTTTTGACTTCTTTCCTCAAAATATGGCAACTTTTGTGCATTTTTTCCCCAAAATATGGCAACAAAACACAGTGTGAAATTTTGCCCCCCAAAAAAAGCACTGCTAGTACTATGGTTTAAATCCCAAATTGTTTTGGGTTGCTTTTAAAAACATTACAAATATTCTGTCCCTAGACTAAATCAGGGTTTAAAAGTATTAAGTTAACATTTCCAAGGTTAAATTTACCTACATTATTTTCCCTAAGAAATTTTTAAAAGGACCTCCAAGAGGCCTTTCTTTATAAAATAAATGAAGGTACCACTAAAGAGTATGGCAAGTCAAAAGGCCTATTTCCCATGATTTTTTCTGTGAACCTCAAAAACAAAGGGTAGAACCATTATGGAATGAACCACTTATTTTGTTTTCACACTTTTTTACAACTAGAATCAACTAGAAGTTTGTTGCAAAAAGAGAGAGAGAGAGAGAGAGAGAAAGTATCAAGTTTTTTCACTCTTTTAGCACTTTCACAATTTGAATCCAACAAATAACAAGAAGTTTGTTGAAGTGATGAGCACAAGGGGAGGCATTCCCATTTTGCAAAATTCCCCAACACCAAGTGCACCACAATGGCATGCCCTCCTACATATAAGTGAGAAATTACAAATAAAATAAATTGTTTATTTCGGAAGTTCTCAGCACATGAGAGTAGGAGGATGTGTCATATTGGCACACCTCATTCATTATGCCATCCATGTAATGCCTTAGCACCATTACATCCAGGACCAAGCGGGGGACGGGCACGTACATACTTGATCTACTTGAGATCAAGACAATTAGTTTGTCTAGAGGAGAAGCAAGCCTCAGCAAAGCTATGGAGGAGAGAATGTGAATGTCGGGGCGAGGTGAGAGGAGCAGAATAGAGAGACAGAAAATGGGTTTTGCAAGAAGAGAAGTGTAGAGTAAATCCCCAATTAGGTTTTGGGGGGGGAGAAGGGGAGAGGCATTCTCAAAGTAAGGGACTTAGGACAAGATTGTAGTTGAGTCCGGCCCCACATTTTGAGAATGTCTCTCACCCATGAGCCTACACCATTACCATAAACATACATATATGATGATGCCTTAGAAGTATGAGGAATCTTACACCTACTCTTTGGGAGTGAGAGGGTTTGCCCCCTTTGGAATAATGCGGAAGGGCATAATCCACTAATTATTTTTGACAGCCAATATTTATTTTGGATCCTCTTTTTATGGTATCTATTTCAAAAAAAAATTCCTCCTTTAGATTATATATATATTTTATTATTATTATTTTATTTTATTTTTCCCTTCTAGCTGCCGTCAAACATAATGGACCCACCACTAATATTATTCTTCTAATTTTGTTTTCATAGTGATTATTTTTGTTTGTGATATTCATTTATCTTTCATTTCTCCTCGGTATTTTGCTTGGAATTTGTTGTTTGATGTTGCCAGGCTCCAAAGCTTGGTCACCATCTCTTGAATGTTTTCATCTTCAAATTGTTTGCCATTTCCAAAGCCTATTGCAACAGGCAATTATTTGCCTCATTTAAACCTTGTTTTCTTTGTTGCAATTTTTGTTTTGGTTGTAGTAGCTTGCCTTCTAGCAAAAAAGAGGGTCACTATTTTATTTTTGTGTGTGTGTTTTTTTGTAGCAAAGAAAATCCAAGCTCCTTGTTGCGTCCATCATATCATCACCTTTCTGGTACATTGCAACCAAAAAAAAGGGGGTCACCACCCCCCTTGTTTGTGTTTTTTGCAACAAAGAGGAATTAGGTTCCTCTCAATTTCTTTTGTAGCAGAAAGGAATCAGGCTCCTCTTCGATTTTCCTCTTTTTTTTAAATTAAAAAGGGAGATAAGATGTTTTTTATATTAATGTGCATTAATTTTCAAATTTCAACTTGTAAAAGTAGATTTCAAATAAGTTTTTAAAAAAAACATAAGTAGTTTTTGATGTTTACTTTGGAACATGGACTTTTTGTTTCAAGTAAGTGTCAAGTAGAGTTTAATAAAAAGAAAATAGAAAAACAATTGATAGTTTGCTAAAATATATGATGATCTTCATATCATAAATTAGTACATACTATTTGATTAAAATTTTAAATGAAAAAGTAAGTTTGAACACATATAAACTAATCAATTTCAAATGCATATATATCATTTTTTTTAATTTTTTTTAAATATTTTGGGGTCTGTATTCTTATAAACTTAATACATTAAATGAATATTACTTGACTTATATTTTTCATTTAATTCAATTTTTTTTTGTAGTTGTATGTGTGACACATGGTTTAAGTGAGGACGTTTATTTTTTATATTTTTTCTATCTTATTCTGATCCTAAAAGGGAAAACAAAGTTTACCCCCTTGTTGTCATTGCCATCTTGGGTTGCAACAAGGGGCATACACCCCTTTTTATTTTTATTTTTTATCCTTTAATCAAAAGGGATTGCAAAACTCACCCCTAGATAAAATCTAACATTCGCAAATCCTTTTGTTTATTTTTTTTCTTTTTTTCAATATATAGAAAGGCATGAATGCAAAGTTCATTTCATTGTAGTTTTATTGACATGACATTTTTTTTATTGCAAATTATTCTTTGAAATTTAACATAATATCTTTTTTTTTCCCAACACAAGTATTTAAAATCCATGGATGACATTGCAAAAAGCATTTTGTCATTCATCATACTGAAGTTGTGGAAAGGAAATGACAATAACAAACACAACCTTTGGCTCCTGAACTTATAAAAAATTATGGCCATTGCAAAATCTACAAATGTTGTCGTAAAGGTTTTGACCATAAAGCATGAAGTTCAAACTCAAACCATATTGGACCTCATCATTGATTTGATGCCCAAAATGGTATTTTTTAAACATTTAAAAAAATATATTGATGCTTAATTTTGCTTGTTGTATGTGAATACCAATGATTGCCAATTATTCAAAAGACTTTATACCATTTGTAGTGGAAACATATATCTATGACAATATCAATGTCATAATTATGGTTTGTAAATGTAATATCAACGATTTAATAATTTTGATGTAACACTTATGTTCCCTTTTGTCACAAATGTCAATGCCATGGAATTCATTCATTTGAATGTTCATCTATGATTTATAATAAACTTGTTCCTAACTTTTTGTTTAGTTTTAATTCATTCTTAGTTAGTTTTTAGTTAAATTTCAATTCACTTCTAGTTAATTTTTACTTAATTCTTAGTTCAGTTTTAAATAAGTTTAAATTCATTTTCAATCGTGTTTTAGTTCATTCATAGTTTACACGTGGGTGCACATGGGTGAACATGGGCCACATGTAGATTGAAATTTTTTTAACAATTTTTTTTGAACTAGATGCCTAATGGGTATACATAAAGGTATAATTCCCTCTTATATTTAATTTGTTCAACGTTAATTTTGGGTACGTCTTCTAATCATAACCTTCTTTTGTTTTTATTTCTTTTTTGCAATAATATCTCATTGGATACATGTTTCATATGTGTCATATTCTTCTTCATTTTGTTTCACGTTTTAGATTTGGAAATAGGTCTACCTTTCTCTTTTCGGTTTAAGAAATCATGTAGTCTTGGTTGTTTTCGTGCTCATGATAGTTTGAACAAACTCCCATCATGCATATTTTTCCTTGTTTTGTTATATTATCCTTTAGTTTCGATAACATGTCTACATTTGTGGAAGAAATCCTTGTTGTCCTTAGGAATCTTGAACAGTGAAATCAAACAGTTCGTGAATTTGTTGTGCATTTGCAAATCAATCAAACTTTTACTTCTTTGAAATGCATTTATGCAACACAACCCCAACCAAAGGAGCCACATATAACTTACTTGACAAATTTGATGGCACACATTCAAAATTTTGAAAGGTATAAATAGAGGTAGGACCCCATTACTTTCAATCCATTCAACACAAATTTGCGGTACAATCTTATTCCACAACCTCGTTTTGTTCATTTTGTGTTTATGTTTTCATATTTTATCACAATAAAAAATTGTTTACATTTTTGTTTGCACATTTCGTATTTTTATCTATAAATGTTTGTGGTTTTATTTTGGTTTGTGTCATTAATAAAAATTGACAAAAATATAACCACTATATTTGTAACTACATGCAACTATTAATCATCTACGAATACTTTTAGACATTTTACAACTATTTCTTGTGTTGATCATATTTGTTATTACACTATAACTAGTTTATGGGTATCTTAGTTTTCATCTTTCCATGTGAACAACATTTAATTTGGTTTTCATCTCAAAAACAAAACTTATGTCCCATTAGTTGCAAATGTGATGAATTTAATTAGAACCTTATGCGTATACAAAGGTGTATATTGTGTATTTTAAAATATATAATTGGGTATCTTAGGTTTTACAAATGTATATTCCGATTGCATATGAATGACCATATTACACGTGTATTCAAGTATTATTATTATCATAAATGGCCTTAATATTATGGTTACATTAGGAATATATTTTGAGTATATAGAAATTTTATGTAAGATATTTACTAAATATATTGCACCCATATTACAAGTTTCTTCAAGTTTTCTTACTATATTTCTTTAAATTATTTAAAATTGAATTTATTATTATTTACATTATGTTATATTATATTATATTTTTGTATTAATCAAATTATAATTTAAATATTATCTTTGATTAAAATTTTGAAATAATATTATTTTATTACATAATGATCAAGATGATGATGATATTAATATGATAGGAAAATAATAATACAATTATTGAAATATTATTTTATTTCTATTTTATAAAAATCATTGTAATAGAAAATAATAAAATTTAGTCAATTACTATACAAATGTACAAATTATTTTCAAAGGAAATTTTTACTTATTAAAAATATAAAATATTTATTGTAATACTTCATTAATAGTTATAATGAGTGAAGTATAATATGAATAATAAAAATAAAATGTCTAACCTTGGCTATCAACTAGGTACAATAATAATTTAATTAATGTTTTTTTATTGTTAAATATTTCTATTTATTATTAGCTATAAAAATGAAAAAATAATGGGAATAATTATAATACTAGCCTACACGAGGTTCCAATTATATTACTAGAATATTTTAATTAGAAGTAATATTTATAATTATTAACTATTAATTACTGAATATTTCAGTTATTATATAAATTTATTTGGTTACAAAATATTTATTAATTAGTTATTAGTAACTAATTAGTTGTTTCAATAGTAGCCAATACTAGTTAATTAAATTGCTTGATATATCATTATAGTTAATATAAAATTAAAATTAAATATTATTATTGTTTACTTAGCTAACAAATTTAGTAATATGTACTAATAACTAATCACATAATTAATTCAATAATTATGCAAAATTTGTAGTTGTTGATTTTTTTATCTCTACAATTTTTTTGGAGGTTTAATTTCAATACATTGTGGTGTCCTTATTAACATTTGTAGCATTTAGATAGAATTTTATTTTTAATGTTTTATTTTGACATTTCTATGGCATATTTTTTAAGTTCACATTTTTAAAATCAAGATATGTCGATATGCATGATAAAAAAATGTTAGCATTTCAAATTTCCATTATGAGATTGTTATCTTCTTGAAATTCATCCATATTTTAAAATATAGTCATCACTAAAGTCTATTGCAACATGAATAATTTAAAAATTGATAATGTTAATGTTGAATATAGTTTACATTTTATGTTCATTTACAATTTTTAAACATTGTGACTGTGACAAATAATTTGCCTAATTATGATTTCATTCATTCAAGTTATATAAAATTTAACAAAATGATGCACAAATTGCACAATTCAACTACATGCACATATCATCTTTATACAAAAATCTAAATAGATACATAAGGGAATTGAGAAAAAATAGCTTGATCAATTATAAATACATGGCAAAAGTTATTAACAATAGTAATTGAATGTTAGTGTAGACATTAAACCTCATAAAAAATATTGAAAACCCACAAATATATAATTGATAAATAATTAGATTATTTCAAATTTAAAAACAAGGTTTTGAATGATATACATATAGGCAAACATGGTGAATGTTATTGTTAAATTTTCCATGTTTTGAACTTGGCATTTGCAACATGCAAAAACAATGCAAGCAATATTGTTCACATGGTACATGAGGAGTCATTCAACAACTACATTTAACAAGAATGTCACATGTAAATCTAACTTCCTAAATAACTTTCAAAATGTTTTCTTGAGTATGCCATAAGGGTTTTAAACAATAGACCTATCACATTTATATGTTTTGTTGTACAACAATGTAAAAATAATATGTTATTTTTTCTATTTGTTTGGTGTCATAATCTAAGAAATCAAAGGATTTCCTTTTTCAACAAAAAAAAAAAAAAAA
>Ga0209208_10003545_pt1 | contig 22315 bp, 22 predicted proteins | sample S1TSphfallax_3_FD_187694 | JGI IMG/M metagenome (GOLD analysis project Ga0209208, IMG submission 187694) | Host-associated microbial communities from peat moss isolated from Minnesota, USA - S1T2_Fd - Sphagnum fallax MG (SPAdes) (version 2) | ecosystem: Host-associated > Plants > Peat moss >...
AATCGCAAATGATTGTCCGGCCCGTAGACGGCGATGTGCGCCGCGACATTCTCGCCAAACGCCTTCATCAGCGCCTCGAAGTACTCCTGCCCGCCCACTTCCCGCAGATACTTCGTCGAGAAGTTGGTATGCATGCCGGAGCCGTTCCAGTCGCCCTTGATCGGCTTGCAGTGCAGCTCCACATCCACGCCATACTTTTCGCAGAGCCGCATCATCAGGTAGCGCGCAATCCAGACGTCGTCGGCCGCCTTGGCCGAGCCCTTGGCGAAGATCTGGAACTCCCACTGACCCTTGGCCACTTCCGCGTTGATGCCCTCCTGGTTGATCCCGGCGGCCAAACAAAGCTCCAGATGCTCTTCCACAATCTGCCGCGCGATCGAACCCATGTATTTGTAGCCCACGCCGCAGTAGTACGGCCCCTGCGGGGTGTTCGGATAGCCGCCTTCAGGGAAACCCAGCGGACGTCCGTCCTTGAACAAGAAATACTCCTGTTCGAAGCCGGCCCAAAAATCGGGATCGTTCTCGATCGTGGCCCGGTAATTGGTCGGGTGCGGCGTCCCGTCCGGCAGCATCACTTCGCTCAGCACCAGGTAGGCGTCCTTCCGGCTGGCGTCGGGGTAGAGCGCGACCGGCTTCAGAATGCAATCCGAGCTCTTGCCCTCGGCCTGCATCGTCGAGCTGCCGTCGAAGCCCCACAAGGGCAGATCGGCAAGGGTGGGCGGCGTCTCAAATTCCTTCAGTTGAGTCTTCCCGCGCAGGCCAGGAACCGGCTTTTTGCCGTCCAGCCAGATGTATTCCAGTTTGTATTTCGACATAACGCTCCTTTTCAAATGGAAACAAAACTCAAAACAGCCCAGCCCGCACCCCGCCAACCGGAGCCCGGTTGCCCAGCGCTCCTATCGCGTCAGCCGTACCGCCCGCAGGCCTGTAAGGCTCAGTTCGCACAAGTATGAATCTAGGGTAAAGCCTGCCGCTCCGCAAGGCGTAAAGAAAATGTAATTCCCCAGCCCCCAAACTTCGCGCGATCGCATGGGAGCCCCCTGGCTTTCGCGCTTGCCTTTCTTTCTGTCATTCCCTCGGGGAATCTCCTGTTGCCTCGGACTCTCCGACTGCTTTTCCGCCAGCAATCCGCGCAAACTCCGCCCTGTTAGCATTCCCTAATAGGAGGATTGCCGCCCTCATGCGCTTTTCCAATCACCCGCTTCGCCGCCTGAACATCCTGTCCGCTTTGGCTGTCGCCGCTATTGCCGCTTTTCTCGCCATCGCGCCGGATGCCGCTCAGGCCCAGAAGCGCGAAAGCAAACACTCCGACCACGCCGAAAAGGCCGCGCAGACTCCCATCCAGATCGTCGCCGACCTCTCCGAAGCACCCCGCAAGCTCTACCACGCCGAAGTCGACCTGCCCGTCACCGAGGGTCCGCTGACGCTGATTACGCCCGAATGGATTCCCGGCAACCACCGCCCCACCGGCCCCGCGGAAGACATTACCGGCGTCGTTTTTTCGATCGACGGCAAGCCCATTGCGTGGCGCCGCGACGATGAAAACCTCTACGAATTCCACGTCGCCATTCCCAAAGGCGCGACCACGCTTCACGCCCATCTGGACTGCATTGTCACCGCCCGCATCAGCCAGAAAATGGCTGTCCTCGAATGGGAAAAGCTGCTCCTCTACCCCGCCAATATCCCCGTCAAGGACATCTCCATCCAGCCCTCCCTCAAAGTTCCCGCCGGCTGGGGTATCGGCACCGCCTTGCAGCCCGAGGGAGCAGCCAGCTACCCCGTACCCACCGCAGGCGCGACCACCAAATTCGCCCCCACCACCGTCGAGCAGCTCGAAGACTCGCCCATCATCTCGGGCGAATACTTCCACGAATTCCCGCTCGCGCCCGAGGTCGCTCCCAAACACTACATCGACGTCGTCTCCGACGCGCCGGAAGACTCGAACCTCCGCCCCGCCGTCCTCGCCGAATTGAACAATCTCGTCCGCGAAGCCAGCGTGGAGTACGCCTCGCACCACTACCGCGTCTACCACTTCCTGCTCACGCTGTCGGACGTGGCCGGCGGCGAAGGCCTCGAACACGGCCAATCCTCCGACAACGGCGTCGGCGAAAAGGGCTTTGCCGACGACGGCCACCAGCTCGCCGAAGCCGACCTGCTCGCGCACGAATTCACCCATAGCTGGAACGGCAAATACCGCCGCCCGTTCAACCTCTACCAGGACACCTTCGCCAAAATGCAGGAGGGCTCGCTGCTTTGGGTCTACGAAGGCATGACGCAATATCTCGGCAACGTCCTCGCCGCGCGCTCCGGCCTTAAGAACCAGGAGCAATACCGCGACCTGCTCGCCCTTTCCGCCGCCGAGCTCGACTATAAGCCCGGCCGCGACTGGCGCTCGACCGAAGACACCGCAATCGCCGCCAGCATCCTGCGCGGCGGCAGCCCGGTCTGGAGCAACTGGAAGCGCGGCCAGGATTACTATCAGGAAGGCGAACTGCTCTGGCTCGACGCCGATACCCTCATCCGCAAGCTGACCGATAACAAGAAATCCCTCGACGACTTCCTGAAGGTCTTCTTAGGGCTCGGCGGGGACACCGGCCCGGAGATCGTCACCTACAACCGCGAAGAGCTCATCAAAGACCTCAACCAAGTCGCGCCCTACGACTGGGCCAAGTTCCTGCACGACCGCATCGACCTCATCAACCCCCGCGCCGACGTCGCCGGCATCGAGCAGGGCGGCTACAAGCTCGTCTACCGCGACAAGCCGACGAAATCCGAACGAACGCTGTCTGCAGACGGCGGACGCCGCCGCGGCGGCCTCGATTGCTGGTACTCGCTCGGCCTCCGCGTCACCGGCGACGGCCAAGTCGTCGACGTGCGCTGGAACGGCCCCGGCGACAAAGCCAAACTCGCCCCCGGCTACAAAATCCTCGCCGTCAACGGCCATATCTTCTCCAACGACGCCCTGAAGCAGTCCATCGACGACGCCAAAGGTACAGCCGAGCCGATCAAGCTGATCGTCCAGGCGGATACTTTCGTCTCGCCGTTTACCATCGATTACCACGGCGGCGAACGCTACCCAGCCCTCGAACGCATCGACGGCACACCGGCCTATCTCGACGACATCACCAAGCCGAGAACCACTCCGGAAAAAGCGCCGGCGGAGAAGAAGCAGGAGCAGGACAAGGAGGATTAGCGTTGGAGTTCACCATTGCGGAGCGAAAGTATAGCTTTCGCTGCGACTACGACATCGAGGCCGCAGGAGGGCAGTATTTCGCCCAAAAAGCGGCCTTTTCTTTCCACGATAAAATCACTCTTCAGGACAAGAGCGGCAATTCAATCGCAAGGGGCAAGGGCCTTTTCTCCTTCCTTCGCTGCAAGCATGATTTTCGTTTCTTCGACGGCCGAGTCTATCGCTCTTGGTTATCGAGGTTTTTCCTGCCGGTTTATGCCTGTGAGGGTAGCAACGAATCCTATCTCCTCTACGTGCATAGGAAGCTGAGATACTCCATTTTTCGCAACGACGTACAAGTTGCAGCCGCCAAAAAAATCGCGTTGTTTACGGCAATGGAAGCGAGTACCGGGTCCGCGCTAACCGGGACGCTGATTTGGTCCTACTGATTTGTATGATCGTCACACTCAACACTGCGGACGGCGACGACTAGAATGACGCGTCCGTCACAATCGATTTCGGGAACATCGGTCCCGAAGCCAGGCACTTCGATTCTTCATGGCAACCGACATAGCCAGCTTTGGCCAGTCGAATCCGTAGCGTAATCAGGAGATCTCGCCGCCTCATGCCCACTGCATTGCTGAAAACCTGTTACAAACTGCTTGCCGCTTGTGTTTTCATAACTCTCGCGACTGGCATGCTCCTAGCCCAGCAACCCGACCCGCCCCCCGAGAACTTCGTCAAATCCCACTACACCAAGTACGAGTTCCGCATCCCCATGCGCGACGGCAAGCACCTCTTCACGGCCGTCTACGTCCCCAAAGCCAGCGCCTTCCCCGCCGACCCCGGCCCTTACCCGATCCTGATGGATCGCACCCCCTACAGCGTCGGCCCCTACGGCGAAGACCAGTATCCCGCCCACCTCGGCCCATCCGACGAGTTCGAAAAAGCCGGCTACATCTTCGTCTACCAGGATGTGCGCGGTCGGTGGGAGTCCGAAGGCGACTTCGTCGAGATGCACCCGGCCATCGACGACAAAAAATCCGCCAAAGACGTGGACGAGTCCTCAGACACCCACGACACCATCGACTTCCTGCTCAAGACCGTCCCCAACAACAACGGCAAGGTAGGCATCTGGGGCATCTCCTACCCTGGCTTCTACACCTCCGCCAGCATCATCGACTCGCACCCGGCGCTCGTCGCCGCCAGCCCGCAGGCGCCCATGACCGACCTCTTCAAAGGCGACGACAGTTACCACGGCGGAGCCTTCATGCTCGCCGCCAACTTCGGCTTCTACCTCTTCTTCCACCCGCAGTCCGAGCCGCAAAAGCCGCACGCCGGCGTGGGTTTCGACTTCGGCACGCCCGACACCTACCGCTTCTATCTCGACGCCGGCAGCCTATCGGCGATGGCGGACAAATACCTGACCGGAGCCAACAGCAACTGGCTTTACGTCGATCAAATGAAGCACGACACCTACGACGACTACTGGAAGGCCCGCGACCTCTCGCAGCACATGAAAGGCGTCAAATGCGCGGTGCTCGTCGTGGGCGGATGGTACGACGCCGAAGACCTCTCCGGTCCCTACAAGACCTACTACGCCATCCAGAAATTCAATCCCGAAACGCCCGCCACGCTCGTCGAAGGTCCCTGGGTTCACGGCGGCTGGGCGCGCGGAGACGGCAACCACCTCGGGGACATCCCCTTCAACGCGAACACGGCAGCCTACTTCCGCACCAACATCCAGTTCCCCTTTTTCGAGCACTATCTCAAGGGCAAAGGCGCCGCGCAGCCCAAGGCCGTCGTCTTCGAGACCGGCGCCAACGTCTGGCACTCGCTCGACGCCTGGCCTCCCAAAGCCGCCACAGCGAAGACGCTCTATTTTCATGCCGGAGGCAAGCTGAGCTTCGATCCTCCGACGGAAGCGGCGAGTTCGGACAGCTACGTAAGCGACCCCGCGCACCCCGTACCCTTCGTCGGCTACACAACCGACGGCGTTCCTCAGCGCTACATGGTCGACGATCAGCGCTTCGCCAGCTACCGCCCCGACGTGCTCGTCTACCAGTCGGACATCCTCACCCAGGACGTCACCATCGCCGGACCGATTGCGCCCAAGCTAAAGATCGCCAGCTCCGGCACCGACTCCGATTTCGACGTGAAGCTGATCGATGTGTACCCCGAAGACTATCCCGACCCCGACGACGCCAGGATGGGCAAGCGCGTAACGGATGCCCCGCCGGTCCACATGGGCGGCTACCAGGAGATGCTGCGCGGCGAGCCGATGCGCGCGAAGTTCCGCAATAGCTGGGAGAAGCCGGAACCGCTCGTTCCCGGCAAGCTCACCGAGGTCGACTTCACCATGCCCGATCTCTACCACACCTTCCGCGCCGGCCATCGCATCATGGTGCAGGTGCAGTCGAGCTGGTTCCCGCTCACCGATCGCAACCCGCAGACCTTCACCGATATACCGTTCGCCAAGCAGGAACAGTTCGTCAAAGCCACCGAGCAGGTCTTCCACCAGAAAGACGCGGCATCGGGGGTGGAAGTGCTGGTGCTGCCGCAGCCTTAATAGCGTTTCGTCACAGCGGCAGGAGCCGGGCCGGTCCTGCCGTTCAGCAGCCAGTCCAACGGCCCTTTGACATCTTCCTCATGCGCTTCGCCTATAACGCGAGTGACCACCTCGCCCTGCTCGTCTAGGATCAGCGTGGCCGGGAGAACGTTGCCCAGTTGCAGCCGGTCCAGCATATCCAGGTCGGCGCCCAACCACACGTCTATTCCGAGGTTCTGGCGGCTCAGAAACAGGTCGATTTTGGCGCGATTCTTCTTGTTTTCCGGCTCTTCATCGGCGGAAATTGCGACAAATCTGACCTTCCGATCCGCATACTGCTTGCTGAGCTTAGAGAGCAGCGGCAGCTCCGCGCGGCAGGGCGCGCACCAGGTCGCCCAGAAGTTGACTACGGTGATCGAACCGCGCAGGTCGGCCAGTTTCTCCGTCTGTCCGGCGAGGCTCTTGAATTCTAGATTGGGCAGCCGCTTGCCCTGCGCCACGGGGACGGCAAGGAGAATCAGAATTAGCGTCGCGGCGCGCAGAGATGTGCGCATGTAAGGTTCCTTCCTCTGTCGATAGAAGGCCTGCCGGAGCAATCTCTCCGGCAGGGCAGGGGCTCGATCTCTCGTGCAAGGTTAGAAGCGGCGCGTCCAACTTGCCAGCCACACATACTGGGCGAAAGCGGCGTCTCCGTGGGTGTGATACACCGAGTCCGGATAACTCGACGTGCGATCGCGATGTACGGCCTTGTAGACGCCCGCGGTGAGAATGTTATGCCCGCGCACATACTGCCCGCCCGGCCCCGCAGTTACTGCGAAGCCCGGTCTGCGAAAGCCATCGTTGCTATTGGGAAAAAGGTTATAGGCAGGCACGCCTTCGTCGCGCGGTCCGAAGGTTCCGCTCAGCCCTTTGACATTCGGAATTGGAAACTCGACGCCCGCTTCGAGAAGATATTGGTCGGAGATTGCCACATAATTCTCCAGCGGCGTGGTTGAGCTCAGCGTGGCTCCTCGCTGCACGCCGTTGGTGCCGCCCTGGGTGGCAATGTAATCGCCGTCGGTATAGAAAGTGAGCGACTTATTGATCCGCTGATAGCCCATCCATTGCATCACCAGGCCCCAGCCGCCGTTACCGGGTTGGATGGAGTAATCGACGGGAGCCGTCACTTCCACCGGAGCGCCAGTCCCGGTGGTGTTGCTGTTGTAAGTGTTCTGCACATCGTCGTTGCCGGAGGGCATCAATACGCCAAGGCCGCCGGAGAAATTGTTCCGCGGCGCTTTCTCCGGATTGCGGACCCATACGTTGGCACCGAGGATGATGTCGCCAAGCCCGCTTGCCTGGTACTCGATCGGCGAGTTCTGGCTCTTGCGCGAGGCAAACAGGAATGGCGCGTCGATCTCGAAGCTGATGCGCGGCGTCCACTGGTAGGTGAGGTTGGCGGTAACAAGATTGATGCGGTTTTCCACCTGGGTGCGGGCCTGCGCGCGATACTCCTGGTAGACGTCGCCCACATAGTGCTGGTAGCTGAACTGATGGCGTTCGCCGATTGTGATTTGAAAGTGGCCCGGCTCCAACACGCCGCCTTCGCCAGTGGGCAATCCCCCTTGCTCCGGAGACCGCGCCAGGATGCATCCCTGCGCGTGGAGGTTCACGGCTGTTGACCCTAGGATTGTGATGATTGCCGATAACATCGCGAGTCCGCGGAGGGTACGTTTCGATTCAAAGTGGTGTTTCTTTCGATAGGAGATAGCGGATGTTTCAAAGTTTGTTGCGTGCAAGGATCGTGACCTCAGTCAAAGATTGAAATGCGAGCGGGCAGCAAGGCACACGACCGCGGAAACGGGATCGCTTTCATCAAGTCGTCCTGTTTTGCCGATAAGTCTGAAGAAGTACCCTGTTCCAACTCGCAAATAACCTTAGCCGGAGATGCAGGTTAAGCGCATCCAGCCTAGCATGGAAAAAACTCTGCTACTTTCGTTTGATATAGCTCTGGAAGGTTGCCCCTTCGGGCCGGCGACGGGAATGCGGATCGCAAGTTTGCCGATATCGCCCAGGTCCGGTCCGCAGTCTACGGCCGGTCTTGCCTCATCTATGCTTCGCGCGGCGCGGCGGTTAAACGGCGCTTAGCCTCAGCGTTTCGCGCGCGGCGAACGCGGCCAGCATTTCTGCCGTGGATCGCCGCGCGCCGGTTTGCAGGTACTCCATGGCGTTGAGCGACGCTTCGTGGGCCGGCCAGCTCGATCCGATGACGCAATCCTCCACCACGCGCGTGTAAAAATCGCTCTGGTGCGCGTCGGCAAAGGTGTAGTGAACGCAGACATCCGTCAGACCGCCGATCAGGATCAGCGTCTCGGCCTTCAAACCTTTGAGCAGGATAGCCAGATCCGTCCCGAAAAACGCCGAATACCGCCGTTTGCGGACAAAATAGTCGTCCGGACGGAACCCGATCTCGTCTGAAATCTCGGTCAGCGGCTCGTCTTCGAGGCAATGCACCGTCTCGACGCCATCCAGTTCGCGGCCAAAATCGACAAGATCGGGCCGGTGCGCCTCCTGGATGAAGACCACCGGAATCTCGGCTCGCCGCGCCGCCGCGATCAGTTCGCGCGCGTTGGCGATCATCTGGTCCGAGCTGCCCATCGTCGGGATCGGCGATACGTCTCCCGGCCCCGCGCCCTTCTGAATATCCACCACAATCAATACCGGCTTGCCGACAATCATCTCCTGGCGCATCGCAAATTCCCTTCCCATATCGCAGATTGCAAGAGCAGCCTAACACGCGCCACGCCCCCTTCTTAGCCGGCATAAAGGGCGCTTATGCCGCGCAACAGAGATTTCCGCGGGCTCACGGTCCGCGCGGAGGCCGATGGTATAGTCACGACACATACCGCACGCCGAGGCACGCGCACACTGGCCGAACTCTCCATCTCCCCGATTCAGACGGCTCCGGAAGGGCTTGCCGGGCTGCGCCGCTGGCCGCAGCCGTGGGCCTTCGTCCTGATGCCGCTGCCTTACGGTATCTTCCTCGGCTACGTGCAGACTGCTCTGCCGTGGCTGCTGCGCCAGGGCGGCTTTTCCGTGGACCGCATTGGAGCCATCGAGGCCCTCATTCTGGCTCCGATGGCGCTCTACTTTCTCTGGAGCCCGCTGGTCGACTTCTGGCTCCGCCGCCGCGTGTGGATGGTCCTGCTGGCCGCTCTCAGCGCGCTGCTGCTGGCCGCGGCTATCCTGCTGCTGGCGCGGCTTCCGCAACTGGCTACGCGGATGCTGCTGGCTGGCTTCGCGGTGAATCTGCTGACCACCTCCTGCGCCGGCGCGCTGATCGCGCTCACCCTCGGCGAGGCCGGCCGCGCCAAAGCCGCCGCCTGGATGCAGGGAGGGATGCTCGCCGCCCAGGCGCTCGGCGGAGCGCTGCTGCTCTACCTCGCGCGACGCCTTTCCACACCAGCTACGGCTACGTGCGCGGCAGTCCTGGTTGCGGCACCCGCGCTTATCGCCCTCACCATTGGCGAAAAAGCTCCGCAAGGCAACGCGCGGGACTTCTGGCGAACGGTGAAGACGATGGGCTGCGAAATCCGCGCCACGCTCTTCGCCGCCAGGTCGCTGCCCGCCCTGCTCCTGCTCGTTTCCCCGGTGGGCACGGCCGCCGCGCAGAGCCTCTTTGCCGCCATGGCCCGCGAGTACTCGGTCGGCGAGCAGGGCGTCCTGCTGCTCAACGGCATCCTCGGCGGCGTGCTCACCATGCTGGGGGCTTTCGCCGCCGTTGTCGTCCCCGCGCATTGGGATCGCCGCATCGCCTACGCCGCCTCCGGGCTGCTCTGCGCGGTCTCCGGCATCTTTTTGGTCTTCGCGCCCATGGCGCCCTGGGCCTACTACGCCGGAGTGGCGCTCTACATGCTCTCCTCCGGCATGTGCTACGCGTTTTTCCTCGGCGTGGTGGTCATCGCCCTGGGAGAAGCGGGCGAAAGCGCCGGCACGCGGTACACCATGCTCGTCTCGCTGGGCAATCTACCGGTCGTCTACATGACTCGCGTGGAGGGGTGGGGTTACGGCGTTTTCGGCTCGCGGGGCGTACCGGCGCTCGACGCCGCCGGCAACCTGCTCGTCGCCCTCGCCACTGCGGTCTGGATCGCCGTCGCAGCCGTCCGCCGCCCGAAAGAATAAAACCCCGGCTCTCCAAGACTGCTGGAGAGTCGGGGCTCGATAGTCGGGGCTCGATCCGCTGCGGAACTTCCCGCTTTCAATTGATGGTGAGTGGCATGGTCGTGAAGACTTCCGAGGCGTTTACTCCGTTGCTAGTCTGCGCCCAGATGGTCAGCGTGTAATCGCCCGGCGTCGTTCCAGGGTTGTATGTCGGCGGATGATGCAGATACTTATAGCGCGCCGCGCAGGAGGAAGTGCCAGCCACCGCGATCGCGCCCACCAGCGCCAGCAGCATGGCGCGGCTGAAGAGCCTGCGCCGGCGTCCCAGCCAGCCCAGCCCGGCCATGCCCGGCAACACAATCGCCAAAGCCAGCGGAGCTCCGGAATCGCGCCCACCCGGCCCGCGATTCATGGCGCCAGCCCCGGCAGGGGCCGTCGATTGCACTGAGAATGAGGAAGTGAACGGCTTGGTGGAAGTCGAAACCTCCAGATTCTCCGGCGTAAAGGTGCAACTCACCCCGAAAGGCAACGCCGAATCGGTCGCCGAACCGGCGCTCACTGGCGGGCCAGCGCACGAAAGCTCCACAAACCCGGTAAATGAGCTTCCGGGAGTAATCGTAGCCGTCACCGTGCCAGCGTCGCCCGGCGCGGCCAGCGTTACCGAGGTGGGATTGATCGAAATTGCAAAGCCGTCCGCTGGAATCGCCGCGCTTACCGGAACCGCCTCCGACCTGGACGCCGCATGCACCGTATCGCCGCTGTACGCGGCGGTCAGGGAGTGATTGCCGGTGAGCCCGTCGGCTCGAATCTCCGCTTTGCCGCTGGCATCGAGCGCCGCGCCGGCCACATTCCTGCCCTGCTCGGTGAGCATCACCACGCCCTTGGCCGGAGAGCCGTCCTCGCCGGTCACGGTGGCCGTGTACGCCGTCACCGTTCTCCCGCCCACCTCAATCGTTTCGGTCGCCAGCGCCGTGCGCGTAGCAATGACGCCCGAATTGGCGTTTGGCTCGGCCACTGCTCCGGAAAACGCGCCGGCGGCCAGCGCCACAACCCATCCTGAGTACGCCAACCGGCGCATGCCTGTCAAAATCGTCACCCGCTGTGAACCCCTGTCTTTCAAACTCAATCCCGATGAAAAGTCTTGCCCAACGAGCAAATCCGCTGCTTGAACCTTTATTGTATCCGCCCGCACCCACTCGGCACGAACCTTCCCCGCCTTCCCGGGATTGGAACGGAACCCCCGCATTTCCCCAACCGGGAGCTGCTTCCAAAGACGGCTTCCGCGGCGGAAAGTAAGCCGGGCGGCTCAAAGCTCAGGCCTGTATGCTGATACTTCAGGAAACCGTCATGATCGCCCACCTGCGCGGCACGCTTATCTACAAACAACCCGGCCAAGCCATTGTGGAAGCTGCCGGCGTCGGCTACGACGTCGTCATCTCCGTGCCCACGTTCACGGCGCTGCCCGCGCTCGGCGCCGAGGCCGCGCTGCACATCCACACCCAGGTCCGCGAGGACCAGATCGCCCTCTTCGGCTTTCTCGAGCGCGACGAGAAGCGCCTCTTCGAGCGCCTGATCACGGTCACCGGCGTCGGACCCAAACTGGCCGTCACGCTGCTCAGCGGCCTGTCGGCCGAGCGCGCCGTCACCGCCATCCGCGCCCAGGATCACGCCACGCTGGTGCGCATCCCCGGCGTGGGCAAAAAGCTCGCCGAGCGCCTCGTGCTGGAACTCAAAGACAAGCTGGACGACTTCGCCGCCGCGCCTGTCCCAGCCACGGTGCAGGGCGCTGCCGTCGAAGACGCGCTTTCCGCCCTCACCAACCTCGGCTACCAGCGTCCGGCGGCCGAAAAGGCCATCCAGCACTCGATCGAGAAGGATGCCGCGCTCGCCGCCGACTTCGACGGGTTGTTCCGCGCCGCGCTGAAAGTGATCCGCTGAGCCTCTGTGATCCGAGCGGTAGACCGCGCCGCGCCGATTGCGTTGTGCGGCGCAAACACTGCGCAGTGCGCCACGCGGATTGCGCACTGCGCGACAAACACTGCGCAACGCAAGGCAAAGATTGCCCAGTGCGGGCCGGCGCGAATTGGCTTCTCACCAGATGCGGCGAACTCCGAACCCATCGAAGAGCAAGTCGGGCGTGACCACCGGGATATCCAGACCGAGAGCCTGTGCGGCGATGATGCGATCGAATGGGTCGCGGTGGTCTCCAACCAAGCGTCCGGCTCGCAGCCCATGGGCCCCATCGACCGGAAGCATTGTGTATCCCGCGGCTTCCATCGTTTCAAGGAAGTTGCGCTCGAGCAGCTCGGCTTCCGGCAGCTTGCCTTTGCGAAACTTGGTCGCAATCTCCCACGCGGATGCCGCCGAGACATAAACTTCGTTTGTCCCATCGATCAGCAGTGTGCGGGCCCGAATACTCAGACGCTCAGGCGATGAAGTGGCCCACAGGACCGTACAGGTATCCAGAAGTATCCTCATCGTTGGCATCCTAGAGACCTCGGTCGTCTCCAATTTCGTCGTCGTCGAGCGGCTCGAAAAACCCGGGACCCAGCACGAAACCCGGCGTTTCGAGTATCCCGAGACGCTTTTTCGCAACCGGCTGCACTGGCTCAAGGCGAACGATCGGCGTCTTACTCCGGCCGGAAGTGATGATAACCACCTCGCCCTTCTGCGCCTGCTTCAACAAATGCGATAGCTTGGTTTTTGCCTCGAAAATCGTCGCGGTAATCATGATGGCACCCCAATATAGCTAATATACCGTAACCAACATGGCTCGGCCAGCGGGATCTCCGCAAGGCGTGTCTTCCGTCTGCCGGTTTGATACTCTGCTTGAGCCATGCCCAGTTCCCGCAAGCCCTCTTCCGCTTTCTCCGCTCCGCCGCATCTGCGCAAGGAGGGCCTGGCCTTCCTGCGCGCCCTCGTCCGCGCCAACAGTGGCGACCCGGTTGCCGCGCGGGAGTGGTTCCAATCCAACAAAGCCGTCTACGAAGCTGAAGTCAAAGAACCCATGCTGGCGATCATCCGCAAAGTCACGGACGCCATGCTGGATTTCGCGCCCGACCACGTCCGTCCAGCCGAAAAATCCTTCTTCCGAATCTACCGCGACACGCGCTTCTCGAACGACAAGCGCCCCTTCAAAGACCACGTCGCCGCCTGGTGGGCGCATTCGGCGCTCGAAAAGACTTCCGGCGCCGGCTTCTACTTCCACATCGCGCCGAAGGAAGTGACCGTCGCCGCCGGTGCGTACATGCCGGAAAAGGAGCAGTTGGCGGCGATTCGCTACTGGCTGGTGGACAATTACGCCGAGTTCCGCAAACTGCTCGACAAACCCGCGATACGCAAGGCCTTCACGGAATTCGAGGGCAACGCCCTGAGCCGGCCGCCCAAGGGCTATCCCGCCGAGCTCGACGGCCAGCCTCACCCGGCGCTCGACCTCATCCGCTGCCGGCAGTGGGGTCTTTCCGCCACGCTGCCCGCCGATGCCGCGCTCGACGCCGGTTTCGCCGCGGAAATCGCGCGTCATTTCCGGCTCGCGGCACCTCTCGTCGCGGCTCTGAACACGCCCATCGCCGCCAGCCTCGACGAGCCCGGCAAACCGCGACGGCCCGTGCTCTTCGGACTGCCGGAAGGCACAAAAACCGGGAAATCCCGCTGAAAACCGGCAATTTCCGGCCAATCCCCGCAATTAGTTGTGGAAATGTGGCTTTCAGGGTTGACTTTATACCCTCAAAAGACGCATGGTATCGAACGACAGGTTACTCCGGACCCGCGTCAATACTGGAGATTTGCGTACACGTCGCCTCACTTTGTCTAGGCGCATCTCTCCACCGGGCACCACCCCGCCGGAGTCAACCAGGCAAGCATCGATTCGATCTTCACGATCGAGACTTGAAATGCAAGAGCCCATAGCGGCAAACATTGGAGGAAACACAGAATGGCAACAGGATTGACCAAAACAGCTCTTATCCGTCTTCTGGCGGAAAAGCTCGAACTCACCAACAAGCAGGTTGCAGCCTTCCTCGACACCCTGGCCGAAACGGCCGTCAAGGAAACCAAGAAAAACGGCGTCTTCATCATCCCCGGCATCGGCCGCCTGGTGAAGGCGGAGCGCAAGGCCCGCGACGGCCGTAACCCGCAGACCGGCGCACCGCTCAAGATCAAGGCCAAGACGGTGGTGAAGTTCCGCGTAGCCAAGGCTGCCAAGGACGTCATCGCTCCGGTTAAGAAGTCGGCTGCGAAGTAAGCGGCTTTTCGGTCGCGCATCGGAAGAGAGGGCGAGCCACGCGGCTCGCCCTTTTCTCGTCGGTTCAGCTCCAACGCGCCCGCTCTTCCAGCGTGAGCGCAATGGGCATCGTCCTGCTTTCTCCGTCCGAAGCGAACGAAGCCTCCATCACGGCCATCACTGCCACGCCGTGCTCCCCGTCGATCGGCGCGGGCGTTCCATTCCAGACGGCGTCGCGGACCCCGACATAGTAGAGCCGCTGGTCGCCCCTTGGCGCAGGGATTTCCTTCTTCTCGCCCGTCGCGCCGTCGTAGAAAATCCCCGGCTCCAGATCCACGCCGAACTCCGGGGCATCCGGCTTCATGCCTGCCAGCGCCTGCGCCTCCTGGATGTCGCCGCCAAACTTGGCCCAGCTCCCCCGCGTGCCATGCAGCGCCGAGCGCGGCGCGGCGCTCACGGCCGTGACTCCCCAGGAGACCAGTAGCGAGGCATGAAGAATCACCCGCAGATGCGGGTAGTTGAGCTGGACATGCGCCCAGTCGTCCGTCTGCCCGCCGGGCCGCAGCGTGGCAAAGCTGGCGTTGACCGACTCCGGCATTCCGAAAAAGTGGAGCGCCTGGTCGATGAGGTGCGGACCCAGATCGAACCACAGGCCCGAGCCGGGCCCGGGCACTTCGCGCCAGCGCTGCCGTACCGCAGGCCGGAACCGGTCCATGTGGCACTCGTAATGCGAAATCTCGCCGAGCACTCCAGACTCGAGAATTTCACCCGTGGCCAACACTTCGCTGTAGAAGCGGCGATTGTGGAAGACCGAGAGCAGCCGTCCTGTCTGTTTGGAAATGGCGACCAGTTCTCGCGCCTCAGCCAGGGTCACGGTAAACGGCTTGTCGACCACCACATCCTTGCCGGCGCGCATGGCCGCCGCCGCCAGTGGAAAATGGCTTTCGTTGGGCGTGGCTACCACCACCAGATCGACTTCCGGGCGCGCCGCGACTTCCTCGGCGGCGCAAACCGCCGCGCCGGGATAGTCAGTCAGGACGGCCTCCCGCCGGCTCGTCCCTACCACGGTCAACTCCAACCCCGGCACAGCGGCAATCAGCGGCGCATGAAAGCTCTTGCCGGCAAAGCCATACCCAATCAGTCCCACGCGAATCGTCTTCCCTGTCATGCACACTCCTCAAAGTCATGGTAATCGCTGGCTCGCGGCACGTTTTCCGGCCGGGACCGCCGGGGATCGAAAACCGGGTCTCGAAAAATTGCGTCGCAAATTCGCTTCTCTGTATCCCTAGTGATGAGCCAAGCTCTCGAATCCTGGAATTCCCAATCGTAAGGAGAAACCGCCGATGAAAATCGTCAATCTGATCGTCCGTTTGTTGCTGGGGCTGATGTTCGTTGTGTTTGGAAGCAACGGCTTCCTGCACTTCATCCCGATGGGAGAGTTGCCCAAGGGCCTGGCCGGCGGATACATGGCGGCATTGTTCGGGACGCCCTATTTTTATGTCGTCGCGGCGATCATGATCGTCTCCGGCGTACTCTTCCTTGTCGGCCGCTTTGTGCCGCTGGCGCTCACGATCCTGGGACCGGTGCTGTTCAATATTCTGCTGTATCACGCCTTCCTCAATCCTCAGGGATTCCAGCCCGGCGTGTTTGCTACGCTCTTGTGGTTGATCGTCTTCTACGCCCACCGAGGGGCATTTGCCGGTATCTTCCAAGCCAAGGCTTAGCTCGCCCATCTCCGTTCGGCGATTTTCGCAAATTGCTTGACCATAAGCGATCCCTTATGCAGAAATAGGGAATAAGGAATCGCTTATGGCGACAACGGACACCGTCTTCAAGGCCATCGCGCATCCCGCGCGGCGCGAGATCATCGCCCTGCTTTCCGTCTCGGCGCGGTCGGTGAAGGAGTTGACGGCCGAGTTTGCCATCTCGCAGCCGGCCATTTCGCAGCATTTGCGCGAACTGAAAGAGGCGGACCTGGTCGCCTCCGAGCGCGTCGGCCTTGAACAGCGCTATCGCCTCACCGGCGCACCTTTGCGCCAGGTGCTCGAGTGGTCCGCGCAGTACCGGAGGTTCTTCGACCCCGCCGGCCACGCCTGGGCCTTCACGCCGGTGCCGGGCCTACCTAAAGAGGGAGACAAGCATGGCCGTTGAAGGCTCGGTGCCGCTGCCGGGAACGATCGTCCCCCACCTCGTCGTGCGCGACGCAGCCGAGGCCGTCGACTTCTACGTCCGAGCCTTCGCTGCGACCGTGCTCTACCGCTCGCCGTCGCCGAGCGGAGTGGGAGAACACATTCACCTCAGGATTTGGTCGTCTCTGGTGCAGGTTTCCACCGAAGAGCCTGCGCAACGCGCGGAGCGCGTCGAAGGCGCGCTGCTGGCTTCTCCCGAGACCCTCGCCGGGTCGACCTGCGTCTTCCAGATCGGCGTCGACAATGTGGACGAAGCCTACAAGCACGCGGTCGATCAGGGCGCTTCCCCTGCCTGGCCGCCCACGGATATGTTCTGGGGCGACCGCTACGGCTGGGTGCGCGATCCCTTTGGCCATGTCTGGGCCTTTGCGGAGGTAAAGGAAGTATTAACTCCCAACGAGATCGAGCTACGGCTCAGGGATTTTGCCGCACAATCGAAAGGACACGAATCATGAATACAATCAGGCGCTTCGCCATGGCTCTCTCGCTCGTTCTTCCGTTGATCTGCGCCGTTCGCGCCGCCGGCCAGTCCGCGCCGGCTCCAGAGACTGCTCCCGATCCTTTCAAAGCGCTCAGTTTCCTCGAGCAAAACTGGGAAGCCAATACCAATGGCTACGGTGGCGTCAAGTCCACGGGAACCTACACCTTCCGGCTGGAACTCGGTGGCCACGTCCTGGCGCGGCGTAGCACCAGCGACGTCGCCTGCAAAGGCCCCGCCACCTTCGACTGCGAACATGGGGATATCCTCTACGTCTACGAGGAAGCGCCGGGGCAGCCGCTGAAGGCGATTTACTTCGACAATGAGGGTCACGTCATCCACTACGACGTGACCACGCCGACGGCGACTTCGGTGGTCTTCTTATCGGAACCGTCGCGTCCGGGTTCGCAGCCGGGCCCGCAGTTTCGGCTTAGCTACGAGCTTAAGGACGCGCAGTTGTTCGGCAAATTCCAGGTGCAGATGCCGGGCCAGACCGGGTGGAAGTCGTACCTCGAATGGAGTGGCGGCAAAAAGTAGGCGCTACGGCACCCGCTTCGCTTCCTGATCGCGCCCGCCCTGATGCAGGATGACGCTGGTCGCTTTGCCATCCGGTCCGGTAATGAACGTAAGCTGCGCATCCACCACTTTCAGGAAAAACTCTTTATCGCTCTTGGCGAAGACCTCGAACTTCGGCTGCCCGGTCGCCTGCGTGTAGAACCTGTCGCCCTCCCGCGTAAACGTCAGCACAAACGTGGGCGCCAGCGCGTAGGAGCCCACCAGCCCGTCCAGCACCTTCGCATCGACGGCGACGGCTTTGGGCATTTCGCGGTAGATCGCAACAGCCGGTAAGCCGCTCAGCCGCTGCGCGATGTGCATTCCCAGCTTGTCGGTAAAGCTGTCGGCGTCGGGAGCGGTGCAGCTCAGCACGACGACCGCGAAATCCTTTTCCGGGTTGAAAATGGCATAAGAGCTGAACCCGCCCGTCCCGCCGTTGTGCCAGTAGCTGCCGGTCTTGTCGTAGCGAAACCAGTTCAGCGCGATATGCATGCCGGGGCCAACCTGGGCGTGGACTTCATGCGTCCTCAGGATCGCCGCTGGGAGGGTCTTGCCGGCGGGCGTGGCCAGTGCCGCGGTCGGAATCTTCTCCGGATGCAACTGCGCTTCGAGGTAAGTGAGCATGTCGGCCGCCGTCGAGCGAATGCCGCCCGCGCCGGCCAGAGCGTCCAGATCCCAGGCGTGAGCCGGCTTGTGGTCGGCGTCATGGCCCTGAAGAAACCGCGCCTGCAACGCCGGAGTCATGGCGATTGCGGTCTCCCGCATTCCGAGCGGGGTGAGAATCTCGTCCCCGAGCAGTTTGGGATACGGTACGCCAGCGCGCACGGAAAGCGCCTGGCCAAGCAGCCCTACGCCCACGTTGCTATAGCCGAAGGGCGCGTCCGCAGGCAGCGCCACGCCCTGCTTGGCCAGGAAAGCGTAGAGCAGTTTGGCGTCGTAGTCCGCGTAAGGATTGGCCGGGTCGGCGGGATGGAAATTGTCCGGCATGCGCGGCAGGCCGGAGTGCTGATCGCTCAGATCGATGAGGCGAATCTCCTCGCCGGAGGCCGGCTTGGCCACCGTTCCCGGAGGAAGCAGCTCGCGCACCGGCTCGTCCAGCTTCACCTTCCCCTGTTCGACCATCTGCGCCAGAATTGTCGCCGTAAAGGTCTTCGAAATCGACCCAATTTCGAAAACTGAATCCGGCTTAGCTGTTCCGTAGCTGAAGATGCGACGCTCGCCGTGCTGGAGGACGCCGATGGTCACGCCTCCGCCGGTATCGGGAGCCAGCGCGCCATCCCTAAGCACCGGAGCCAGATCGGCGTCCAGCGCGGCCTTCAGATCGGCCAGAGCGACGGGGGTCTCGGCCTTCTCGGCAGCGGCGGGTTCCGCTTTTGGGGGTTCAATGGCCATCTTGGTCCGCTCCAGAACCAGAGGCAAGGACGCTGCGCCCTGCGCCCAGGTCCCTGTCAATGTCTTGCCGTCGATCGAAATCGCTCCGCTCCACTTGCCGGAAATGGCCGGCACTTCGACGGTCATCGCGCCGTCCGTCCTCGTGGCCGTGCAGGGGATGGCGAAGGCCTGCTGATCGACGCTGTCGAAGGCGCAGCTCTTGCCCGCCGCGGGGCCGGCATTCAGATGAATTTGAATCCGCAGCGTTTGGCCGCCCACGTTGAGCGTACCCAGCCAGATTCCGTCGCTGGCCGCGGCGCCAGTGTCCGTCTGCGCAAGTGGGTAGGAAGACGAAAGGGCCAAAAACAACGATGCGGCAAGAACTGGAAAGTTCATAATACCGGTTAGCATACATCGCCCACGGTCGCTCTTCCGTTATCCAGGCGCCTCGGCAGATTTCACAGGCTTGAGCAGCAGCGCCCGCGCAACCAGTGAGATGCCAAAGCTGACGAGCACCGCGCGCTCCAGCAGATCGGAGTTGTACTGCCAGCTCAGCGTGGCAAAGCTCGCGAAAACACCCAGCGGCAGCACTTCCCCCAGGATTGCGCCGCCCCACTGCGGCTTGCGCATCCCAGCCGCTACGCGAGGCCACAGGCTGGGGATAAGCCGGGGCACGGCCTTGCGGTAAGTGGCATAGGAGTCGCCCAACCGCGCGGACAGAAACGCCTCTTCCCCAAGAATCAGCCGGAAGAGGAAAATGGCGAGCAGAGCCAGTGTCGCCATCGTACCCGAGACCGGCATCAGCACCGCGATCGTCCCCAGCGTCAGGAACGTGCCGATGTAGAGCGGATTGCGGACAAAGCGGTAGGGGCCGTCGGCCAGCACCTGCCCGGCTTTCATCTCGGCATGTTGCACCGTGACGGCGCCCAGGTACGCGCTGCCCCATATCCGCACCCCAGCGGCAATGCCGGAGGCGGCGATCAACAGCGCGTTCACCAGCACAAAACCGCTGGTCATGGCCAGCCCCATGCGGCTCAGCTCCAGGGCGAGCCAGCCCCAGGTGCGCGTCTCGCGGCCTCCAAGATTCAGCCACTCGATCCATGGTGAATAAAACCCCAGCGCCAGAATCGCAAACATGATCCAAACCCGGAACCGGAACTCAAAGAAACTCGCTTTCATCCAGCTAACCTCTCCCAAAGTATCCCAGACCGGGCTACGAAGCCCGGCCTGCGATTGTTCCCGCGGGAAAGCCAGCCCGGCACTGCCTACAATAGTGGAGTGAACGAGAGCGAATCGACCGCCGACACCATCGCCGCCATTTCGACCGCGTCGGGCCGCGGCGGCATCGGCATCGTGCGCCTCAGCGGCCCCCAAGCCACGGAGATCGCCGTGCCGCTAGTCCGGTTGCGCGGCCCGCTGGAACATGCCCGCGCCCGCCTGGCCGACGTGCTCGATCCTGACGATGAAAGCGAAAGAATCGACGAGGCCGTGGTCACTTTCTTCGCCGCGCCGAACTCGTACACCGCCGAAGACCTGGTCGAAATCGCCGCCCACGGCTCGCCCGTCGTCCTCGATCTGCTGCTGCGGCGGGCGCTGGCACTCGGAGCCCGCTTGGCCGAGCCGGGCGAATTTACCCAGCGAGCTTTTCTCTCGGGACGCCTCGACCTCACCCAAGCTGAGGCCGTCCGCGACCTCATCGAGGCGCAGACGCTCGCCCAGGCGCGCCTGGCCGCGAGCCAAATGGGCGGCGCGCTGAGCCGCCGGGTTACGCCGTCGAAGCACGCGCTGCTCGAATTGATCGCCCTGCTTGAAGCCGGCATCGACTTCGCCGAGGACGACCTGGCCGTCGCGCCGCAAACCGAAATCCTTCGCCGCATCGACGAGCTGCGCCCGCCGCTCGCCGCGCTCGAAGCCACCTTCGCCCACGGCCGAATCCTGCGCGACGGCCTGACGATGGCCATCGTGGGCCGCCCCAACGCCGGCAAGAGCTCGCTCTTCAACGCCTTGGTCGAGCGCGAGCGCGCCATCGTCACCGCCATCCCCGGCACCACCCGCGACACCGTCAGCGAGCGCATCGCCCTCGGCGGCATTCCGCTCGAGCTGGTCGATACCGCCGGTCTGCGCGGAGCGGCCGAAACCTCGGACGAAGTCGAGCGTCTCGGCATCCTGCGCAGCCGCGAAGCCCTCGCCGACGCGGCCATCGTCCTCATCGTGCTCGACGCCGCGCAAATCGGCCCGGCTGGTGACCTCCACGAAGACGAGCGCAGCCTGGTCGAAGCTGTAAAAGACCGCGCAGCCCTGATCGCCGTGAACAAGTGCGACCTCGCCGCGAACGTTCCCGATCTCCCCGCCGGCACGGAAATTCCCCTCATCGCCACTTCAGCCGTAACCGACCAAGGGGTATCTGAGCTGCGCGCCGCTATTCTCCAGCTCGCCACCGGAGGAGCCGCGGCCGAGCCGGGAATGCTCACCAGCCTGCGCCACCACCGCGCCATCGCCCAGGTCATCGCCGGCCTTGACGACGCGCGCACGGCCGTGGCCAATGCCATCCCGCACGAAATGATTTTGCTTGACCTCTACCGCTCCCTCTGGGCGCTCGACTCGCTCACCGGCCAAACCACCCCCGACGACATCCTCAACCTCATCTTCAGCACGTTTTGCATCGGAAAGTGACGGCGACTCAGTGCGCTTTCACCGTCTCCTGCGCAGGTGACCGGTCCGCCCTGAGAGCAGCAATGTTGGCGGGGAACCCCGGTCCGGCCGCGGCGGTGTTTCGTTCCGGATTCGGCAGTTCGAAGTAAAACGTCGAACCTTTGCCCGCCTCCGACTCAAGCCAGATTCGGCCGCCCTGATGTTGCAGGATGCGTTTGCAGATGGCCAGGCCAATCCCGGTCCCTTCGTACTCCTGGCTGCCATGCAAACGCTGGAATATGGAAAAAATCCGTTCGAAGTATTGGGGTTCGATCCCGATCCCATTGTCGGAAACGGAGAAAATCCAGCCGGCATCGCTCGGCTTGGCGGAGATATGAATCTCCGGTTTACGGCTTCCCCGGTATTTGATTGCGTTGCCCACCAGGTTTTGAAAGAGTTGCACCAGTTGCACTTCCTCGGCCATCAACACCGGCAAGTCGTCCCATGTGACCACCGCCCCGGTTGCCTCGATTGCCCCGCGAAGGTTGCCAAGCGCCTCGCGCAACGCATCCTCGCTGCGCAACGGCTTTGTCCAGGGCGCACTGCGCCCTACGCGGGAGTACTTCAGCAGGTCTTCGATCAGCCGCTTCATCCGGTAGGTTCCATCCACGGCAAAGTCGATGAATTCGTCCGCATCCCCGTCCAGCCGCCCCTTGTACCGCCGCGACAGAAGCTGGAGATAGCTGGCCACCATGCGCAAGGGCTCCTGCAGGTCGTGCGACGCAATGTGCGCAAATTGCTCCAGCGCTTCGTTGGAAATTTGCAGCGCCAGCATGTTTTGAGCCAGCAGGTCGGCTGCGCGTTTGCGCTCCGTCAGATCCTGAATGGCAAACAACACTACCCCACCTTCCTTCGTCTTCAGCGGCCGGGCGTTCCATTCCATTGGAAACTCCCCGCCGTCCTTGCGCAAACCGTAGCATTCCTGCGGAGAACTGGGTGCCGGAGCATGGGA
>Ga0209208_10003546_pt1 | contig 22312 bp, 12 predicted proteins | sample S1TSphfallax_3_FD_187694 | JGI IMG/M metagenome (GOLD analysis project Ga0209208, IMG submission 187694) | Host-associated microbial communities from peat moss isolated from Minnesota, USA - S1T2_Fd - Sphagnum fallax MG (SPAdes) (version 2) | ecosystem: Host-associated > Plants > Peat moss >...
TACATTTTGTTAATTCCCCTCCCTTTTTTTTTTCCTCCTTTTTTTTTTTTCCATTGTACATTTTTTTTTCCTTTTTTTTGGGTGTAAGTTTATTAATTTATTTATTAATTTATTTATTTATTTATTTATTTATTTTTACATTATGCATTTCTATTCTTTGGATGAGGGGGGAGAGGTGGGGGGGATAAGATTGCACCTTTTAAGATCCTTGTGTCTTTGAGGTTGGTCCAAATGTGAAATTATTATACCCATCTGCTTGGTATGCTAATACTTGAGAATTTTTTTATTATTTGCCCAAGTGAACCAGCACCTACCTAGGGGTGCACAATGGATGGATGGATGGATGGATGGATGGTGTATGGATGATAGGAAAGACTTTTTCAATATACTCCTGTCCTATGGTTAACCATGGTAGTTAGCTATGTAGTACTAACCCAACTAAACCTTACAATGTTTTCTATGTGCCAATTCCAAGCATTTGAAAGAAAGTTGACCCTTAGATGTTTAGAGTGAAAAGGTCGAATCTCTGTCTCTCTCTCTCCCTCTATCCAAATCCAAACATGCCACTCCGAATTCATGGAGGAAGAATTTTTTTAGGGCATCCCTAATATGCTGGTTGTAAAATGGCCATTGTTCCACCTCCTCGGAAGCTTTTCCCAAGTAAGAGCGAATTCTACAGGTAAGTTTGATGATGAAGAAGAATGACATAAAGCTTACAACCAAGCTTAATTGAGCTTTCCCCAAGTAAGAGTGAATTCTACATGTAAGTTTGACAACGAAGAAGAATGACATAAAGCTTACAACCAAGTTTAATTGAGCTTTCCCCAAGTAATAGTGAATTCTACATGTAACTTTGACAACGAAGAAGAATGACATAAAGCTTACAACCAAGTTTAATTGAGCTTTCCCCAAGTAATAGTGAATTCTACATGTAACTTTGACAACGAAAAAGAATGACATAAAGCTTACAACCAAGTTTAATTGAGCTTTCCCCAAGTAATAGTGAATTCTACATGTAACTTTGACGACGAAGAAGAATGACATAAAGCTTACAACCAAGCTTAATTGAGCTTTCCCCAAGTAAGAGTGAATTCTATAGGTAACTTTGACGACGAACAAGAATGACATAAAGCTTACAACCAAGCTTAATTGATTATGGACTAGGTAACCAATGAAAAGTGCACAAGTTATTGTGAATAGTTGAAGTGAGTGAGTGTCTGTCTATTTGCAAGAACCAATGTGCTTGAATCGATAATCAAACATAATCGTACCTCATGAAAATCGAGATGCCTTCTTTTTCATTCACATTGAGAGTTGTTATGAAATTTTCATCCAAGCAATGAAGAAGGGTTTCGAAATCATTGGGCCAATGAGGGCTTGGGATGGTAACCTTATGCTACATGATAGGTCGCTACCGTTACAAAGGCCAAAAGTTATGGGTTGTGACTTGCTACATGACAACCAATCATAGCCTCGAGATTCTCACAAGGGATGGTTATGATTAGTAGAGCGACAATTGCTCTTCATTTCAAAAGGGGACACTTTCCTACATATTATAATGAAAAAAAAAGGGTGTAAAATACATGAGGGCCATGCCATAATATTTGCATTATTTTTTTATTTAGTTCCTATTTATAATTATAATATACCTGTATGAGAAGGAAGGTTGTTTGTTTGTTTTTATTTGTCATGTTGAGATCTCCCAAATCATAACAACTTTTGCCACACTTTTGGTACTATTGGAAGCTTTCAATGAGTAAGGGTGGACCAAGTTGGTTTTATAATGTTTTGATTACACAATGGAGAAGTGATTGAACAATTGAACAATTTTTCCACTAAAAATTCATTTAAATCAAAACTAAATTTCATAAGAAAATTGGGCACGTTCTTGGTATTTTGTAAGGTGCAAGAGATATTGAATTTTGAGTAATTTTTTGTGATTGAAAACTCAATTAAATTACAAAAAATAATATCGAAAAGAAAAAAATTAATTGAGCAAACAATTCACATTTGAGCCAACATCATAGGCTACACTAGTTCAGTTATATATTTATATATATATATCTATAACATAACATAACCACATTGTAACTAAAAAAAATTGCACAAGGAATTAAAAATTGAGATACCCAAACATTTCAATTAATTATTTCATTCAATTAAATAAAGCATAAAATCATTTGCCTCCTAAACCTAAACTTTGTGTCCCTAAACCTACTTAACTACATACCTACCCACCTACCTATCTATTTACCTACCTACCTACCTACAGGGCTATTATTTGTTATAACATCATAGACAACAAAGGTGGGTGACACTACTTTACATTGACTTAGTTGGGTTTTTCATTCATAAATTTTTCATCCACAAAACCGAGTCATAAGAGGCTTCCAATCAATGATGGTGCACTAGTGAGTGGCTGTTCGGTTCCACTCATGCAGGAAAAAAAAATAGTTTTGGGGGTTTGTTCACCCAGAGTTTTTTTTAAACAATAAAGTTATCTGTATCAAAATCATGAAAACTCAGCACTGGAAACCCCCAATTTGGTCAAGGTTATCATCCCCAATCTGGCTAACTTTGGGGGATATCAAAAGACGACTAGGCATGCAACAAACAAACAAACAAACAAACAAAGAAGGGGTTAAAGAAGGGGGTTAAACTGGGGATGAAACTGGGGATGACTTTGCAGAATAACTTTAATACCTTTGCTGAGCACATGAAGAAGAGACATAAATTGTCAAATATACTTTAAACACTAATACTTTGTGTGTCCCACAAGAGTTTTTTTTTTCAATTTTTTTTTTTTTTCCCTTCTTCTTCGTGTGTTAATGAACCAAGTAGGCTAAACAACAAAGGAGGAAGTAGACAAAAGAGGCGACAAAAGAGCAAATGGATAAGGTAAAGTTAAGTACATTCAGATATCTTTAGTGTGGGTTGAAACTTTCCTGTCCCTATGACTCTGCCAAATACCTCCAAAACTCCTTTTTGTTTGTTTGTTAGGGATCTCCCTCAAAACATCCTTTTTAAAAACAATTTATGTCCAACATATGTGTAAAAAGGTTGTGTGGGCTTTTTGTCTATGGGAAAAAACATCACAAAATGTACACACACACCACGTATAATAATACACCACCAACCCAACAGCCCTCCCTCAAATTTAGATGGAGAGAGAGAGGTGCATGCATTTATATAATGAAATAATATGTCTGCAAATAGTTTGAAAGATTACCTATAAAAGACTTTGCGCCTGCCTGCCTGCCTGCCTGCCTGCCAAAGAGATTGCTCTGCAACTCGGATTTTAAGTCAAAAGTAAGCCATGCTTTTTCTTTGTCTTAATCCTTCATGGGAGCCATGCAGTGTACCCCCCAACGTGTAGGAGGAACAATGAGCTCACTCCAGAAGCTAACTTAAGACGAGGGAAAGTCTTCAGTCAGAGGAAAAACACGGAAACCCAGTTAAAACTTCAAAACCCCATGTTGCCCGCTTTCTCTCTCACCATTGTTGGGCAGTATTCACTTTTTCCACACAACTGGCGGGTTAGGGTCAGGCATGAACAATACAATGAACCCTCTACCCAACAGTTCTCAAAAGAAAAAAGAACCCAACTGGGTTCAACCCATAACAATGGTTCCTCACAATACCAAATAACCAGAGCTATTGAAGCACAAATTCCTTTTTACAAAACACACTGGTTCAGTGTATTGCTTCAAAAACCTGAACCTGGAGGTGACTTTAGCTCTGCGCATGTTCAAAAACCCACAACCAGAAGCTATAACAAAATCAAAGAACTACCCAAACACACTCATCCAAACCAATGTTGGGTGATTCTCTTGTTCAAAGACTTTCAAAGAAATAACCAATGGTTTTAAGGGTATAAGGCATATGGACCCTTAACTGGTGGTTCTCAAAAAAGCAAAGAACTGGTCTTGACCCTCAACTGGTTGGCCCTCAAAAACCATTAACCCAGTTAAAACCATTTAACTGGTGTTCTGACAATTCAACGACCTGGATCAGAGAACCTACCCCTAAACAGCCAATGCTTTGTTGGTTCTTTCATGAGAACCACCAGGTCTTTGAATTTTTATAAAAACCAAAAAAACAGAGGCTCTGCAATTCTGAATTTTTTCAATTGAACGGAACCAGAGGTTTCTAACAAAAATTTGAGAACCACACAAGACTGGTTCAAACTGACGCAGAAAAACTCCAAAAAGAAAAAGAAAAAAACAGAGTAAAATGGGACAAAGTTTTTTTGGTTAGGGTAAGTTAGGCAGGGGATCCCAACTACTGTCTAAATGGATGGGGATGAAGAGACTACAAGAATCAATTGCTCTTCAAAGATGGAGAAACCTTCATCCATTTGAACTGGAGCAAAGAATAGCTGGGTTTGCTACCACTTGAATTCCCCTCTGTGAAATAAACCCACCTCACATTCTCACATCTGATATTGTTACATGCTGCTGGCAATTCAACTAGGACTAAGTTTTTCTATTCCTTTGTTGCACCTACACCATCCCAAACTCAACTAACTATGACAATGAGAATGCAATACCAACCACCACCACACTGACCAATCCCTTAACCCTAATCAAAGGTTGTTTATTGTCACTTACATAATCCACTTATGAGACCACTCTTTGTCTCTTGCACTGCATAAAAGGTTTCATTGCTGTGTTGCACCCTGCACAACCAACCATAACAACGGGAATGCAACAACCATTATACTGTCATCAACCCACTCAATCTGCAGTGATGAGACCCTCTTCCATAAGAACACATGTCTACTAATATATCTAACAAAGAACAAAGACCAATCCCTTCACTGTAAAGTAAAGATCTCAAAGATGAATATGGGAAAATTTCCAGCAAAAATGCTAGGATTTTAATGCTTCTCTTACATTATGATGCTGTTGGATCTGAAATCATCTGAAATCCCGACAACACTCAGATCTCTAAGGCAGCCCAAAAGAACAATGGTGCCATACGTCAACTTCTGGACCCACCCAACCCTGTTTTGTAGCAGAATCTTCAGATCTCTCAATTGTCTGAAAGTTCCCTTACATTGGTCCTTCATGACACAAACTGCCATGTATATTGCCAGAAGGGAACACCTCTGTAACTTTGGATTTTCAGCAATAGGGTCTTGATAGGAGATATGACATATTCACATAAAAGGGACATGTATGGTCTTGGACAGTTGCAAGCATAAGTCTTTATCTGCCCAAACAAAGACTCTATACACAACAACTATCTGATGTTGCACATCTGAGGATGAAGACAACAGATTGAAGAAAGAAGTATCCTTCTGCTACAAAAACCTGTAGAAGAGATTGCATACTTACTGCACCACTCCGCAGCTCCACACTCCAACAGGGAATGTTCAGCACACACCTGGATTCAGAATGCCCAACAGGATTATACATCATCACTTAGTAGGTCTCCCAACAGTTTCTGTTGCAGAAAGTAAACTGTTTTTACTTCAACAGAATGACTGTTCCCGAGAATGTTTGAATACCATGCAAACAAATTTCTGTGAGAGTGTTGTTATTCTTACAGAAATTTCACAGACTCTTGTTAGCTTAACTTGTGCTGTTGCTGTACTGCATCTGTATTAAGTCATGCTGATTTCTATCAAAAATAGGAGTGCAAATCCTGTGGTGAGTGAATCATCATACATTTATCACCCTCAAAGCGGGTAAAACTGTTGAAGTTCATGATGGAGCATACTCCAACAAAAAAGAATAGACTAGGAGCCTCCTTTTGCATATACCACCACCAAATTTTCAATTCCAGCTGCTGCCAGTACAGACCCTACTGGATGTGCTGCAATACAAGTGATTGGAGATCCTGTCATCCATATTTACAAATGGAAGTATATCAGATTCACTTCTATTGTTGTACAGAAGAATCACACATCCCCCAGATTTCATTTACAATGAACCATACCAATCTCACATTATCGACCATGAAAGATCCTTCTTTTGGGTGATGAAACTGCATGAGTCAGAGTTCGGATAACTACCTTGGAGTTCTGGGAAAACCCCCACTTTTTCTCCAGTTACAATCTCCCAGATGTAGAGTTCACCTTCTGTGGTTCCCATCACACCATACCTACCCAGAGTGGTTGCTGCTGATGCTCTGCCAACACAATATGATTGTGCATATTATTGTGCTGAGCTCTCTCTACTTCATGTAGCAGTTCTAGTGTCACAGAGCTCATATGCTCATGACACAGCAACTACAGGCAAGAAACGGAAAATCCAAAAATTATTGCAACCACGTAGAAAATAGAGGTTGAACATAAAAGCAGATGGTGATACAGTTGTTAGACCTTGGGGAGAGGACCTTACTTGCTCTCTAAGGGGATGCCAATGGCCACATGATTGTCTCTCATGATACCCATCCGACAGCTTCCTGGTAGCAAAGGCCTTCTCTTGGAAATGTCAGGATCAGCAGTGGTACAAGCTTCTTCAAATCCAAGAGTATCGCTCTCTTCCAAGTAGAAGTTAAAATCGTCTTCACGTGGACTTGCCATGACCAGTAGGTGGATTATGGGGATATCTGAAGGTCCTTGCTTTACATCTCCCAAAAGATTTTTTGCTGCAAATCCTAGGGTTGTTGACGGATTCTTGACCAAACACATTGGTGAGACTGCCTTGCTCTTGCTCTGTTCAACATCATGAGGAAGCTCCAGGAGCTGTGCTCTATGGACACAATAGTCAGGTGTCTGGCTTGCCGAGAGCAGTGTGCCCTTCATGTAATCCCTGCAGAAACCAGCAAACAATTCTAATCAGAACTATTGCAAACTCCATATTTCACACACAGTTAGATTATTTCAAACAGAAACGATGCAGCAGAGATAGGTTAAAACTTTTGTCAAGCATATCTTAAAGAATTTAGTTACTGGAAAAAGGACTGCATTATCAAGAAATAAGCTCTCGAGACATCCATGGTTGCTTTGATTGAGTAAACACACCAGATTGCAAAGGAGCCACTATGATGGCATCCAAAAATGAGGTGGGGAAGTCCAGGTACAACCAGCAGCTGTGAAATTGAATCAAATTGCTCTCCCTGATAGCTTGGACTTGGTAATGTAAAGCTCTCCTCACATTTTCTGCATTGCATATCACACTTTGTCATCACAAGAATGCTCAATTTCTGATTGACTCCTCATACTAACTCTGCTTGTGCATATGATCCATCCCCAACAATTTCAGGTCATAATTATCCAGGATCAATGTGCTAATGCTATTGATTTTACTTCCACATGTGTCTAGTATTGCATCAGTAGATAGAGCATACCTCCAGCTAGTATCCATTTTCCAACATTGGATGTAGCTCTTGTCCCCAGCACCAATTAAAGTGTTGGGTCCAGGCACCACAAGACATCGCAACTTCTGCTTACATCTCAGTGTTGCACGAACCTTAGTGCCCTCCTTGAAAGACACAACCTTCACATTGTGCACTCCCTCGGTTTGGTGGCCACCATCCTTTGAAGAGCCATTTGCAGTGGCTGGACAACCATTTTGCTGGGGCGTTGAGATTTTCTTCAGTGGACTGTAGATTTTCCTCCTAAGCTGCGTGGAGTCTCCAAGACTGCAGAACACATACTTTGTCAAAAGAAAACAGGAGTCTTGCATCTCTACAAATCCTGAGATCAATTTGATATCCTGTTCACATAAGGATTGTTATACAAGTAAAATACAGTGAATAATACCCATTTGTTGCTTTCATTTCATGTGGAAACAACTCCTCATGAGTTGAGAGGTTGTGCATACCTTGATTCTGGGAGCTGGAAACAGTCGAGCATAATCAGCTCCTGTCCATCAGGTGTGAAACATATAGCACTCTCTTCTATGGCAAACTGATGAGACAATTACCATGAGTAGGCATCAGATAAGACATCTTTTCAGCACCAAGGACAATGACAGAGTCAGGTTGAACAAGAACCAATCTTGTCTAGGATGTAACAAAGAAAGGCTCAGTTGCAAGTTGTCTTTTGATCAAAAGCTGCTGCTTTGATAAGCTCATCATAGCTATATGCATAAGCTATTCAAGCAAATATTGGCTGTTTAAGATTCATCTAGCATCCCAATTCTTTTTTCCTCCTCTATTAGATATCCTCTCTAACTGCCTTCACTTTGGAAAGTATTAGGGTGGTTCCTCATTACTTCAGCAGCTAGATTCATTGTTGCTTAGCTTCAACTTATTGGAAGGCATAAGCCCTGGAAATGTGCAAGCAGTGGTTTTTACCTCAGCACTAGGTGTGGCGTCATCATCATGACAAAGTTCTGTCTCAACAACACCCAACAGTGAAGCTGCAACATTACAGACATCCTGGACATCTAGCTTGTGCACAAAAAGTAGTCGCTTATGATCTTCAAGAGACCCACAACACACACACAAATGAACAGTTGTTCCCAGAACATTGAGTATCACAGCACGGACAGGAGCAGGGTGACCAAATGCTCCAACTGGTTCAAGAATGTCTGATGGCCTAACAACACCTTCAAATCCTGATGGCAGACCTTCGTGATCCAAACCTGCAGCAGGAACACTGATATCTGTGGAAGACGACATTTTCTTACTGTCAGATTGAGTGAACAGATACTGATGTGATGGGTTGCAGGAAAACAAAGGACAAGAAGTGAGGGTATCTCAGAGATACTACATTTTTCTATATTTGAGAGCCAATTCACTATCAACTGAACCAAAAGAAAATGCCTTAGATTTTTTGAACCTAGATTTGGGGGCACCTAAGACCTTGGTGCATCAAAACATTGTTACAATCAACTGTATTGTCATTCTGGAAGACCCATCCTTTGCACAGCATGACGGCCTTCTCTCACCTTCATCATTCACAGCTTTCCTGACTGCTTTTTCAGGTGTTAGCAATGATTTTTCCTCTGTTGCCTCCGCTTCAATGCTGCCAGCTTCCTTGTTGCTTGGAGGGCCCAACCCAATCCCTTCTTTCAATTGAGGTGCTTCAGGAGACCCAGGCATACAATCTCTTTTAATTTCTTTGACCATCTCCATACTTTGCTGTTTACTTTCTTGTTCTTCCACTTTTGATGCTTGCATAGTGCTGCCAATTAGTCTGCTTGACATATGTCCATCCTTGTCTCCTACTGAATCCTTCAAAAGAAGGATGCCATGCAGCTCAACAGCAGAATGAGATCCCTTTTCTTCAGTTTGGTGGTTTTGAGTCACAGCAGATTGCAAGGTATTCACTTCATGTCTTTCTGGGCACTCAGAGGTGGAACTTGGCCGTGCACATGGAGTCTCCAACTCCAGCTCTCTGTAGTCCTCATACTGGTCCTCTTGTTGCAACTGGCAAATTGGCTTCTTTCCTGCACAGAAGTTAGGATTGGATTCCACTTTCTGCATAAGATCTTGCTGTGCTGAATTCAAGTTCACCTTAGTGTGCTGTTGGTGATGAGTCAATGGTTCCCATTGCTCAATACATAGAGGAGCTTGGATTAGAAGAAGATCCATACTTGGCATGTTCTTAGAATCCAAGTTGACATCTGTTGCTGCAGAATCATCATGCTTGACACATACTTCCTCAGCTGTAGTCCTATGAGTTGGTGCAGTCACACTTGGATGGTTATCAGAGTACTGCTTCCGTTTCTTTGTGAGGCCAGCATCTAGCAGAGGTGCTGTTTGTGGGAACAGGAGCTCCACCATATAATTGGTCACATTAGTGCCCATGGAGTACTCACCATTCCCCATGCTGTCTTCAGAGTTAAACAATGCCTGACTTGTCTCTATTATTTCCTCAGGCTGTGCACAAGTGGGTGCTGGACTCTTGACACCTTGAGCTGGTGAATTCTTTTCCTCCTCTGTTTCAGCATCAAGATCAACTTCATAGTTAGGCGGTAAGACAGTCCTTGCACCACTCACCATCAGCCTTCCATCTGTGACATCTGCCATGTGCTCATCATTGCTGGCATCTTCCTTCCTGCACTCAGAAACAACAACTACTGGATCTGGGTTTTCGACAGCAGTTGGAGAACTAGGAATGCAGACAGATGAGAATTTGAAGCTCCCCTCAGATGTGGTACCTTGGCCTGCTTCTTGACTTGCACCCAAGGGCTGTGGATCTTCCAAGAGCTTGCAATCCCCATTGTCCATGGTCTTTAAACCTAGAAAATCTTCAGCTGAACAACATGCAGCTCTCTGATCCTTTGAGATGCCAATGGCAAGGTCAACTCCAAATGAGTCCATTGTTGCAGTGATTTCTTTGAGATCAGTGCCATCCTTCTGCTCCAAAGAAGCTGCATTACGTCCATCCTGAATTCTGTTTCTGACAGAGCTTGCTTGCCCTTTGGCCTTTCTGGACATAGCTAAAGTCTCAGAGTCCACAGAGTGCATGCTTACAGCATTGCAGACATCATGAATGCTGACAATTTCAGGCACCTCTAAGGCATCTGACAGTGAATCAACCCTAGTATCTGATGGCAGAGTCACAGCTACTTCAAGGTGATTTCTCCCAAAGATATGTTCAGGAATGGAGTTGCCATATTCGGTCTCACTTCCCTCAGGTTTCAAAGACACCAGGCCTTCTAGCTCCCTGGGCCCACCCTGACACACAGCTGGCATGCACTGAGACTTCTCCTCAGAAACATTGTTCTCTCCATTTACCTTGTTGACCAAGTTGGATGGGAGTGAAGTCAGCAGTTCACAAGACTCACCATCCTTCTTGACCTTTTTCATGCTCAAGCCTTGGTCCCTGTCCCATATTTCCAAGGCTAGCTTGGTCTCTTCACCTTTTACATCAGCTCCTGATTGAGATCTCTTGTTTGCCCTTGCCAGTATGCCAGCTTGTGCACCCTTAAAGTTGTCATGTTTGTGAGGTTCACCCACGGAGTCACCAGTTGTGGCAAAAGCTTCAGCATCAGGTAAAGGGCTTGCATTTCTCACTGGAACTTCAGGGTCCTTAACGTGCATACCAGTAGTAGAAGCTGTAAATTCTGTCAGTTTTGCAGTATCAGGAATTACTAGGGGCTCAGACAACTTCACCTTGCAGCTTTGACTGGTTGACAAATGTTCACCAGTCAGCCTCGAGGCCTCCAGTATCATATGTGCACCATCTTCCACAACATTCCCCACTCCCCCAGCATGAGGGATGCAAGATTCTGGGCATAGTGGAACCTTGCTAGCCTCAGGAGAGGGTATTTGAGGACAGCAACTAGGACCCTGATGTTTCTCATGCATGGAATCACTTGGAGCTTGATAGCTATTGATTCCTCCAGGTGTAGTTACTGCAGGCTCACAAAATTTTGCCTTGGATCTTTTGCTTGGTCTTGCAAGTTGCATTCGCTTTAGTTTGTCAGCTGTCTTTGGTTGTTTACCCTCTTCCACAACCAAGGGGTCCTGACCCACATACAATTATCAAAATAAGAAGCTAACCAGATACAGAGCTCACTGAGCATTCTTAGAAATTAAAACATCAACAGATCTAGATTCAGACAGTTCACATGAGATTAATTAAGATTTGCAGCCAGGAGGAAAAAGAAATGTGCTGCACATACAGGGGCAGCAGTAGTCTGTGGACTTTTATTGGCAGCCACAGCAACACTCTTTTGTGGAAGCAGTTGCACTTGTCTCTCAGGAGTGGAATGGTCATGAACCAAATTCATGCTGTTGCATGAGTTCTTTTGAGACTCAAGTACAGGCATACTTGTTGCAATATCTACATGGCATTCAACCCTTGAACTCACAACATTGGTTTCCCTCAGTGAAGTTCCTTCCACCATTCCTTCAGTTGTGTCTCTATGGACTCCCACTTCATTAGAGTTCAACTGCTGTTCAGGTGGCTCCCTTGCTTGTGATCCAACTTTTTGTTTCTTGGTGACCAAGTGGAGATTGAAGTCTTCAAGCTTTGCATCAGAAGTGGGCAAAAGAAATTGTCCAGGTGAGGATATTGTTGCTTCTTGTAGTGGCTGTTTTTTTATTAGTGTCAAAGCTTTTGTCTCATGGCTTCCTTTACCTTTAACTGCGTGTAGCTTAGGCTGACTTGACATGCCTGCACCATGGCCCACAGAAGAAACAATGGCCTTCTGTGCTGACTGCTTAACTACCTCCTTTTCTACCCGACCTTGTGAACGCCTCTTGTACTGAAGAACTTCCTTTCCATATTTGGCAGTTTCTTTCATCCAGTTTGGCTCTTCAGATATCTCCATATTTGATGTCAGATGATCTCTTGAGGTTCTCCCTTCATATACTGTGTCAATTGACTCCAAAGATTTGCCCATGTTGTTTGATTCAAGTGAATTCCTCTTGGTATTGGGGTTGTTCTCTATGGTGGTGACTTCAATGCTTGGTACAAACAATGTATCTCTGGTCACGTCCTCTTGACTACATTCAAGGACTTGGTCACTTGTATTAGGGAGGATGTTGACTTGTTTTGAGGGTTTCAAGCCTTTTTGCACCCTGACAGTTGACTTGACCTCTGTTTGCTTCTCATTACTACCTTCACTGACCACACCCTCCAACTGTCTTGGGTTTATCTGGAGGCTCTCTTGAGGTGAACCCTGACCTTGTCGTTTTCTTGAGCTAATTGCTGGGGTTACCCTGCATACAATGCTGCTATCCTCTGTTGTACTTATAGTCTCATTCAATGACTTTCCAGACTTTGGAGCTTCTTCAGCAGCAACCAGGTCTTGAAACAAACGCTGGACTGTAGGGTTGGTAAAACCAAACAACTGCACCATGTTTCACAGTTTGCTATTTCAGAAACCCTAAACCCTAAACCATCAGCAAAAAGACATTTGCAAGTGGATTAACAATAATAATGAAGAGGGGCATTTTGCATTGAGTGCTTTTCTGGTTCTTTGGTCACAACTTCTGCAGGTCTGGTGCAAGTCTCCAAAAATGTTTTAGACCTCCTGTCCTTTCTTTGCTATGTTTTCATATCCAAATGGGGAAGATGGTGAATGTCATCTACCTCGGAACCATCAATAGCAGAGTGCAACTTTTTTGCTCCCACATGTTTCTTCCGCAACATGTTATCCCAAACCACAGTTGTGGAGTTGCCAGAACTTGAAAGTCCTTCTTCACAGGAAACCTGTGGCCAAATTTCACAAGTGCTTTAGAGCCTTGAAAGCTCACAGTAGCCAATAAGGTGATAAAGAAAATGGAAGATCATCATGGGTGCAGTGGGTGAGCTCATCACCCTCTGATGCTGCAAGTGGACAATATGAGATTTTTCCTCCTACAATTGACAAGCATAGAGATAAAATGCAAAACAAAAAGTGGACATATATAGGGTATACAAAAAAGGTGGCCAGCAGAGAAGAGTAAGGAGATTTCTGCATACTGAAAATAGAGGTCCTCGCATCCCCTTGCCAATCTCCATAGAGTAGTTATGTCCACCATGACGGCGTGTGGCTTTGTATCCAACAGGATATGGGTGCCTCTCCTTCCCCTGGATATGATAGACAAATCTAAGTGAATCCTTATAACACTGAATTGAGACCCCCTTTAATCATCATCATCATCTGATATGAATGTTTTGATGCATGGAAGGCAAGATTCTCATTTGATGAGATGATCAGAGTCTCTCTCTTGTGGAAGAAACTGGATCAGACACATAAGACACCTGGGTGGGTGGTGGTGTCCTGCACAAAATAAAAGCACAGATTTGACATTGCACATTTCTACTGCTCATATGCATAAAAAAACGAAAAGATTATAACAGTACCCGAGAGCAACTCCAGTACTTCTTCTCCCATTCACCCTTGTACAAAGTGCCCATGGATTCAATCTCCAAGTTGTCATGCTGGGTTCGGCCACCACTTTTGGCCATGCTCATCTGAGACCGTGAAAGTTTCAGGAGATCCTCCTGAGTCGAAGAGAGAGAGAGAGAGAGAGAGAAATTGTTTGTTTAACTTCAAAACTTCATAAAACTCTTATCCTTCATCCACCGCTGCCACCACCTTCAGATCTTTCTTTCTCCTGGATGTTGCTGCGGGGATGAGGTAGAGATTTGAGTTCAAACTCTGCATCTTTTGTCAGGATCAAGACCTAAAGATACTGGATTCACTCCATCTTTCACTGGGATGTAGCAAATCTCCAGCTCAAGACATTGCTGAAGCAGTCGCCAGCTGCAAAGAATGCTGCAAGGACATCATCATCATCATCATATCATTGTGATCACGGCTCCTCGATCTTTGCTTTCTCAATGAAAAAAACTGAGCAAAAACAATTTTAGTGAAATCCGAAATGTATCACTCCCGAAGGGCAAAGATACCTTGCATTCTCGCTCGAACCAGCCGCAATTCTTCTTCTTCTTGCTTTGTTTCGTCCTTCCTTTTCTCCTTCTCCCTTCCAAGCAAAACCGGAACTGCAACTAAAATCTTTGACAAAAAGACACGATCCCGAAGCTCTTGCAACTTGAGGACATGATGGAATTGACGACGACGACGACGACGATAATTCTCTTTTGTTGCTGTGAATGATTCTCTTTCCAAGATGCGTCAGGGATCCGAAACAGCGGAAAGGAGACAGACAGAGCGATTGCCTGTCGTGGCGAGTGTTCACGAGTCTATCGTAGTTCTCCCGCGCACGAAAATTTGATCTTACCGCGAAAGACGCGGGTTCGTCTACTCGCGGTGTCAGGCACAGGGAACGAGACGCGCGAGTTTGAGTGGAAATACGCGGGAAAGAACAGCGAACGTGCGCGAGAGGAGGCGAACGACGACGACAACTTCAGCAGGAGGATCTATTGATGAAGTTCCATCTCTACACTTCTTCTATCATCGGTATTGTGGATTTCGTAACGCAGCAACAGCAGCAGCTGATGTTCTTTGCCTTCTTCTATTGCCGCAGAAATCTGCAAGGTCCTGTGTTCTCATCGTAGGAACGCCCTTCCAGACGTGAGCAGGAAAGAAGCTGCAGCAGCAGCAGTTGGAATGAGTTTTGGTTTCTGAGATGGATCATGAGATACCAATGTTGTGGAATAAAAGAAAGAAAGCGGAGGTAATTAACTAGTTTGCGAGGAGGAGGAATCTAGATCAATGCTCCATGCTCCAGGAGAGTCGGGAACAAGAAGCTTGCTCCATCCGAAGTTCTCATCTGAAGCTTGGCATCAATGGGTAGGTGTATTGAAGTTGGTAAGAAATCGAGAATGGTATGGTGGAGAGATATGTTGGAGCTCATACCCGATGCTTGTGGTTAAGGTCAAGAAGCTTGAGCTTGCAGCTTGTGAGTACTACAAAATTGGGAGTACTGCAGAGGTCTTTCCTTTGCCAGTCAAATATATTCGTCTTGCCCAAAAGAACAGAGGATCCTACCACAGATGTTGTTGAAGTCTTTTTCATCATCTTGAGAAACCCTTTGTGAGATCTTCTCATCTGGGAAACCATTTGTGAAATCTTCACATCATCTCAGGACACAATGGACTTACCTAATCATGAAGGAAGTGTTCCTTCTTGCAACTTGTACAATGAATCTACTCCTGAAATAAATGCTTTCAGCTTCATTATGTATGCTTGCAAGACCTTATAATAAATCTTGATGAAGCTGTGTTTTGCCCTTTGCAGCAGGAGAAGTGATCTGTCTTCAATTCTTGTGGAATTTTGGGGTACCCATCATGAGCATGATGGCCCAGTGCACAAAGAATATATGATTCATTGAATCTGAGAAAGAAGACTCTTGCAAAATCAAATCATGAGATATTCTACATGCCCACTTCAGGTATGCAATTCTGTCTTAATTATGATGACTGTGTGCAAGAAATGAAGCAAAGTTTGAATTAATCCCAAACTAAATCATTTCCACCTTTCATGTTGCAAACTACACCTAAGGACCAATATCAATCTAATAGTATCATCAAACTTAAACTATCAAGCTGCAAGTGTTTCCTTGTATCCATGCTAGCCTGACATTGAAATATGAGTTTCTGAGCTAATCACAGCTTGAACTTCTCCTCTTATAGAATTGTCAAGTTTTGTTCTCCTCTTCTTTAGACTTTTTGCATACTTCTTTGCATTCAGTCATGATAAGACTTGTAAGAGTCTATGGTCTCCTCCATAACACACATAATAATGTGATGCTTTAGATTAGTACTTGAGTTCTAAAATCCCATCTATTGTTGTTCCTGCATTTTATCCACATTTTCCAATGATTTTGATGTTGAAATCTATTTCAATGATTCCCTTTTGGAGGGGCTTGGTTCCTTTCTTTTTTGGCTTTGCCAAGAAGGAAGAGACTTTGCGGTCATGTAGGATTTGAGGATTTGAGAGAGAATTTTGGCTTAAACTAGGAACCCATTTTGGGGTTCATAGTTGGAGACCTAGTTGTTCTCTTTATTGTGTTTTTTTTGTTTTAATCTGGTGGGATTTAACAATTGCTTACATGATTGGTTTAGCGATTTGTTAACCATAAGGAAATCTCACCTTTCATCACCTATTCTTTTTAGGTGATTTTATGTCAAGTTGCTTTGAACAACGTGTAGAGACTATTCAAATATTCCAATGTTAGTTTGTCAATCAAATGAAGTTTTAAAGTGTTGTAAAGACAATTCAATTAATCTAACTATGAATGAAGGTAGTTTGTCTTGTTTGTCACATTGTGTCACAAACCACAATGCCCTTTGCCTTGCTCTTGGTACCTTAGGAAAGTCATCAATGAGTAGGGATGCATTGAGGTGGTTTCATGATGTTTCAACCTATGGTGCAAAAATTATTGAATATTTAACAATTTTTCTTCGATAGTTTGTTCAAATCAAAACTAGATTATATAAGGGGATATGGGCATAAACTTGATATTGTTGGATGACTTTCTAGAGGTATGATTTAATGAATTTGATTTGGAAAAAAATAAGAACTAAAGTGTGGGAGAATGATTGTTGAATAGTTTTTGTCATTGCAAATTCAATTAAATTACAAAACATTTATGTTTTTTTCAGAAATGAACTACATTATTGAGGTCTTTCACTCTTTGACCACACGACATGCTAGTTCTATGAAGGACCATAAAAGTAAATTTTTTAATGTAATTTAATTTTACCTTCAAATCACTTTGGACGTTTTTAAATATTTTTGATTAAATATTATATCATTTTTTTTTTGCATACATTAAAACTAGTAATGTTTTCATTTTTATACATTTATTTTTCATCCAAAACAATTTTAAATAGGACATTACATTCTCTTTTTTGTAGTTGTTTAAAATAATATTTTATTTTGTGTATACCTTTGTTTTCTTAAAATGTATAAATTATGAATGTAAAATCTAATACAATTGGAATTGTAATATTTGGATTTTAAAAAATTTAAGTTGTTTTTGCAAATTGGTTATTGTCCAATTGCCATGCAATTGCCAAAATCCACGCTCTTAACCTTTTTGTTTATTGGAATTTCTTATCCTAACATCATAGCTATGGTACTATTTCAACAAATAAGTAAAGCTTGAGCTTGAGCTACATATAACAAGTCATTAAATATTGTAGGAAGAATGTAAATATAAACGTATTTCTTGTGCACATTTTCTATTGCAAATTGGTCATTGTTGATTGTTATGCATTTTTTTAAAATTTAAACTTTCAACCTTTTTGTACCTTTTTGTTGGATTTTTTCATTCAACCATCACAACTATGGTATTGTCTTAACAAATAAGGAAAGTTTCAGCTCAAATTATATACAAGAAATTAAATATTATTGTATAAAATGTAGTTTAAAATATATATATATTGTACAGTTTTTATTATAATTGCAAATTAATTATTTTCAATTGTCACGCATTTACAAAAGTCAAAAGCCTTTAACCTTGCATCTTGTTGGAATTTTTTATTTTAACATCATAAGTGTGATATTGCCTCAACAAACAAGCACCAACAAGCTACCTAAATTACTTACAATAAAAAACTAGATTTTACAAGAAGAATGTTAAAGCTACCCAAATTACTTACAATAAAAAAACTAGATTTTATAAGAAGAATGTTAGTAGAAATGTGATTAATTGCATATTATTGTCCTTCAATTCAAACACAAAATTACAAGCCGTGTTAAACTTTGAAACATTTACAATTTATTTTTTTTTTCAACAATTCACTTCATTGATGTTTTTAAAATTAAAATTTTGTATTGCATAAATTTGTATTGGTCAAATTGATCAAATTTTTTTTCAATTAAAATCTTATCAAATTATGAATTTTTATTCACAATAATATTATCCATAAAGCCCATGGGATTGTATGTGAAATAAAGATGTTCCCTTATAATAAGGGATCAAACATGTAATTGGGCAAAATAAAATTACAAAACACAATAATTGAAACCCAAATTAGTTTTTTCCACCAAAATAGATGACCACATTAGTTTCATCCCATTTTTCAAATCAAATGTTCACGTGTCAAAGATTTAAGAAAAAAAAAAAAAATCAAAAGTGTGAAAGATTGTTCAATTCTTGAAGCTTGAAATTTTTGCATGTGAAAACATAATTTCTTGATTTTTACATGTGAAAAAAACAATTATCACAAAAGTTCAACTAGGAATGTGAAAGGATTTCAAGTTGGAGGTTCTAAAGGTGTGGTTATGGAGTTTCAAGAAAACCAAAATTCATTATGGAGTTGTACCAAAATCTTTACAAGTGGAATAGAAAAAGTTGTTAAAACATGAAGATTTAAATTAAATTTTTGGAGCTTTCACATTATGGTGTTTTTAAATGATTTTGGGTGAATCAAACCTTCATAGTGATTAATTAAAGCATTATGGTTCAATTCACTTAAATTTCAAACATTATGAAAACCTTAAATGAAAGTTCAATTCATTTAATTTTCATAAAATTTGACATTACTATTTTTTTTAAAGTGGATTTTTGTTGATTATGGTTTAAATGATGATTTAATATTTTTTCATGGTTTTGTTCTTTTAAAATTAGGCAAATCAAACCTTCATTTATGGTTTTCAAGTGACTATTTTATTAATTATCATTTAAATGATGATTTATCCCATATCCATATTTTTTATTTTTCAAATTAAATGAATTAAACTCTTATTTAGGGTTTTTAAGTGATCCTTTTGTTGATTGTGATTTAAAATGATGATTTAATAATTTTCCATGTGTTTTTACTTTTGAAATTAATTGAATTAGACTTTTGATTAAGGTTTGTAAGTAATTTTTTTATTAATTTTGGTTTAAGTTTTGATTTAGTGCCTTTTTCAAAAACAAAAATTATTTTTGAATTCCTTCTAATTAAATTTTTTAAGTCTCCTTATGCTCCCCTTATTCCATTTTGGTTTAAAGTTTCAACCTTAACATTTTCATCTTTGAACCCTTTTGTTCATTTTAATAAATTTACATATTCTGTAAAAAAATTATCATCATTCACCTTTCAATTTTGACCAATTAAACCCCTTACTAATATATGCAACTCAATTTTTTATTTAATTTGATTTAGATTATGATTCCATAGTTTTTCAAGATTTGTGTATTTGAAAATTTGACCAATCAAACTTTTAATTATGTCATGCAATTATTCTTTTGCATCATCTATGATTTAATGGTCATTTTATTTTATTTTTCTTTAAAAAAACATTTGATTAATGTGTACAACTATTCTTCTAAATCATTTTTTGTCACTATTGTCATTCAGGATTTAATAGTCATGTTTTACGTTTGATTTTTTATGAAATAAAAATTTAATTAATGTATGCAATTATTCATTTTGATAATTTTAGTTCATAGCATCATTTTAAATCTAATGGTCATGTTTATATTTATTTTTTAAAACAAACATTTGATTAATTTATACACTTGATATTTTGAATCGTTTTAATTTATATCATCAATAAGAACTAATGGTCATGTTTTACTTTTTATTTTTTCTGAAACAAACCTTTTATAATTATAGTCATATTATTGGTCATATCGTTTATAATAGTTTAAATGGTCATTAAAAAATTATGCATGGTCATTTGTTCATAATTGTTTTTTAATCCAACTTGTAAATGTAATCAATCTTTTTAATGATCTTATTATATAATTTTATGATTATGTAAAAAAAAATTAATTAAATTTTGAAAAAAAAAATTCGTTTGTTTCTTAAAGGTTTTATTGATTGAAAATTATATATCATTATAATTATGTGGGAGAAAAAAAATAGATTTTTTAAATGTTGGTTTATCTTTAGATGATCAACTTTGAAATGTTTTGAAACAATTAAAAATGAAAACATCCAATGAAGAGGGGAAATGAAAAATTATATTTTAAAATAAAAAGGTGTTGGCACAATTAAAAACATGAATGGACATGCCATTCGAAATGTTCTCAAACTATGACAAAATGTGATTAAATATGTTTTTACCCCACCCATAATACATAAATTTCATATTTTTCATACGGTATGTGAAAATGTTAATCCATAACATATATTTCATCAACGAATTTAAGTTTTAAGATTACATTTATTTTTTATGGTAAAGGGTAAACAAAATCAAATGTTTTTAAATGTTAATCCAATAACATTACAACCATGGCACAAAAAATGGTGGTTAGCAATGATAATTAAAGGGTTCTAATCAAAATAAAACTAAAAATTATTATTAAAAAAATTTTAAGTTGAATAATTTCAAAACAACTAGAGATGTAAGAATTTTGACAATTAAATAATTTAAGGGTAAGATTTTTAAAATGTTAAACTTGTAATTGGAAATTTTTATCCCAACCATAATCAACTACATTATATGTGTTTCCCCAATGACCTCATGTGTGAAATTTAAGTATTGTCTATGCAAAAAAATTGTCAAAATAGTCACAATTATGAAAAAATGATTATATTTAAACTTTTTGAGATTGAAAATGATTTTTTTTTTTCATTTTTGCTTCAATCCACTAATTCTCCACTCCACCCTCTTTTTGTATTTTACATGCATTTTATTATATAGATGCATTCCATTTAAACTATAGTTAAAAGTAAGTTCATACTTCCTAAAATGTTACATCATAAACATCTCCCCACCCATATAATTTGAATCACCGAATAAATATTCAAAGTATCTATATGGATAAAAAATTGACATTGATTTTATATAAATCAAACTTTGTAAAAATGTTCACCTCATTATCAAAATAAATGAACAATTCACAATGATTAATCATTATTGTGTTACTCATACAATGTATTTTTTGCACCCATTAGATTAAAATATATTATGTCATTATTTTAGTGTTTGCAAATTTTAATGAAAATCATTAATGAACCCAATACAAGCATGAAATTTATATATATAACTTCTTCCTAATAAGCTACTTGATCTCATGGCCTAAACCTTCATTAATGTAAAATGCAATGAAAATTATATGATCAAAAAATGCATTTTTTTTTCAATTCAATATGAATGCGTTATATATGATCACATTGTCATGTTTTATGTATAATATGAACAAAAATAGAGATTGTTTTAAATCAACTTAATTGATCACCTAATTACAATGTGAACCTCACTAATGAATTTCACATGGGCCTAGATGGTGAAATTCATTAATGTTGTTAATTTATCAAATTTTAACAAACTAAAGTTTATTAATATTTAAAATAAAATTTGCTGCTACCTATGCCTAACCTAAAACATATTTCATCATTATTTGATGAAAAGGTAAAAAATCATTAATGTTAAAAAATGTCACGAAATAAAAATAAAAACTTTAAAAAACCACACAATACCTAAAATAAACCCTTAAAAGGCTTTTGAACCAAATCATAAAACTAGCCTTAAAAGAGTTGTTAAAATAATTTTAAAAATATAACTTAAAAATAATTTAAAAAGAGTTATTACAACAAACCTTTTTTTAAACCTTTAAAACATATCAAGCATGCAGTGTCATAGCAGGGGCAAAACGAGGAAAGTTATGTAATTCTTGATATTTTCACAAGAATCTTGAAGATTCCATGTTGATTAACCATTGGGATATGGTTACTATCATTTTACACGAGTTTGTTGCAACAATAGAAGCATTAGAACATATTCAAACATTGGGAAATTTGTTCCAACACGGTGGCACCGCACTATGGTTTTATTCTCGAATATTAAAATTGTGTTGTTTGGGCATAGGGTCGGTCATAACAATTTTACTATGGATAAGTTAGTGTTGTTGACAAGTCCAAGTTTGTACATGGATGTTCCTTTAGAAATTTGAGGTTTTTTTTCCCATTCTCTTTTCCTTACTTTTGGTTTTGTTTTCTTTAAGTATCAACACACTACCAAAAGCCTCAAAAAATGAAACACATAGTCATAAGAAAAACTTGAACACTTTATAAATAGTTTGGCAATTCAATTTGTGAAGGTGAATGTACATCTATAGTTGATGT
>Ga0209208_10003547_pt1 | contig 22312 bp, 16 predicted proteins | sample S1TSphfallax_3_FD_187694 | JGI IMG/M metagenome (GOLD analysis project Ga0209208, IMG submission 187694) | Host-associated microbial communities from peat moss isolated from Minnesota, USA - S1T2_Fd - Sphagnum fallax MG (SPAdes) (version 2) | ecosystem: Host-associated > Plants > Peat moss >...
TGAAGCATGCGACTTCACAGTGTCCGAAGGTCATGGGCACCCACTACGTCCGTCTGTCCGTGACGGAGCTCGGGTTTCACGCCGACCGGGCCCGGCCCGTCTTGTTCTCAGAGTTTTCTTTCAAAAGATCTATGGTTTCCGGGCCGGAATTTCTTGTTCCCAAAGTTTTCTTTCAAAAGATCTGTGGTTTCCGAGCTCGGGTCTGTTAGGCCGATCGGGCCGGTGTATTGTCTGTCGAGGTCCTAAAACCCAGGTCACTTTTAAAACTGTCCCTCCAATCCCGAGGGCCCAAAAACTATTCAAGAGCTCAATCACACACTTTTACTTCTTTACTTACTGAGTCTCGAGTCCTGAGTCCCGACCAATCCAGGTCCCAAGTCCCAACGCCCAGGCTTCAAAGACCCAAACGATAAAAAAAAACCAAGCTTTTTGCCACGAGTGGACCGAAACAGGGCCCGTGTGTTTCCGGGGCTGTCGCCGACACTAGCCCGGGTACCCGTGACCTTCGGACACTGTGAGGCGCAAACGGAACGTGCCAGCCCCTTCCCTTCTTGAGCCTTAACTTCACATTTAATTTGTATGTTGAAATTTTTTAGGTGTGATTCAAAAGTTTGGGGGTTCCAATTTTAAATTCCAAGGGGATTGATAAGTGAATTTTTTGATAATGTAGATGAAGCATGAGGTTTCTTGCTTTTGCAATTTGGTGGTGCAACCAAAGGATTGCAAGAACCCATTGGAATGGTGGAAAACAAATGAAAAGTTGTTTCCTATGTGATTTTTTTGGCTATGCCAAACTTTAGAATTTTGGGAGCAAAAGAGAAACATAACTCTTTTCTATTACAAGAATACAAGACTTTGTGAACATCATATGAGAACCAAGAACCTTGACCATTTGATTCTTTAATACAAGAAGTGACCCAACAACCTTAGAGAAAAACCTTATATACGAATGTTAAAAGTTTGGAAGAATTTAAATTTGGTGAAGAAGACCTCTTTAATGTATTAGAGGGTGATACAAATATGAAATTTGTGGAATAAATTTAATTTTGCTATCATAATGGGTTGACATTTATTTTTGTGTTTGACTAGGTGTTTAAGGTCTCTCCTCACACCACATATTACATGTACTTCTTTCATATTGCATTTGATGAAAATGTGTAGTGTGTTTTATTAGTGGTAGAATTAAGTTTATCTATGAAAACTATTGAATTTTTTTGTGCATTACCCAAATATACTTGCATGGTAAAACTTTAAATACAGGGTAAATATATATTCATACCCTTATCTTGCTATACAGGATAAATGACGATTTTTACCTTTACCTACATTCAAAAATTTCAAAGGCCTATTTACCCTTACCCTTACATAAGTTACAATTTTGTTTTGGAGACATGTACATTTTAAATATATGTATTAACCTTTACCTGGCTGATATATTGAAATCAATATACCCGCCCAACACTGGTTTAAACCATCCTACTTAGTACATTGATCAAGGGGGAGCTGTCTGTACTCTTGCGCATTAACTCATGCTTAAAAATGCATTAAAAACCTATACAACATCCGGATATGGCAAGTTTCACGAACTCGATTCGTGTGACATGTATCCAGCTAGAGATTCTATCCGGATTCTGTACGATGTCTGTGATCTGGTGCCCGCAAACAAAGAATAGCACGTATATTCTTCATATGACTGTTTTCGTACATACACGTACAGCACAATTAGTATACCTAGAGGTGAATGTTGCATACAATGAGGAAACAATACCCAAGCAACACCCCCTCGCCTCCAGCCTCTCATAGGTCATGGCTCATGGGTTTACTGTTCAAGCGGCTGGAAGTTAGAACAGTATCCACGTATGCTTTAGTGCTGGCACGTGAACTCATGCAAATGACTAAGAGTCACTAAATTCGTGATGAGAGACTACATAATTTCGATTGTTTCACTGGGATACCCATATAATCATGGGAGTAGTGCCGGTTCCCCAGAAAATGCTATCGTGGGGATATATATATATTTATATCTGGAACCTGTGTCCTCGGATTCCGTTTCTACTCGACAAAAAGTTTTTATGTCTTTCCTTGTATTGAGGGCAGCCTTTTCTATTCTGGCTAAGTTTAGTGAGTTGACTAAAGAAAATTTCAAAATGGCTTAAAAATGTGTTTCCCAGTTTTCTAGTCGCCATATTTCTATGGTTAAAAAAAAATCTCCAGATTTCTCTATTGGGTTCTAGTACATGTAGCCAAAAATGTGAAGGAATCTTGAACTTTAATTTTCATAGCATGTTTAAAGCCAAATTTTGACTAAACTGTATTATGGATGATCACCAGTTCAGCAAAATCACAAATATGAAAACACACACACACACACACACACACTCTGGTTGGGGGACCAATATGATAGAAGCAATTGATTGTCTCAAAGCTGATTTTCAAACATATTGGAAACATAATGTCAGATGTCAGATAACATTCATTTGGTGCCAAGTTGAAGAAAAAACTAGTATGCTAGCTAGATCATCCACGCCATCATCCACCATGTCTGATTTTGTAGGCCTCTTACCACTCCGTCATTATGACAAGGTAATTAAACTTATTGTCACCTTTCACATTAACAACCATTGGGATGTTTTGACAGGAGTAGTGGTCGAGTCCACATGCAGTAACGAGCATGGGTCCAGCATCAACTTGCCGCTGTAAGAGAAATTTGAACCCGATTCTAGGCCTTAGACGCGCACTAGTTTTAAAAGCTTACAGTACCAATTGAGAATCCATTTGAGAACAAGCCAATTTCCACCGTCACACAAGTTTTCTGAACCGCAATTAAAGACGCCAACCACACAAAACTAATTTTCAAATGCTTAATTAATAGGAGTTATGGCCCCTGGGTCCCTGGCTGAGGTGTTGGACTAAGGAACGGGGGCCCTGCTGGCCACTTCTGCCATGCAACTGACCACTAGGCAATCCCAGCAGCTATGTTTATCAAATCTTAAAAACCACCGCCCAAATTCCTAGTGTATTTGGAGGAAAGCTTGCAAAACATAAGAAACCTGCAGGCATTTCGTTTTCCAAAATCACTAGCATTGGTTTTTTTCCCTGATACCCACTGGATGGATTTTTTTTAACAAATTTCAATCATGATTTTTTTATGCCATGTAACACCCTCAACCACAAGGATTACCTGAATCAGGCCCACCTCACGTGGGCCCTTATTTCAGTAATGCCCATGGTCCAGGGCATTACCCTACATATAAAGAACTTGTGGAATACTTCTACTGTATATGAAGGGCACCTTAACCCAGTATAATTTCTCAATGTATGTGGTTTTAGCCCAAGTACAAAATGGACACGAAAGGGTGTGAAGAATAGAAATTTCTAAAAAATAATGACAATACCAAACCTGTAGTTGCAGGGACTTTTTTTTTTTCTTTTGAGAAGGGGGAGAGGGGGGTGTGAATTTTTTTGCTTCCTTCCCTTGGGAGAGGGTGAAGCAAGCAACCACCTCACTGCTACCTGGGTGAAGTGAATGGTTGTTGATTGAGTTGTATATATCTCTTTTCCCCCCACCCTTCCCTTTTATTCCTCTTTCAAGTGAGTCTTTGTCTTCCCTACACACTTCTATTTGTCCCATATTGTTTGGACCCACACTTCAAACTTGCAGGTATGTAACTTGGAGGAGGGATGGATGCCACTGAGCTTCTATTTTTCGAGTGTGGGGTCAAAGAGAAGCTTTTATTGGGGTACTGCCCATAGTTCCAATAAAAATGGTGAGCAGCCGATCAATGTGGCTCCTTCATAATAAATTTAAAAATGTGAGAAGACATGAACTAGTTAATAAAATGAACAAATATACTATTATGACAATACACACCAGTATTGTCTTTTGTTGTGTTTACCAACATTGATTTATCACCAACGATATAGGAAGGAAATTTTTTAATAACAAGGGAAAAATATCTTAATCTTTGAAAGTTCAGTCCTAATCCAAAAAATGGACCAACCCCTAACAAAAGTGCCTTAAAGTCACACAAAATGTCAAAACTTTTATTTACATTTTTAATTTCGACTTAGTGTTGTGGAACCCTTCAAGTTTAGACTTTTTTATTTTTTGACACTTGGATTGAGATGTTGTGCTCCATTTATCATAAAAACTTGATGGTGTATAGAATGCATGCATATGAATCATGTGGGAAAAAAGTTGTTTACATTTTTTGAAATGAATGAGTAATTGATATCAAAGTTGGCCTTCCAAAAGTTTTTTTTTTCATTCATCTTAAGAAAAAAAAATCTTGAATAATTTGGAATTGTGATAGGAAATGAAATATATCATTTTATTTAAATTATGTTTTAAAGATGTTAAAAACATTGGGCAACAAAACTTCTCATTGGCTTTCACAACATCATTTCAAAAAATGGGCATGCCCTACTCAATGACATAACAATTATAGCGCAAGTCTGTCAAATTTTGAAACCATTGTTCCTAAGTAGGAGGACAAGGAGGGGGGCAAACCAAATTGGTCCTCCCTAACATTTAAAGATTATGGGGGTTGAAGAAAATGTGCGAAGAGGACAAGAGATCAAGTAGGATTGAAGGAAAGCAACTCCAACACTAGTATTGCAATGCTCATATTTGTGTTATATAATCTTGATAATAGCACGTGTGTTATTTTAAGACCATTAAACTCATTTGATTTTGCAAGTGGCCATTAGCTCCAATGCTTGATGCACTCTTTGTTGGAATTTGATTGCCCCACATGGCATGTTGTTTCGGATTTTAAAGCTCGAAACTTCACACAAATTGCTGTTTATTTCTTAATAGATATCAAAAGATTTGCATTTGCTAGTTCAAGTCAATACCAAATCAAATATCCATATGTGCAAAAAACATAAAATAAACAATTAGGGTTTTCTTTCGTTAGGATTTATGACTTCTATGATCACAAATAATACCCAACAATTTTGCATTGCATCCTTCCCTCCAACTATATTTATAGTCACCTCACTAACCTAGTGAAATAAAAACATTCCAAATTTTTTTTTTTGAAGATGTTTAGTTGTTAGAAATGAAAAAAAAAAGAAGTAAAAATCATCAAATTTGTGTATGTGGCTTTAATGTGTAACTAAACATATACAATGATGATTGAAATATTGTATTTTTGTCTAGTTTATATTCATATATGGTTAAGTTTTCCTAAAGACAACATCTTTCAATAATGAATGATCATCACTTTAGATACAAACATAATTTCGTAAAAAACCACCATCTCACAACCCTCCGAGTCAAACATTGACAAAAATGAAAAGGCCATAAGAGCAAAATATCAACCTCTGAATGACTATTCTTTTCAATGGGAACATTTGCTTACAAGTTCTTTACATACCTAATCTATTGTTATTTTTCATCCAAAATGTCCCTAACATTAATTATTTATAAAATTTCCAATTGCAACCTTCCAATGAAAAGTGCATGCTCTTCATCCAGCAAGGAACATGTCCTTCCATTTCCATTCTATCATAACTACTAATGTGGCATGTGTTATTTGCCCATGTGTGAACTTGTTACCCCACTAATTGAATTTAGATTTTGAAATTTTATTGAATTTGTAAAGACAAAAACTATTTTGAATTCAATATTTTTTACAACATAGGTCTAAAAATATCAAATCACCTTCATAAAATCCTACTCATTGAGCACTTTCAAATAATAACAAAAGTGTGCCCCAATTATTTTCAATTTTTAGTTTTGATTTTATTAAATTTCAATGATAAAATTTGTCAATATTCAGTAAATTTTGCATTTAGGTCTAAACATTACAAAATCACCTAAAGCATGAATCACATTTGGTGTTAAACACCCCTTAAATTAATGTTAAAAATTGTGATTCTTGAAATTAAATACACCAAAAATGTTAGCTAACACAAAAATCTAATGTGGCAATTAATGATATCTTGGTGATAGCCTAGTGGTAGGCTAATGGTAAAAAAATTGAAAATTTTCTAAATTCTTAAATTTCAAAATAAAAATTAAATGTTTGGTAGCACCCCAAAAAGGGGTGCTTTAACTTAATGTTATGTAAAACCAAACATGTTCCATATGAGAAAACCAAGTTTTAATGTTCCCTACATGTTCCTTATTGATTCCATGTGTTCCTTACAAGTTGTTGAAAACACTTTGCAACTAACATCATTTTCATTGTTCACATCATGGGTTGCCATCTCCAATGCTATAAAAAACCACTATCGTCACAAATCATCACTATAAATACCATTTCCAACACTACAACAAAGCTCCATCATTACTACTATCATTGTTAACCATTCCTAATACTACAAGCGATAATGGATTTCAAAAATTCAATGTCCAAATATAATGGAGAATTTGATTGTTTGGAGGAAAGTAAGTCTTGATCCTTTAATCTTCCAATTATAGTACAAACAAGCAAGCAAAAACAAAACAAACAAGCGTAATGTGAGAATTTCAAATTTCTTGAATAAAAAATGTTCTGCATATAAACAAACAAAACAAGCAAGTGCAATGTTGATCCTTTTCTTCTACACAAACAAATAATAAAATCAAATGCAATGTGATGAAATTATTGATAACACCTATAAATGTTTTTGTAGATCAACCATAGATGCAAACCAATTAAGATGCAAACTAAGCCACCGATAAAGAACATAAAGGTAAGAAACAAGTTCTTAATCAAAACTTTGAGTCCATAATAGAGGTGCAAATCAAGAAACCTCGAGAAGCAAATTGGGAGCATGTAAAATTCTTAGTTATGCAAATGAAGAATGCAAAACATGAAAAAATGATGGAAAAAGTGGATTGTCAACACAAGTTTGAAACAACAATCTCAAAATGGAGGAAGATCTTAAGACCGATCATGAAGGAAGGTTGTTCGGAGCATGTGAAGAATGATTTTACATGCAAGGATAAATGGAGTTCCATTACAAGCAATTTCAAAAAGAAATTTGACTTCATGGCAAGCATTGGACAAAATCAAGATTACTAAAACAATAATACTTTTGAAAAAGAAATAATGTTCAACTTTTTTATAACTTTGAACAAACTTGTATGAGATGATCATTGGATTCCCTAACAAATGGTTCATATTTCGACCACCACGCATGAAAAACTAGATGGCTAATGGAGTTGGAATTTGCAAACCGATTGGTTATACACTGAAACAAGCCATTGAACTCAATGATAATTTAATTGTTCCAAGGTTAAAATTGTGGTATGAAGATTTAAATGTTACAACAAACAAAACTTATGAACACAACACTTATGAGGCATAATTGTATGAGCAAACCTTAAATAAATGAACCACTTTTAACTAAATGTGTCAACTTGTCAAGGGCCACCGCATCAATGTAGACCCCACCTTTAAACCCCAAGATAAAACACATTGTCCTATTGCATAACCCAAGTTGTAATCCAACAATTTTGAAATCAATCAATAGTGCAAGATGCAAGAATGGACTAGCAACACCTCGTTCTTTAAGAAGTACAAGGGTAAAGAAAAAATATTCTTTAGCTCATAAGACCATGGTTGAAACAACAAAAAAAGGAAAACAACTTTTAGTCAAGTCACTCCACAAAATTCATGGTAGAACTATGGTGACCCAAGAGAGTATGTTTTTAAACAAGTAACTGGACTACTTCAAGGAAAAAGATAAAAACATCAACAAAAATCAAACTAACATGGTGAAAGTTCTTTCCAAATTGATATAAGTGATGAACATGGCATTTTCACAAGACAACAACAACAATGAGAACATTTAGGTTGATCTAATCCTAACTCCTAAAACTAAAAATGATGCATTGTTGTAAGTGATTAGAAGCATAATTGCAAGATGATAGAATTGAATATAATATTTCAATGCAAGAAATTTGTAAATAAGCTTATGAAGGTAAGGGTGAACATTAAAGTTTTGATTTGTTGGCTCATCTTGGGCAATATTGATCAGTTGATCTTCATGCAATCCATTTGCTTCCAATTGATGATGCACATGAGATGTTCAATACTTACTTCATCCTTGGTTTTCAATAGGTTATGCAACAAACAACAATAGGTTTTTACATCAAGTAAAATAATAACATTCAAATTTTATTTATGCAACAACTCCTTCAACATCGTTTTCAAAAAGCCAAAAACATTTTCAACCATGGATCGACCCCATTTGTGGTTTTTTTTGTAAAACAACTCCAAAATACTATGGTGTTTGGATGCAAGCAAGATATTTTGACCTTACTTGTTATCTTGTTTTCTACTTGTAAAGTTTTTAAAAAAAAGTTTTCAAAACTTCTAACCTTTTTTTAACATTTCAAATTAATTGGAACCTTTATATTTCTTCAATGGAACCCTTCTAACCTCCCTCTAGTTTCTCAAAAAAAAATTGTACCATATCATTTGGACTTGAAAAAATATTCCAAAAATATCCCCAAAAATTATGTTAGTTTTGAAGTGTTGGGGATCAATTTAACTATGAAAACAAACTCCATTGACAAATATATATATATAAATGTTCACCACATCAATGTTAATGGCTAGGAAAAAAAAACAATTATTTGCAAAAAAAACATTCATATATTTTCAAGTACTTGAAATCTACTTTTCAAACTATTGAAAATTAAACGTCCAATTGAAGTGTTTGCAAGTGCATTGGAAAAACATAATTATATTTATTTAACTTTTGAAATCAATGTTGACAATAGTTTTTAAAGAATGTGCCTAAAAATTTGATATTATTTTCACAAATTCATCTGCTTGTTATACATTTTATTTGGAGACCCCCAATTTTTGCATAGCAAAGCTACTTTTTGGGCTACTTTATCATGCTTTCACATGTTCGTATTTTTTGATTGGTGTCATGATCCAATTAATAAAGGGATATTCCTAATCACCAAGTAGATATGGAGGATTTCCATCTCCATTGATGTCAAACTAACCATGTAATTGAGTTTGCTTCTCCAATGCCAACCTACGTAGCATTTGTGAATCATTGACATTTCATGGCAAACCAATGCAAATGTCAATAAAACATTTTTTACAATCCACTACTACTTACACAAGAATGGAATATCTTTCTTATTTGAAATAATAATAATCTTTCTAAAAATGAATAGAAGGTTTAAAGATAAAATGATGGGTGCCATCAATTGCATCGTGTGCATTAAGCAGGCCACACCACTGTTTGAAATCATTCATAACAAGTTGTAACCACATGCAAGTTTGTAAATAACACAGGACACATGAATCTTTATAAGGATGACTTGCCTATACTTTGTGTTTTTTTCAACAATGTTGGACTCAATTTATTAACAATTTGAAAAAGGTGTGGACTTTGACATCTTGGAATTTTCCACCCATCAATGGTCTTCATATTCAATGAACAAGAATTTAGAAAATTAGGTAGTGCATCTTGGTTTCACTCAATACCTAATTCCTATGACAAAACACCAAAAAAAATTCATACTGTAATCATGAATTATAATTACAAACAAAAAGAATTCAACATTTTTATGAGCAATTGAAGGATCCATGGCAACAAAATCCAAATTATGAAATAAGGATTGGATAGGTTAATGGAAATATGATCCACAAGTTGAAACAATGCCATACATCCCATGACAAAAATCACATGTTCTTGTGTCATATCTATGATTGCTCACAATGAAAAATGGAAAGTAAGGAAATTTTATTTTTAAAGTTTTCAATGATGTTATTGCATAAAAACACTTTGGGTTTTTGAATAAAGATTCAACTCATGTGAATGTTTTTGTAATAAAAAAGAAGGAATGCTATTGCAACAAAAATAAGGAGCATTGTTGTAAGTATAAATACAACTTTTGTGAACATTGTTATAGCAAAAAAGAAAGAGCAATAATGTTGTAGATAAAAAATGTTATTGCATATAAAAAAAAGATACAAAGTAATGTTGCTGCAAACTAGAAAGAAGTCAATGTGTGAAATAAATCAAACAAAAAGAAAAAAAGAAAAAGAAAAGATGAATAAAAAGAAACATAGAAGAAAGACAGAATATGAAAAAAACACACAAAAGAAAAATTTACTTATGTTGAGCTTTTGACAAACTTCCAAGATGCTACAATAATAATAAAAAGGTTGTCAAAAACTTAAACTTGCAAAAAGTTCAAGAAAGTCATAAAAAAATGTGCTGCAAAGTTAGGTACGTGCTAGAAGCCAAAAGGATGAAATGCAAAGATTGCAATGTGCTAAGCCATGATGATGAAATTGTAATGTCCAAAGATGAAGCATGAAGCTCATGAAACGCTGAATGGAAAGCTATTGAAGATGCCAACTTCAACAAATAAAACCAAGAATGAAGTAAAGATATGCATGTGATGAAAATGAACAAAAAATATATTAGAGAGAAGAAGGAGAAAATACAAGAATGAACAACTCTAGAACAATGAAGTATAGGGAAAGAGATTTTGTGCAAATGTGAAAGATGCAAAGGAATGGAAGAATTGATTGTCTTGAGGAAGAAAACAAGTGGCAATATTTAAAGTCCATGTGTGTTACACAATGTTGTGACGATGCTTGGAAAATGAGACGACTAAATACTAGCACAAAAAAACTTACTACATACATAAATCATTAAGGTAAAAATTTGTTGACTTTTTAGCAAAAGGTAAGAATAGTCATCTTGTGTGAATCCAACCACCTAAGCTACTAAAAATATTGAGTTTTGAGATGCTACATAACATTTTAGAAACAACTAATTGAGTGTTAGTAGCCCTAACACAAAATGTGCTAACACCAAGTGTGAAGGGTGCTTAAGGTAATACAATAGGCCCCCTCAACCCTAATGATCCACAAATGTAATAATGTTTGTGTGTGTGGGGGGGGCGGGCGGGGGGCGGGGGGTCAACATGACAAGCAAACTACCTCCCTTAATAATAAATAGATAGTGTGCGTAATTGTGACAAGAGCGAGCTAATGCAAAGAGACCGTCAGTCAATTAAGTATCCACTTTGACAGTACTGTGTGTAACTGTGACAAGAGCGAGCTAATGGAAAAAGACCGTGAATTTGGTACCCACTTTGATGCAGTGACAAGTCAGGGATCCCACAGGTCTCGACTCTCAACTCTGGCCCACAAAGTCCCCAATCTGTTGACTTTTGTACACTGTAAACGTCAAAAGAAAGAACAGAAAAGAGAAGACGCTGAGCTGCACTCTAGGAAGGACTGCTCAAGAGTCAGGGGTCAAGACGAGCATTCATTACTCCAGTAAATAACAGGTCAATTTTTCCTGCTATTCATTAGCCCGGAGATGATGACCTTATGATTGTTGTATACTTGCCGGGTGTCCTTCCATAACTCTTATTAGTCGCACGCATATATAACATACCCCACTTATTGTGATTCGTGAAGGGAGTTCTTATGACGGGAAGGAGAATATGGCGTTTCCCTTATTACACAAACCAAACAGACAACGTCACGGTGGAAGCTCGGAGTTAATGCAAGGCCCTACCTATTCTAAAGCAGGTCAATGGAGTTTCCAGAAACAATATAATTAATGCTGAACAGTTCAGTTATATAGAATGTCAGAATCGGTGCAGTGCACTTTGGAAGACGTGGCCTGTGTGTCACAACACCGACGAAGACTGCTACCACCACACCCGTGGGCCATGACTCGTGACTCGTGAGTACTCCCGAGACACACGCCGCGCGCTCGAAACTTTCCCTACCGAACTTGGTCGTTGAATCTCCCCTTGAAAGAACTCCCGAAATCCGTTGCCTTTTCCTTCGCAATTAATGATCTCAATTAGTTGCAAGGACACAAGAAGCCGTCTGGGCTGCCTTGGCTGATACAGCACCCTAACCAGGGTTTCTTCTCCTGGCGAACTGGTGCAATTTTGCACCAAAAAAGTTTAAAGAACTATATAGTCTTTCACTGATTTTTGAAATTTTCGTCAAATTTGATAACACCCCAAAAAAAAGAGTTTGTCAGATTTAGACAGGTTCCTAGTGTGTTGTCAGGTTTTTCTGCCAGATTTTCTACTATTTTAACAAATTTTCATTAACTTGTTGCCACCAATGCTAAATGCTTTTTGGGATGATCTCCATGGTCCTCCATCACCAAAATGAAAAAAAAAGAAACAGAAAAGGGGGGCTGACCCTAGTAACTCATACCATAGTAAAACTCCCAGATTTGTTTGGGTTGCTCATAAATTCATAAATATCCCATTTTAAGACTCAATCAGGTTGAGTCCCTATTTCTGATTTTCCTGGTTAAATATAGTCACTCTCAAGAAGGTGAAGGGATCAGTGTGGTGCTATCACCCTCGCTCTTTCACTCCTGAGTCCTGACATTGTTTGTGGCTTCTATTTTGTTAATGAAGTTATCTGTAAAGTCTTGGAGAGTGGGCTTGGAAGTAGCTAGAGGGAATCAAATGACAAGAGTGAAAAAAAGCAACAGTGCAACAAGGAAATGAAATTGTTTTTTATTCAAAATTGGTCCAAAAGGAGTTTAGCTCCTAGTCTTAGGATAACAAGGCAAAGCGCCTCGATGGCCACCCCTTATGACTCAGCTTTTATTATCTTGGACAGGGAAATGTACCTTGCAATTATTGCCTCAAACAAGATTTTTTTTAATTTTCTGAATTTGGTGTGCACTTTCCTTTAAAGGTCCATTCAGACCTGCGGATAGCTCCAAAGTTAACCACGAAGTTACATATCGCTGTTCAAGTATGCCAGAGTAATTTTGTCAACAGGTGACATGGTTATGACGTGGCCGATGACATGGCAGCACTATCAATGCCCTAAAATTTTGTGTTAATGCTGGTAATAGTTTATTGGAGCTTTGGAAAAAAATCTTTGAAAAATGAAAATTCAAATGCTTAACACTGTCAATAGTTTATCATTTCTTATTCCTAACTAATAGCTTATCAACGGAAACTTAATCTGTTGTGCTTCACCATTGCTAGAAGTCTCTCACCATCACCAAAAGTCCCTCACCATCACTAGAAGCTCTCAATTTACTCCTCTTTGGTAGCAAGCTTTTGTAGCATGCTTTAACATCTCCGCAAGTAGAACATCATATCATGTAGTAAGAAGCACAAAAGCATAAACATCAAATAATGTAGGAAGAAGCACATAAGCATTAGCATAGAAACAATTGCAAATGGAAGTTTTGGATGCAACGAAAAATTCACCAAACAATGCAAAAGGAAAAAGAAAAGTTGGGAGAGGAAGTGTCATAGGTCCTTCACAACAATGAAACCCCAATTGGACACAAGAGGAGGTGCTCGCACTAATCAACTACAAACAAAAGGAACACATGTAATTGAAACATCTTGTGAATCCAAGAGCAAACATGGTTCTAACACCAAAAAGGTGGAACAAGATTTCGAAAGAGCTATAATAAAAAAACACGCTCAAAGGTGGCCAAAGTTGGCAAGATATATAAAGATAAATGGAATTGCATGAGTGGCAATTACAAAAGGATTTTTGATTACCACAAAGGCACTAACCATAACACATCATACTAGAATTCGACCATGTAGGAGCGAAGGCAAATCCATTTGCCAAAATAGTATAATGAAGATTGTTACAATGCCATTGACGTTTTTAAGGGGAGAGGAGCATTATTGCTCCAATGAATAAGAAGGATTTGCATTTACAATACAAAAACAACAAAACAAAGAAAAGGAAAAGCACATGCTTCTTGCGTTGCAATCAAATCATTCTTTCATGCAAGAGTAACTGACAAAAGATGATGTGTTTAAGGATAGTTAAGATGCTCAACAATTCACCCCAAGCATTAATCCTAAAACAAATCTAAAAAAAGTGATCAATCTAGATGAAATTCCCTCACAATCTTCTAGACCAAGTAACAAATCCTCAATGTCTTGTAAACATTAACCTTGAATTAAATTCCAAATCTTGGTGAGAAGCAGCAAACACCCAATGCTTGCCACAACTTTCGGGAATACTAAAATAAAAAAGAATTGATTGTTGGTGTTCATGTTGGTCATTAAATTAATGGATAAGCATAGTAGAATCCTTGTGGACACCATGGACCGAATCAATATAGTTGAATAGGACATTGATAATAATCGAACCAAATTCCAAGACAAGAACTTTAAGCTACACCTAAAGTATGTAAAGGAGAGGGATATGAAGGCTTGCAAAATGAAAAAAAATGTGGTGAGTGTATTATCTAATCTCAACTTTTTTTTTGTCATGCTTTCATTAAGGATCAAACACAATTTCTTCCACTAGTGAACATTTTAATTCATCATTTGAAGAGTAACCAGCAAATCATGACACATTTGAAAAAATTTATAGACCAACCACTATTGAATAGTCAAAACACATTGAATAGTTATTAACAATTCATCTAAAGATAAACAATTCAATCAGTCATATTGACATTAAAGCATTGACATTTTAGTGCATTGATAAAATCAACATTTCAATTTATAATCACCAACAATTTTTCAATGTATTTGAAATTCAATTCAAATCTAAATGTTCTTATTCATTCTGATGTACCCACTTGCTCATTTAATCCCTATAAAAGTTTCAAGAATGAATTATTGGTTTGTTCCCAAAAGTTCATTACCTTCAAGATTAAGTTTTACTTCATTTAGCCTTGCATCTATATTGATGTTGTTTTGACTCCTTCCATGACCATGAATGTCATCTTTTTATGCCAATTGTGACATTAAAGCATCTACAATAACATCCTTTCGATCTAAAATTAGATTATATAGCATGTAACAATAAGTATTTAACTACATCGGGGAGGAAAAGGATATGAAAATTGCTTGTCAAAAGCAATTTTTTGAATGTTTTTTCAACATCCCAAATGCATTCACAACAACAACCCTCCCCCTTGATACATGTTTGTTGTAGAATGCTTCTAGTATGGTGTACCAAACACATGTTTTCTTATAAGGAATCACAAACCAAGGCATAAACAAATAGCCCATTATCGTTAATGATGTAAGGGCAAATGCCATTTTATGATCCAAGTTCAAGATTAAATAAGCTTTTGTACGTTGTCTTTTGGTATAGGCTAGACAATTGAACAATCTTCAAGAGTTGTTCACCAACCCCAACAACCTTGCAAAAACATCTTGGAATCATCTATCATGATCAACAACTACTTACATCTAAATGTTGTGAGCTTTTGACTTATAGGAAAAATAATTAACAACAAATGCACCTTTTGTTTGTGAATTTGCGCGCAATCAATCACACTGTGAACATACAATAAACCACACAAATCCTTGAAGTTGACCATGACTCAAGAGAGTTCATCTCCCCTTGGCCACTAGAATATGGCTTTTAAACACCTCATTGACAAGAACAACAAATTCATGTAGGATTAGATGTTTACAAATGACTTGTGGATTGCAAACATTTTGTTACATTAAAGGTTGTCAACTCCATGTGCCAATTTATACAATTTTGATGCCAACCAAAATAATTTATCAAAAGTTTGTGTATTTAAAAAAAATCAAAGGTGTCAAAATTTTAATCAATTACACAACTTCTCTAATCACCCAAAAGTGTTCCACCCACCTTTGATTCTTGTGTTACATCATGAAAAAATATGAGTACCATGTATTACTCCTTGCTTTGACCCAATCAACAACGTCCTTGGTCATCAAAAGCTCAAAGTTGCAAGATAGTTGGAATTGATGCAGCACAACAACATTCTTCAATGTTACAAACAACAATTGACTATCACTTGCCCAAGATCTAAACAAATCTTCCATCAAATTTCCCATCATGGTTTCATTCTCAACCTCATTGTAAAGGATTATAAGCTTTTGCAATTGCAAAACAAATTGAAGAATATGGATTAGCAAAATCGCTTCAAGTAGCTTCATGACAAAAAAATGTAGTTTTTGAAATAGAATCAAACACAACTTGAATAATAGAAAGGGATGGATGATTTACATGAAGATTGGAAACAAATGCATAATAGAGATAGTTTCAATACGTAGCAAATGTTAATGCTAAAACATGTTGTGAAAACATTAAAAATTAGCTGCAAAACGAGGGAGATGGCAAGGAGAGGTGAAGTTCTAAGAACATGAAAAATTAGTTGTGAGATGACAAAGATAGCAAGGAGAGGTAGAGCTCTGAAAACACAAAAAACTAACTATGAAATGAGAGAGATAACAAGGAGAGGCAAAGCTTTGAGAGCATCAAAAAGATGTTAGGGAAAGGCAAAACTTTGAGAGCATGAAAGTTGTGAAACAAAAGAAGGGACAAAGAAAATGAAGTGGTTAAAATGGAACACTTAGAACATCTCTTATAATGATGGCACAATTGTTAACTTTCGACCATGGATCATGAATAGAGAATACCTATTACCCACAAATAACGAAAAATTACAAGAAAAGTTAATTGGTATGAATGGAGTTAAGTAGAAAAAAGATAAAGTTATTTATGTACATTTAATAAAAAAAGTAGTTGCCCTCATCGTCAACCTAAAACCTACCACTATTTTATATTTGCTCCTATATTGATGAACCCTAACTCTAAGTCTAAATGGACCTTAATACATGTACTTTTGTTTCCATCAAACATAAAATGTGAGAGATTTGAAGGTGATACTCGTGGTTCTTATCATGATACAAACACAAGCATGCAAAAGTAAGCCAATTGGTGATCCTTGCTCAAAAAATAAAAGTAAGTGAAAAGTAGATTTTGAAATTTTGGATTTTAGGCCTTTTGTCAATGTTATAAATTTTGGGGTGTATTAGCCATGTTAAATGAACCATATATGGTCATCCCCAATCTATGTTATTATTTGAGTTGTTTTATTTATTTATTACAAGTTTATAACTAGTACTTTTTATAAATTAAACTTTTCAAATGACACGTTATTAATGTTTGAGCCATTAAACATATAGATACACATTTTTAAAAACTTAAATATTTCAATTATGACAATGCTAAAAGCTTGCTTTTCAATATGAATTACAAATGCATTTTGTGTTTGTAACATGGAAAACATGTTTTAAACATTTTTTGAAGGAGCTATAAGAGTGAATTTTTAAAATGAAAGGGTTTAAGGTTTATGTCTACCTTGTGCAAAATGGGACAACAACAACAAATGAAGAAAAATGAGTGAAAGTAGGTTGGAAATAAAGTAAACACAAATTTTTAAGTTTTTAAAAAACTCTTTCATGTCATATTACAAGTGTTCATGTAGTTTAAATGTTACTTCTCAAACAATGTGTCCTACTTTTTAACCTCCAAAGTTGAGAATTCTTTTTTTTCCATTGGTGGGATATTTTTTTGGCCTACTTTAGCTGCTTATGCCCATATTGTTTTCAAAACAATTCAATTCAATGTTGGATGATTATATGTGAGTTACAAATTTCTTTAAATTGAAGAATTATCTTGCTTTTATGTAGGAAACTTTGGTGATCATATGGAAATGAGAAGGGGGTTTAGGCAAAAGAGAGAATTATTTCATTTTAAATAAATCATGAAATGAGCAACTAAGGTCCATTGGTACCCAATAGAATGTACTTTACAAATAACTTTAATGAATACCAAAAAATGTTTATGTTGAAGATATGTAGCAAGTTGCAATATTTAGGAGGAGTATTATTTACCAAGAACAAACACATTTTATAAGAAAATTTGAATGAGTAAATAATTGGTAAAACTTATGTAGTGTATGTGGAGAGCTCCTTACCTTAAGTAAAATTTGCACCTCAACATAGGAGGCACTTTATGTGTTACACATAAGATGAGGAAATGCCTTACTTTAAGGTGCCTCCTCTCCTCTAAAATTCAATCATAATTAGTGTGCCACAAGGTTTGCCACTAATTAGTGTGAATTTAGCCTATGTTTAACTAATGTTTAGTCTTGGCTAGCTTTAGTTAGCATAGGTTTAGCCTTAGTATTAAGGTACATAATACTATTATACATAGCTTAGGTAAATACATTAGGGATACTAATTTAAATATGTATTAATTTTGGCCATTATTTTTACAACATGTGTCCATGTTGCACACATTTAGTTGCATGTCAATTGTACACACAACCATATGGTCCAAAAATATATGGTACCAAATTTGCAATTGCAAACATGATCGATATAGTTGCAAACGATAGTTCATTGCATAATGATTAGTTGCAAATGACATGATTTTTATTAGTGCATAATTGTAGGTGTAAGAATTTATTTATTTTAGTTAAAATGATTAAAAGTTCCCTTCAACACCGCCTTTTGAAAAAATTCACAAAAAATATTGTAGTAAAATATATGATTGGCTTTAAATTATTTTTTATTGCCATGAATTGCTACAAATTCCATCATACCTGCTTCTTTGAGGTGGGCTTGAAAACTTCCCCTACATTTATAGTCAACAATATTTACTTTGACCATGTAAGATTCTATTTGCATTTGTTTTAAAATTTGAGCATGAATTAATTTGGTGTAAACTAAAAGCAAAACCCAAGGCTTTATTGACCAATGAACAATTTTAAAAGGTAAAAGCATATTTCATTGACCCCCTCTAGGATGTCATATTATTCTAATTTCCAAGGATGTGCATGTTTGAATTTATCCCACTTCAAACTTTTGAAATATTTTCACATATTATTTTTACATATTATTTTAGGATGTGACCTAAAAAAATGTTAGAAAAAAATTATTTAATTTCATTTATTATGTGGGAGTTTGGAATATATTTGTGAAAAAAAATGTAATGTACTTATGTATTCAAAAACACAAATATATTCCAAAAATAATTTACACGATTTTTTATTTTTATGAAAGTTGAAGGTATATTGAACCATGTCATGTCAAAAAGTTTGAACCATGTTTAAATACTTTGATGTGACTAATTTTTGAAAATTTCCATTTCAAAACATGAGTTTTTCCAACAAGGATGTATGTAAATGTGTGATAAATTGAAATTTTGAAAAAAATCACATTCACATGGAAGATGATAAACATTTCTAGATGGGCGATATTTTTAATTTCATTAAAATCAATTATTTGAATGAATAATGAAGTCTTGAAATTAATTTTGTCAATATGAAGTAATGTGTTTTTTTGGGCAAAAGTTTGCCATATTTTTTTTAACTTATGGATTGTCCACTTGTAAGCTCAAATTGTAAAAACTTAAAAAAGAAATTACCTAAGACTTATCATGGTAACAAATGCCATTACCAAATAAAATACATGGATGAAAAAATTGTTGCCTTCACAACAATGGACATTCATCATCAATTCCCTAACTTTTGCCTTAACATTGCCACATGTTGCCATCTCCACCATCAATTAGTCACCACTTTAGCATGCTTGAATTTAGGCCTTTCGCCAACTTTTTTCTCCCATTTTAGGTCTCCTTTCATTTGCTTCATCTCTTGCTTATAGCAAGACATCATTAAAAACCCCATTTGTGTTTTATGAACCATCAAGGAATATTACATTGTAGCATTGAAATTTGTAGTCTTTTGTTTTGCATTAATTGATTCTTTCATTATAATTTAGGTTTATATGTTGTGAATTCGATCACTAGTTTGGCTTGCAATCTATCACAACTTGCTTTATTGTTTAGCTCATTGCCACCTTTAATATTTGTGTTATTGTTTAGTGTTAGTTGAGCAATGAATAATCAAGATGTTTAAGCATTAATAAATATGTCACCTTTGGATATCAAATTTGTAATCCCATTGAAAGACATTGGATTTGGAAACAACGAAATGGTTATTAATGGGTAATGGGGCATTATTGGTTTGCCCATGTGGCTAATCATAGAAAATATTATAATGGGGAAGGTGGTGGCTTCCCCCAAATTTGGGTTATGGTGAGTATTGTGAATCTATGTATGCCCATGGTTCGTTCATGCATCAGAAATGTTTCAACTATGCATTAACCAACTTATTGTTTGATTTGTGTAGGTCCATATGAATTATTGACCCCCTTGTCATTCGTCCTAGTTTTCATCCCAAATATCCAACACGCCCCTTTTACCCCCAAAGTGTTGTAAGCTAAGGAACTTACCCTAATTCCTTCTTTCGTTGTTTTCATTTTAGACTCACATTTGAATCTTTCAAGGAGTTTGAAGGTGCGTCAACCACTATACCTACAATTGCATGTTGCACCACATAGTCCTTGCTTTTTGACACATATAAACATTCATTGAACACATGCTAATTTGTTTTCAAAATAGAACATTCCATGTTGTTGCCACACTAAGAATGGTAGTAATTGCCATTTTTCAGTTAACATGTTTGCACAAATAATTTAGTTTTAGTTCCATAAACTTATAATGCCTTTCAATCTTGTTATGGATTTTGCATTTCACCTTATGCACCCTCCCATTAGCACCCACCATTGATTCTACCCAAGGTAATTTTGCAACCCATGCATTTTCAAAACAACAATTTATTTCATACATTTATTTCATTTTTAAATTCAACTTCTATTTGAACTAGATCAATAATGACACAATCAACATGAGTTTTAGGACTTTGGTTAAAACTAGCATTGAGGATAAGGACATGAATTTGGATATGATTATAAAATATATATTTATGTTTGAAATTTTTCAATAGACCTAATGGTGGCATGGTGAAGATAAGTGACAAACATGATGTTTTTATATTAAAAAACAAGGATTATGAAATAGACAAAGAAGATCATGAATTGTTAACAACAACAATCATCGACATTTCACCATTGTTAGTGAAAGAAAATAAGAACCTATTGTACCAAAAACTTAAAATGCACAAAATCAAAAATCAATGAAGATCATGAAATTGATGAAATAAACAAGGAATCACAAAATGTTCAAGCATGAAGCTCTTTTAAGTTTTTTGTGTTTATCTTACACAATATTTATAGACCATTATAACCCTAACTACTACAATTATGATTTCAAAATTGAAGATCCTAGATGGTCAAAGTTAGGTTTTGATTCCGTTTTCCAAATTCCAAAGCTCGTTCTTCATGTCAATGGCAATGTCATGGTAGGCCTCCAAAATCCAAAAGCATTATAAAATTTTATACATAGCAAACCCAAAACCTAAAAACATTGCACGTATCAAGGTGCAAATCAATTATCATATCAAGAATTCAACTTAAAGTATCATAATCAAGCTTCGATTCTTCAAAACAAAATTTCAATTTCCTTGATCAAGTTGTGATTGGTTGAAGTGGGACTGTCACAAATATCAAAACAATTAGTCATAGTATGTCGTTACAACTTATAAACTTCCACAATGTTTCAACATTCAATAGTAATCAATAATCAACTATAAAACTTAATCACATTTCCATTATGAAATAACTTACAAGGACTCAAGACTAGAGAAGTTTAAAAAAACTTGGAAGGCTTAAGCAACATTTATTGAATGGCACTTGTTATAGCTTCCTACTCATAGTCAATCCCCTTTGGACATCATGAACGGAAGTGGCAAAACTTGATGACAACAATTTGCCAAAGTACATAGAAAGAGGGAGCAAAGAGATTGGCGAAATTGATGGCGACCTCCTCATAATAGAGTTTGAGGATTTGATGAAAGCACCAATGGAGATTGGCCAAAGAGGTAAACCCTAAACCCTAAGATGAAGCAATCGGACACATCCAATTGGATTAGGGGCCCTGCAATGTGTGGGCTTTTGACAGCCTCCTGTGCGAGCGAATTATGGAAAACTTCCCATTTTTTCCAACCTTCCAGGTAGGAGCTCAGCTTTTAGGGTAGGGATTTGGCGGCTAACAATCAACATTAAAAGAAAAGCTGAGCAGGGTGGGCGAAATAAATCCTGAAGGGCCTATGACGGCTCCCATTCCAAACAGTCTGAGTTCAAAGATTCCATGATATAGTCGAAACACTATAAATAATCCGATGAAAGAGCACATTTAGACAGCTCATTGATTATGAGGACGTTTGAACTCATATAGAATTATTTGCAATCAATGCATTAAGTTTTCTCGTTCCATTGCAAACCGCCAGAGCACGGGTCCGGAAACGGCCCCGTTCCGTAGCTCTGTGTTGTTGGAAATGCAATGCAGACAACTGCAATGAAAGAAGTGAGTAGTGAGTACGTAGTACCTACGCTGGCTCCGACGAAGAACGTCGCGCATTGGCGAAGAAGTTCGTGCCCCACCGGTGACCGGCGCCACAGCCGTCAGACACAGGGGGCAGGGGCAGTACCTGTTAGATTTTATCCTGCGAAACCAGCAGCGGCTGCTTCTTCTAGACGATAGTTGCCGGGTCGCCGGTATTATTTTCAGGCATGGAAAATTCGTTCTCAATAATGACGCTATAAATCTAGTACAAAGAGTAG
>Ga0209208_10003548_pt1 | contig 22312 bp, 18 predicted proteins | sample S1TSphfallax_3_FD_187694 | JGI IMG/M metagenome (GOLD analysis project Ga0209208, IMG submission 187694) | Host-associated microbial communities from peat moss isolated from Minnesota, USA - S1T2_Fd - Sphagnum fallax MG (SPAdes) (version 2) | ecosystem: Host-associated > Plants > Peat moss >...
ATAAACACAAATAGCCGATAGTAATATAGCCTAGAATATCCAATAATAACATAAGGTGAAATAACCTTCAATAACCAAAAGTAACCAATAATAATCTTACGTAACCAAAAATAACTTGTAATAATTGCAAATAAGCTAAAATGAAATAACTTACAATAGCATAAAATAACCTAAAATAACCTACAATAGTTGAAAATAACCTTAAATAGCCAAAAATAACAAAAAATAACCAAAAGTAACTTAAAATAACCGAAAGTAACCTAGGGTGAAATAATTAAAAATAATCAAACATATTTGAAATAATAAAAAATAGCTTTACATAATGTAGGGTAAAATAAATCAAAACAATGAAAATTAGCCCTATAATAATTGAAAGTAATTTAACATAGGTAGTACTATTATATTAGTAAAAAATTCAACCATATATTAGACTTTTTTTTCTTCAAAAGAATGATCATTGAAATGTTATTGAATAGTGATATTCAAAACTAAAAATTGTTCAAATGGTTTTACAATTTCAAAAAGAAATAAATGTAATTATGTGCATTATTGAAAAAAAAAATTAAATTAAACTTCAATCATTGAATTTGAACAAAATTTCAATAAGATATGAATTTTCAAAGTTGATGTTTTTATAATGTTTAAAATGAAGTATTTGATAAATAAAATGCAATGTAACACATTATCATAACAAGTGTGGTGGCTTGATGGTTTGTTTGTTGTTAACAATGTTAAATTGAATGAATATTTTCCTATGTAATTCCGTAAAATAAATGCCTACTTAAGTTTATTACATGGCCTATGTACTTAAGTTTTTTTTTTTTAAATTTGAAGTTTTCCTTTAGTAGTGATTATAAGAAATCATGGTTTTTCAAAAGGTTTAACTTAACTAAAATATCCACATTGACCAAAAGGATGTTCACTTTGACTAAATGCATGGGTCATGAAAGACACATGGTTTTATTTATCCAATTAAGGTGGATCATTTTGCATTTTCTAATGAACTTTTGTTTGTTATTTCTCATTATCCAAAACCGTTGCTTTTGAACAATAATAGTAGCAACAACAACATCTTTGGATGATCAATCCAGCCAAAGCTATAATTCCAATAATAAAGAACTTGGTTAAAGAAGATTTTTTTTTTCAACTTTTACAATGGTTATCAAAATCTACAATTTTCAACCACCTAAAAGCCTAATGTACTTAGGGTTACATCCACCCAAACATCAAAAATTACATCCATGTGAAAATTTTCATTCTATGAACACTTATCATTTCCACATTGGCTAATGAGTGAACCAAATTTTATCCCCAAGTTCAAATCTTACACAGATGCGTAATTTTTTCCCTATGGGCAAAGCCAACAAATAAACAATTTTTTTATCATACTCGAATTCTACTTTAACATGCCTTTGTGTTCATATCGTCTTAGCATTCACCAAAACCATGAACTAATTAATCATTGTTCAAATCTTCAATCTTGAATTATCTCATTTCCTAAAATCATTTCCTTCAACCCAAAGGTGCAAAGGACTTGACTCATTATACACTTCCTAATTAGTTCAAGGCTTCTTTGCCCAAAGCCCCTAGGCTTCATTTTGTAGCATAATTGTAGACTAACACTTGGATTACTTCATGAATGGCACCTCCATTCACATGTGACCCTCTACCCACTTTGACATTCCTATGTGTTGAAGTGGCAACTTACCTTGTTGAAAGTTGAATTTTATTTGACACTTGGTATTGTGCAACTTGTTCCCCCTTGGGGTCAGCCCATGATGGTCTCAACATGAACCTTGACTAGGTAAGCCGAAACATGGGACTTGCGCACAAGGGTGCGTCCCTTTCCCCAATTAAAAAACATCAACATCATCATTAATGTTATTTAGAAAAGCACACCGTTCAACCCATTTGCTCACCTTCCATGATCCTTAGTTGGGCTTAATTACTTCCCAAATGATGGAAAATCCATTTGTGATGTGTCTTTGTGTTCTCAACATAAAAAGAATTGTGGGTGGGGTGTCCACCCATGATGCATTGGAATACACTTTGAATCTAGCTTAACAACCTTATCCATCACGTTGAATGAAAATTATGAACACACCAACAAATAATGTTGAACTAGGCTCTATGGTTGGAATTCCCTTCACCCCTACAAGACATGAATCATAAATTTATGCATGGGAAATCTTACTTTTCCAATTGACAATGTGTTTTTTTACTTGCATGCACCATTACCCAAGTCCATTAAAAGAAATCTTGTCATACGTAAGCACATTATTTGCAACTACATGTGACTATTTATAATTTGCAACTATCTTTGATCATTCTTGCAACTATTCCTCATGTGTGGTCATGCTTGCAACTACATTACAACTAATTTGCATCTATTATGGTTTTGATCCTTGCATGTAAACAATTTTTAATTTGGTTTTCATTCAAAGAAGTCCTTGTATGTCCCATTAATTGCAAATGTGACCAAATAACTTACATCCTTATGGGTATACAAAGGTATATTTTGTGTACTTTAAAAGGTGGTCGGGTTATATTATGATGCACAAGTATATAATAATTCAGTTTTGTACAATGGATGTATTGATGTCATATACACTTCATATTTAGAACATATTAAAATATATCAATCATAATATCATATGTATATTGAAAAAATATTAATTTTGTATTTTAGGTATATACAAACTACATGAGGGTCATATTCCATGTGTATTCATGGTTTAATACACCTATTAAATTTATTACTTTATAATAATTAATAAATATAATGTAATTGATTATTATTTTAAATTCATTATTATTCAAGGAATATTATGTTTCATAAAATGTTGATTATTATTAAGTTAGCAAAAGTAACATAATAATAGTAATAATAAAAATAACTAACCTAGGCTAGGTACTAGCCGCAATAATAATTTTAGTAATATTGTATATATTGAAACTATTTTTCTTAAATTATCATTATCATGAAATTTTTATTATCATAACTAATAATATATATAATTATTATTATAATTTAAAAAATTAATAAAATACCTAACCTAGGATACTAATCAATTTTAATAATAGTATATTTTCTTACTTATTAAATAAATTTTAGATATAATAATTAGTATCTAATTAATCAGTGAACTAGGTTAATATAACATAAGTATTAAAATGTGGTTGCAAATAAATTTTCACTAATTTGGCGACATTTGCAATCAAAATGTTTAACCAATATTTTTTTTTTTCATTCTTTGTAATGTGGAGTGTATAATTGCATTAATATTATTCAAAGTGCAAATAATTTTGAAAGGTTGAACCAATAAAAGAGGTTCAACCTTTAAAGGTTAAACCCAAAATAAAAATGGATTATTTTAAACTTATTTAACTAGTTTAAACTATGTTTAGCTTACCTACTTCCATAACCTATCTATTTACCTACCCATGTATTTAGCCTATGTAAATCCTATGTACCTACTTACTTTAGCTAGGCATATAGCCTAGGTGGAACCTACATATGTGCCTACTTATGTATTTATATACCTAGATGTTTATTTGAATTTATTTTGGTGAAAATTCAATTAATATGCCCCATGGAAAATTTCTATTGTGGCACATGTCATGATTAAGACCATCCAAACATATGAATCAAACATTTTAAGTTATTTTAAATTTACAACAAACATATTTCAAATATTAAAAGTTGGGACACATGACAGCACATCACTTGATTTCATTATTCACAAAAAAAAAGAAATATTGGCTGCATGCAATAATATTTATATGACCAATCAAAGGATGAAGGCATATTTCATTGACTTTTCCTTCATCCAAAATCTTTTGTCATTTGTGACTAATGTTGCATATGACTTACTTTTGTAATTATCAAAACTTTAATTGTAAATATCACTTGTGACTAAAATTAATCATAAAGACCAATATAAAATTCCAACTTTTCTTCTAGTGGTCTTATTTGACTAAACCTTGAATTTTTTTTGACATTTGAATTCAACTCCCAAGTCCATTTTTATCAATTTCCATCACTTTGGCTTCTTCAATTGCTTCTTCTTCATGTAGACATTGTTTATGAAAACTTGTGTCTCGAAATACTATTGCAAAATTTTCAAACAACTAACAATAATGTACAATTCATTTTTTGTGAATTGGCCATTTCAATTGGACTTTTTGAAAGCTTCTTACTTTAAAAGGTAATTAGGTGACGATCTTGCATGAGGACACCATTGATTATGAGATCACTTGCATCAGTATGGACTTCAAATAGTTTTGTGAAGTTCAAAAACTTCAACACAAATGAGGATAAAAGTTATTTTTCAAATCATCAAAAGTTTTCTTTTAGTCTTCTCCCTAATCAAAGGACAATTGTTTTTTAGGAAATCTATGAAGGGTTTTGTTATATGTGAAAACCCTTTGATAAACTTCCTTTAAAAGTTTGTTACACCCAAAAATGATTTAACGTTTTTAGCCATGATTGCTCTTTGCCAGTAATTTACAACCTCAAGTTTTTTCAGATTGGGCCTAAGCCTTTCCCAAGTCAATACATTCCCAAGGAAGTTCAATTTTTTTAAGGCAAACTCACTATTTACCTTTTTTGAAAAAAAAATATCTTTTTCAATTTGCTTAAAACATCCAAATGTGTCATATTCATTTTTATGGTCCTAGAGTACACAAATATGTCATCAATGTATATAATGACAAATTCATCCAACTTTTCATGGAAGACCAAATTCGTCAAAATTTTGAACATTGAAAGAACATTCACAACCCAAAAGGCATGATCAAGCATTCATAAGAACCATATATACCTAGTCCACATTATTATGTTTTCAACATCCTTTTCTATGGGGCAAAAACATGATTAGGTGTTTCAAAAGTGGCATTTGAGAATCCATAATTTAACATTAGCAATTGTTTTGTAGTTTTAACAATTATCAAACTATAAATCCTATAATTACCCCCATGCTTTTAATCATAAATATTAATAATCCAACTTATGAATATCCCTAAACATGTGATTGATAAAAAAAATCCATGTAAAAGATTAAATTTTTAATGTGAAATGGACTCCCAAGGATAAAAATTTATAACAATCACATCATTTAAAATTAATAATAATAAATAAATAATATATATATATATATATGAAAAATTTCAATTCATTTCACTAATCAAATCTTCATTTGATGGTGCTTTATTTATTTATTTTTAAAATTGACAATACTTTGGTGTAAGTTTTGAGTCCATGTTTTTCATTTTCTCTATGTGACAAGTGTAATGTTATCATTTCAAAAGTCCATTATTAGTCCATAATCTTCTTAGTATTCATCCAAAAAATTTATGATGATTCCCATTAAAGTCTATGACAACATGAATAATTAAAAATTTGATAATGTTAATTTTGAATATGGCTTTAAATTTTACATTTGTATGTAATCCATAATAATTACAAATGTGATAGTCCAAACAGTCCCCCTATTCATGTTTTCACCCTGCTATCTTAATTTGATGATACCTCAATTTTAGATTGATGCAATTGAAATATTTAATTCCATTAAGCCAATTCAAAATATCGCTAATGTGGGGCAAAAGGTAGAACTATTCTTTATTAAAATTTTATTCAAGGCACGATAGTCATTACACATTTTCAATTTGCCTTACTTTTTGTCCACAAACAAAACTAATGCCCCATAAAATGATTTTTTAAATTTGATGTACTCCGAATGAAAAGGTTGTTAATTTTTGTTTTTAATTCTTCTAATTACTTCTTTTTCAACCCATATGGTCCCTTGGATGACAAAATTGATTAACCTAGGTAGCATTTTAGTCTTATGATTAACCTTTTTGTAAAAAGGAAAAGATTTAGGCAATTTGTTCATTAAAATGTTTGAAATTTTATTAAGTGAATCAAAAAATGCATTTGGAGAATTACATTACCACATTTGGCTTGGATTTCTTCCCATATTCACTTTGCATAAACAAAACAAAAAACTTAGTTGGCTATAACTTAGAAATAACTACCAAATTTATTCCAACATTTGCTAGTGGAGTTGTAATTTGAACACATGTAAGTTCAGTAACTTAGAACCAACTTTGGCATGGACCTTTATTTTATTCTTGTTACAAAGGATGTCTATTTCATAGGCATCCAAAAATGTGTTGTTATAGAATTCAAAAGACAACACACCTAGTTGTCATTTATTTTACACTTAACCTTCAACAAATTTGGAACATATCCCAAGGCACTTACCTTGGCCTCATATGCACCTCAAAGGATTTATTTGCTTTGAGTTAAATTTTCATTTATCCGAAGCAGCTTAAGCCAATCCTTTGTTAGGTGTCCAAGTTGATTATAATTTAAGCATTTTGTTTTTGACTGATCATCTTTGGCCCTCTTCTTTGATGGTTCCTTTATTAGTAACCTGTTTTTGTTATCATTTGTGGGCTTCACCTACTTTCATTTGTTTTGACCCTTTTTCTTTGGGCTTGTTTTTTGGGTTAACTCACTTGTGAAATTCCTTTGGTGACATTGAAAACCATCATTTTTCACCCACTCCACCAACTTCATCATTCTTTAACATGTTTCTAGTGTGTACCCTTTTCAAAATATCAACCTATGTGCAAGAGTTTAGTGCAAAACTAACTTTTGTTCCCATCAAGGAGGAGCTCACCAAAAAATTGGTCTTTTTCAATGCATCACATAGGCAAGAACCCCAAGTTCTTCCCCTTGATGCAACTTTATGAATTCCATCTTGTCCTTTAGGATTTTGTGATGTGGCATGAATCATCATTTAATCACAACTTGAACTCTCAAAATTGACATCTAATCAAACATTTTTTGCTTTTGCGCCATCTATCAATCCAAGGCATGGTCCTTCAACAAGGTTTGAACAATGCATGACCATTTTAAATTTGGGACCAAACATTGAATCTCCATGTAAGCGTCCACTTGTAGAACCCATTCATGAACTCTCTTTATTTTCACCTCATTCCCAATGAAAAGGCTCAAATACCTTGCATTGATGAGTTTCATTGATGTTATATTCATGAATGTTGACACCATTCCCTTTTCAACCAACACTTGCATTAAAGCTTGTTGGGTCACATTTTGCTATAGGATCATGGTTTGAAAGGAATTATAGTGAAAACTGTCAGATTGAACACTCGTTCTGAATGAACCCCTCCTTACGTTGAACATTTCGTGATGCACAATGATTTTGGCCATATTAATACACCTTCTCAGAATGAACCCCATAACTTTGAACATTGAACATAGATTTTGGAATGTTCCACTGAAATAGTCCTTGTCACATTGAACCTACGTGAGTCACTCCGTGAGTACAACGGTCATTTCACAGTTCATTTTGATTTCATCGTAAAGTAGCTATAACACATTCAAGTGTTGCTAAAAGAGAAGAGAGATTCGAACCATGAATGGGAAGAAAAAGTGCACTGAAAAAACATTAGCAGAGAAGGCCAAAACATTGCAAGATTTGGACAGTGGGATGTCTGTGAGAGCTTGCGTTGCAAAGTACTCTATCTTTGTCGGTACGATTATCAATTGGAAAAAGAACAAGAGTGAGATTATAAGTCCTATTTTTGAATTCACAAGTCTTTCTCAGAAAAGACTTGTGCGAGTTAGCGCCAATGGCAAGGTCATAGATGAAAGAGTTTACGAATGGTTTGCCAACATTCATTGTCGAAACATTCCCGTTTCTAGCCCAATTTTGCAAACCAAAGCTCTATAAGTGGCAGCCAGCATTGGTTTGAATGATTTCAGGGCATCGAATGGTTGGTTGGAGGCATTTTGCAAGCACCACTATATACAATTTCGTTTATTGTTCGGAGAAAGCGTTAAAATGGACGAAAATGTTGTCAACCACTGGAAACAGAACTTGCCCAACATTATTCAAGGCTATGACACAAGGGATATCTAAAACGTGGACGAAACTGGACTTCTTTGGAAAGGTGTGCCAAATTGCAGCTTGGTACTGCAAGGATAAAATTGCAAAGCAGGCAAGTTAGCCAAGGAGAGACTTACCATTGCTCTTTTTTATTTAGCAATTGGTGAGAAGTTTAAGCCACTAGTGATTGGCAAGTCGCAGATGCCACGAGCTTTCAACAAATAGTTACCTCGTCGAGTCATCTAGAAGGCAAACTCCAAAGCATGGATGACATGAATGATATTTCTGGAATATCTTAAAAAATTCAACGCCAAAATGCAGATTGAGAATTGGAAGGCCCTTATTCTTCTCAACAACGCTCCTTGTCATCCAGAAATGGACAAACATTGCCCCAAGCTTTTTGAACTTCAACATTTCAACTTTTCGAACTTTCATTTCCTTTTTAAAAAAAAAGTTGTACTTCCTTTTGGGCTTGTCCACAACCACTTTTGTTTGTGTTAGATCCATCTTGCCCCTTTTTGTTCCAAGTCCTCTCATAGTCTCACTTTGATACCAATTATCGTGCTTGGATTTTGCTTCAACATGTCTTCGCACCCACAGCCTCCTAGCATGCACCTAAACTACATGCACCAATAGTCCTTGCTCAAAACCTTGATCTTAAGCTTAATATTTAAAGCCATTCGTTTCAACCCCAAGGTGAAAAGTTTTTGACTCATAATAGACTTCCCAACTAGTTTAAGGTTTTTTTCGTGACAATGGTGCCAAGGGACATTGAAAAAAGTTCTTAATTATGGGGGTGTTGAGAAGGAAACCATGGGATGACAACAATGCCCAAAAGCACATTGGGAATGTTAAAAAAGGAAACAAGAAGTTCTTTTTTCCTTTTTTTAGCACTAGGGATGCTAGGTACAATGGGAGAGATACCATGGCGTCTAGAAGCATGATAAAGGATGTTGAAAAACATGGCTAAGGTGCCAAGAAAAATGTTAGGCACACCAATAAAAGATAAATTTGAACCGGTTTTGGGTGAATCTATTTTAAAGAGAACATATGGTCTTGGGTATTCTATATTTTAAATTTTTGATTACCCATTTGGATAAGGTTTCGAATTTTCTTTAAAAATATTTAAAAACCTCCGAACATCATTCAATTTATTTTTCCCAACTCAGGGCGGTTATTGGATGTAAGGTTTAGGGTTGTTGAAGTGAATGCAGTTCTAGGTACAATTAAGATTTAGAATTATGATTTCAAAACATTCGCATACAGAAGAAAAATTGAAGCACTAGAAAAATTAGAGCTCATATAAACAATAATCATAGCACATACATTAGAAAAATTGAATAGACCAAAATTAGAGCTCACAACTTATTTACAAAAAGGAAACTCAAACACACAAATTCAAGGTGATGAGAGAAACCTTAAACCCTAATAGTTCTTGTTTAAAACATTAAAACTCAAGTAGGTCCTCTAGGGTTTCCTCCACTGAAAATAGGTGGGTAAAAGGTTTTGAATTTTACTTTGATTTTACTGTGATTGACAGCTCCCAAATAAAGGTTTAGATCGAGCTCTTAATATTTAGATTCGGTGAGGTCAAGTTGTTGGTACCCATATCCAGAACCATTGGTTTTAACTTTTAATATTTCAATTCAAGTACCTGCACAACACTGGTTTCAACTTTCACCCATACTTAAATACGAACTTAACATTTAAAAAGAAAAAGAAAAGCCTCATGCTAGGGATGCCAATAGGGACTCTAGGAACGTCTGTTCTAACAACCCTAATTCAATTGTTCAAATTGGAATTGAGCATGTCATGTTGCACTTGAAATCCCTCTAGTGTTCTAGCAATTGATATCATGAACCTTAAATTTGGTATTGTGAAAGTTACCTTACATGTCACTCAAAATGAAATATGCTTTTCACCATTAATTTTGTATAAAAGAAAACAAAATACCTTGGTACTGATATTAAAGAACCAAGTTTATAAAAGATTAAATTAGTGCTAATGATGAAGTCCAAATTCAAAAACCAGAACATTGTGAGATGCTTTTTCCCCCCGTTTTTGATGTTTGGCGATATCCACCAAAAAATGGAAGACTGCTCATTTGCCAAAAAAATGACATGTACTCTCGATCCAATTACATATTACTCTTTTTCTTTCAATATGGACATATGAATCTACCCAGATTAAAAAACAACACCGTAGGGTTTAGGGTAAAATACCAGAATGTATGTTGAAATTGATCATTGTTAATAATGATGTGACTAATCACAATAAGCCAGAGTGAGTGGAATGCAAAATTTAATTACAAAAAATCAGGCTTCCAAATTCTGGTCATATTGCAGCAAATGCCCACCAAAAAAATGCAACCTACAAACTCCCCTTGAACAATGACTAAAGTCGAAGGAAGCTTTTCTGTACTTTTGAAACATGTCTGCATGTGAGAGAAACCCGAGTTCCGGTTCTTCTCAGGATACCTTTAGTGCATTGCTCTTCTGCTGGCATTGACTGCACTTCTCGAAGACCATCTCTATGCCTATCGTCATCTTGACAAATGCATTCATATGCATTCACTACCTGCAACCAGAAAGTAGACATGTACTCACAGTTAATCCTACAAAACTGCCAAACATTTCTGATGATTATGCAAAACTCTGAAGAGCATGACTCGTGTGTGTGGGTGTGACAGAGAATGCATACCGTCTCATCCAACATGTGTTCTGAGCTCTCATCAATCCCATGCAGATAATCTGCAAACACAACACAAATAATTTTCAGCAATTTGATGGTCATCATCTTCCACAAAAAACTCAAATTGGATGGTGTTGTTGTGACAGGTACCAATGATTACAGACCTTCATATGCAGAGTCCTTGAAAACCAGCAGGCTCCCAGGCATCAGAGCTACTGAAAATGTAGACAGTTCTTTTCCTCCCTGAGATCTTGTGTACTGTTGCTGTTGCTTGTCAATCCCTGAAATTTTGTTACCATCTCAATCATGAAAGTGCAAGTGAAAACTTTTCTCTCACCCACCAATCCCTGCATTTTGTTACCAGCTGAATGATGAAACTGCAAGTGAAAAAACCCTTCTTTCACTGTTTCCTGACACAGTCCAATTTCAAGTTCTGAGACACTATTGTTCATTCCAGATTACAGTTTGTTGCCAACTGTATCAATGCTTTTTCTGGTTGAGTATAATATAACCCAACATGGAAGTTTGTCTGTGATGTCTGTTGCCAGAACATAATGCAAACCTTGACTTATCAGCAAGTCGTGAAGTACCTTCTTGGGTGATTCCAAGGATGCGAGCATGTGGAGTGAAGTGCATCAGGGCTGGAGATCCCAGAGACAAAATTGCCACTACTGGATGATAGAGTGGACCATCTTGATGTGGCTGCCCAACATAGTCTAATTAGATGCTATACACATTCAAGTCCTGTAGTTCTCCACATACACGAAAAATCTCTATCACATTAGGTGCATGTGCCAAACATAATCAGCAGGGATCCAACATATTCAAGACAAGACCTAGCTCAATAATACTTTTCTACCTTGAACTGCCCATCAGAATCCTGGAGGCAAACAGCCCCAGACAAGCAGGTCATGCAATTAAGCATCTAGTTCTCCTTGAGAATCACAGCATTTGGTAAAGAATGTGAACAGATAGAAGAATCTGCCATAGAGGTGAGGTGCAAACCATGATACCCTGGCCTGGAAGATATTCATTCACAAGAACATGGTTGATAGGTGCCGGAAACAGGGTTGTTTCTTTTGCTATCCTCTGAGTCACAGTTGTCAACCATGGTGGCACTGCAATCATCAAACCAAGAAAACCAATTCAGTTGCCAATGAAGTTGGGACTTAACTCAGAACTGCAGAATTGGAAGTACGCATACTTTGAATCAAAACTCTCTCTCTAACAGTGATTGTTTGGTTATTGAATAGAACTTGAACTTATCATCACTGACAGGAGATTTATGCATCAATCCATATGTGATGTTTGCCATTATTCTCAGGTTTATGAATAATGCTTGCTTACTAAAGGTAGGAAAGAGGTGACAATAAGATGGTGATACTAACACACTTGTGCAAGCAGGCCCTTCTCATGCACGACACCACCTGTTTCATTCATCGAGTACTTACAACAATCAGCCTTGTGAGTGAGCTAGGAGTTGGGGATGAACCTGAGACCCCTGATCTCTAAATCTTAAACCGAATCTGAACCTGATGCCCTCAATCATCAACCTCATCATGCCTCTAGAAGTGTAATGGAATGCTGCAAGAGCAGGAAGCTGGAAGCACACACACAAAAAAATCTAGCTCCAAGGTTAAAAAGCTTGTATTTGTATATTTGCAGTCAGAAAAGTCATTGATTGAGAACAGCATGCAAAGACTTCACCTGTTGTCAAAGCCACACAAAACATCATTTCCAGATTGCTCAAGTAACTAGTATTGATTGTTGAAGATTTACTGTTGGCCTTTGCTCAATGCCAAATGCCAAATGCAAAAACACAAAAGAAGGACCAGACTTCTATGAGATTCTTTGAACACACCCCAGTTCTGAAGCCGCCGGTTCTTCAATATCTTCCACTTGGTCACAGGAGCACCATTCACCTGCAAGAAAAGCCAAGAGGGTTCTGAACACCTTTTCTGCTTCCTTAAAAGTCAAAACTCATGAGTGAGTGCTGAAAGCAATATGTTATAGCACTTCACAAAATATGCAGAAGCAGTTTACACCTTCTTTACTAAAATACAACAATGACACCAAAGTCAAATCCGCAGCAACATGAAATTTGTGTCAAGGCACAATCTGTCAGGGGGGCTGCACTCCAGTACTCAAGATACAAAAGAACAAAAGAGATATCAAACCCTAATTCTTAGCTCTGCAACAAAAGGGCACCAAACCCAAATTCTGTTTCTCGGAAGGTGCATCTTCGCCCCTGCACATATATTCCAAGCTCACAAGTTGTAGCTCTCATGTTTAACCAAATCAAAAACACAAGAGCTCAATTATATCCCAACCATTTCCTTCTTGCAACCGTGATTGCGGCTTCTTTGCAGAGTCCAAAACCCTAAACCCTAAACGCAATATTCATAGCCATGTTTGAGCGACTTCCTCGAGTGTTCGTGAGTATGGGTTGCTCTTGAAACCTGAAGGCTGGGTATGTAGTACAAGAGCCTTACCAGATCATTCATCTTCCTTCAAAGTATTGAAAGTAGCCGAAAGCAAGTCTTTACAAACAGATTTTGATTTTGAGATCACATGATCATCCACGGGTAGTTTGAAACTCTATTCCTGAGACCTAGAGATAGATTACCATGGAGAAAAAGAAAAAACAGGGTTAAAGAGTTCGACACCAACCTGATGCAGGAGGTGATTCTGCTCTGCCGGAGACACGAAATCAGGGATGTAGTAAATGGAAGGCAATGAGCCCACAGAAAAAGGTCGCAACATCGTCTTCTCCGTTTCCTGCTCACCATGTTCAGATCCCGTCGTGATGATCCCGTCCTCCATAACTAAGCTAGCTATATCCAAACCAAATTGGAGAAGTCTACTTCCTGCTAAAAACAAACTTATTCCGCCACCTTTTGCTTCAGATTCTACGCACCAGACATCATCCTTTGGTTCCTATTTTTCTCAGCAGGTCGCAGATTGTGCCACTTCCTATATATCATTTGCAGCAGGTGGGCTGTTGTCGGGATCTCTACAGAGAACAGAGCATTGCCCAGCGCACTCGCGAGAGAGACGAAGGCAAGGGATACGCCAATGAACGCTAACACGCCAACCTAAGTTAGGGTCGGAGGGTTGACGCCCACGGGAATTAGCGTACCTTAAAGCTCTTATTAGCGTTCATTAGCGTAACTTTTCCAGAGCAGGAAGAAGTGTGAAACCACTGTGGTCTTTTTATACAATTTTTTTTTCTGTCATTTTTTTTGTATAGAAAATGGTTTGTTGAATTTTACAGGCGTTTGGGTTTAGGGGCTTCTATTGTTTTGTTGTGATCCTGAGGCTTTTTGTGACCTAATGTTTACTCTCATTTGGCGTTCATGTAACTATTGCATCATGTAGTCACATAATTCAAGAGTTCTTTTTCTCCTTTTTTCCCCAATTTTGTGTTATCTGAAATTTCGAAATTTTTCATCACTTGAAGACCCAAAAAAAAAAGAGTGGGGTTGTTGCAATGCAACTTTTACAAAGGATTTTTGGGAAAAAAAAATTCCAACTTTGTCACATCTCCAAGGAATTTTATTATTTTTGTTTGACACCACCATATTTAGATTATAGGTTTTGGTAAGTCTTCAAAAAAATTCTAATTTTCTTTTTAAATTGTAGCCACTACATCAAAAATGTCATTTTATGACTAACCTTATATGACTACAAGTGAATAAATGATTTAAAAAATCATAAAGAACAAGTTTGAATCAACTACAAATGGTATAAGTGACTAATATATTTGATAAAGACCAATCATAAAATGGCATTTCTAATGTAGTTAGCCAAATTTAGCTAAGTCTTCTTGTGGAGGATTGCTTATTCACTAAACTCATGAAATTGAAAAATAAAACCTTATAACTAACCATTTGTAAACAATTAGACAAAAATTTGTCTAAGCCTTTGCCTAAACCTTGTAAACTTTTCTTCTAAGATAGTAGAAGCAACACATGTGTCACCCTCCTTGATAGCCTAATCAAAGCAAGCATTAAACAAGAGCAATGAATTAAACGTTGCACTCTCAATGTTGTTGAAAGACAAGTGACCAATAGAAGAGCTATTTTTTCATAAAATTTGATTGTACTCAAGTTATGTGAAAGGCTTTAAATATATTTATGTTTTAACAAACAAGATGGCGAGAATTGTGAGATAACATTGTCCTTTTTGTATTAAAAAATTTGACTACAAAAATGTGTACATATGTAATATATGACACATTATTGTGTGTTAAATGAAAGCAACATTTGTTGCTTTTAATTGAGTAGGGTAAATTCTTAGAAATTGTGAATTTAATATAATAAGTTTATTATAAACTAGTTGATAACCTTTTGATACATTTGATTATTTGGGACATTTGTTAATATACAATAATTAGAGTTTGTTTGTTTGTTTTTCTAGGTTGAAGTATGATTATGGAATTTTGACATTGAATGTATTCACAAATTCTTAAAGTTGATAAGAATCAAATCCATTTCAAGTGGTAAGCATGTCAATGTTGAAATCACCTATAAAAAACATGACACATGAAGAATTAATGTTACAATGATGAATTTATGTAATGTATGATGAAAATGATTTTGTAAAAATGATAGAAAGGGATCAAGGGTAACTACACGACTATATTCATGTGTTTATATCATGGTGGCATATTTATTTGAATTTTCATTTCAAAGATATTCATGAACATGGTGGTTGGTCTATTGCATTTGATAATATGATTATAATACATAATTAATCTAATATTGATACTTTCACAACTTAGCTCTAAAAAATGTGAAAGAAATTTTATTAAATTCGACTTGCCAAGGGCTTTGCAATAACATTAAGAAAGCTCCCAAATTTCAATATATAGCTTTCAATTTTTATTTTTGTACATCCACAAAGATAGGAACCATAAGAACTATAACCATTGCTTTGTTTTTCATGTTTTCATCTCAAAAATTATATTAATAATGCACATTTCTTTTATGTGTTTTAATGATAATGTTTTTAATATATTGTGGAAAACATGTGCAATAATTTGAAATGAATATAATGAAATTTGAATTTTCAAAAAAATTGATTAATTATTTTAACCAATGTTTTTTAATGTTTTTACTACTTGAAAAAACTCATAAATGACTTTTAAAGGACTTGAAAATGACATAATTTTAGTTACAACACATTCACATAAGAATATAATGTAACATATTTTTGAGTCAAAAGGATTTTCTTATGACTTTTTGCAACTTATAAATGAAATATTTTTAGTATATACCAAAAATATTTCAGGATAAACAATCATCAAAGTTTTTATTATGGATGCACCCTTGGCTCCTTATTTTGTGAACATACCTGTTTTAATTGATCTTCATTTAAAAAATGGTTCAATAATCAATGGCTTCCACATTGTAATTCCAAACAATCTCAAACCAAGTTGGTGCACTCCTATTCATTGAGATCTTTTTGAAAATACCAAGAGCACGACATGGAGATCTCAACATGAAAAACAAAACAAAACAGACCACCTTTGCTTCATAGATAGATCCAATATGTTTTTTTTTTTTCAATTTTGTGATGTTGCAACACTAGTGATCATTCGCAAGGAGATTTAACCTATAGACCATATATGAAAGCAAAATGTTATTAAAATCTGAAAAATTATCATGGCTACTTGTTTGAACAATGTGTAGAAAATTATTTGTTTAAAAACATTTTGCCACAAAAAAATAGATGTGACACATCCTTTTATCCTTCCATTCCCAATTTGAAAAGGCACATGAAAATACTCCATTGAACACACATATTGACAACATAAAGTATGGATTTTTGATTATTTTGCAAAGGAGTGGTTTCACTATCCACTAATGAAAAGATTAGGTTATTGTTTTAATGTCTTTCATTGATTTGTCTATTGTTGATGCCATTAACTTCAAATCCCTTTATGTCAAGAATGCCTCCACCTTAAGGCCTTACCTTGCACTCATCCACCTAGGTGTTTTCCTAGACCTTATTGATTTTTTGTCACATACAAAATTTGTTAAAAGTTCATTTTGTTACAAGGAATCCTATCCATACCAACCCATGTATTTGCAAATAATGTCCAAATCAACCATTTTTGTAACTATCATGCGTGCAAGCAAGATATTTTGTATATATTTGTTACCTTGATTTCTACTTAAAAACAAGATTTGAAAAAAATAAAACTTACCTTCCTCTAGCATTTCAAAACAAATGAAACCTTCAATTTTCTTCATGGGCATTTCTAACCTTCTTTTAACTTTTCAAAACAATTTGTGTCATATCATTTGGACTTCAAAAAGTACCCCAAAAGTATCCCCAACAATAACGTCACTTTTCAAAAGGTTGGGGATGATTTCAATTATGAACCCTAAACTCCATTAACCAAAAAAATAATATTAAAATTTTCACCATATCATATTGAAGTGCTTGAAAAAAAACCAAATACTTGCAAAAATATTTCACCTACTTTCAAGTACTTGAACTTTATTTTTCAAATTGCTACAAATTTTAGGTCCAATTCAAGTACTTGCAAGTACTTTTAAAAAATATGATTATAATAATCTAGCTTTTGAAGTTCATGCAAACAAGAGTTTAAAAATAACATACCCAAAAATAATATTATTATCCTTATAAAATTGTTTACTTTCTAGTCCTTTAATTTTATAACTCTTGTATGTTGTTGCTTACATTACTTTTTGTGTATACTTTACCATGCTTTCACCCTCATATTGATTGTCCTTTATGACATTATGGTAAAAATGATTTGAAATTTTTATTGATTTGGATGAAAAGGAAGATGAAAAATTGTGTTGATATCATGCACAACCAATAGATAAAAATTTAATTGTTGTTGTAATTGGTAATGTAATTCATCCATGATTATACAACATGTGGCATCTAGTTGAACTTGAATTACAATTATATATAATTTAATTGTAAATGTACATATGTTAATGGCTAGTTAATGTATATAATATGTCATGAAAATTTAAATAATTTAAATAAGCTAATAGCCCTTTAGGTAGTTTAAGTAGCTTATAGGTAAACCTTAGGTACCTTAGATAACATAAGCAACCCTTAGGTAGGCACCTAATTAATCTAAACAACTTTAGTTAGTTTAAGCAACCCCTAGGGGGCCTTTAAGTAGGCCCTTAAGTACTTAGTTAGTATAAGCATGCCTTCGGGCTAAGGTAGCTTAAACAACCCATCCCTAGCTTTTAGGTGACCTAGGTAATGTTTAGGTACCTTAAGTAGCCTAAGTATCCTTTAAATACTCACTAAATAATTTAGGTGATCCCTAGGTAAGCCCCTAGGTACCTTAAGTAACTTACACATTGTTTTAGTAATCATTAAATAGCCTAGATAACCCCTAGGTAAGCCCTTAGGTAGCCGGAGTAGTCCTCAAGTACTTTAAGTAACCTAAAAAACCTTTAGGTGGCCATTAAATAACTTGGGCAATCCTTAAAACACCCTTTTGGTAGCCTTGTAAATAGTTTAAGCAACCCCTTGTTAAGTACCTTAGGTATCTTAAACAACTTTTAAGTAGCCTATACAACCTTTAAATAAGCCACCAAGTACTTTAGGTAAGTGAAACAACCCTTAAGTAGGTCTTTAAGTACCTTATTAGTTAGTTTAATTATCCTTAAATAGGCCTTTAGGTATTCAAAACATTCTAAATAACCCCTAGGTGGGCCATATGGTTTTCTAGCTAATTTAAACAACCTTTAGGTAGGCTCCTATGTAACCTAAGTAGGTTGGGTGATGCTTTAATAGTCCTTAGGTAGCCCCAAGATAATTTAAATAGTCTATGCAACCTCTAAGTAGCTTAGGTAACATGGGCAACCCTTAGGCAACCTCTAGGTAGCCTACATAAGGTAGGTTGAATAGGAAACTTAAGAAAGTTTTACAAATGTTTATTAAAATATGCTTTCCTTATTGTACATAAAAAAAGTTGGTGCAATGGTGAGCACTTTGCATCTCAATGTGAAGGGTTCAAATTTTAATTATTGCAACCTATATATTTAGTGTAAGCTAAATGGTTTAAATGGTTTAAGTACCTATTTTAGGAAGAGGTGTCAAGTTTAAATCACCTGGGCTTTGCCATAGTGCACGTTTTAAACTTAGGTAGCCTAGGTTAAATAGGTTAGGTAGGCTAGGCACCCTAGCCTAGCCCAACCTAAGTAAGTTGTTGTGACATTTGTTCAACTTGGAGCTTGCCATAGTCAACATTTCAGTGGTCAAATTTGTTTTTTTCAAAATTTCACATTTAATCATAAAACTAGTCACAAATGTTTGTGCCAGGTGAACATATGTTGGCACACATTTTAGTCATAAAAAAGAATCGTAAATGATAGTGCCACATAGGCTAGATGTTAGATGGATGAAAAATGAATGTAAATTGCACTCAATGCAATTGAAATTTCAACTTGGTGTAGAGTAATGTCTTTTGCGACTAAAGTTTTATACAACTTGTTCAATGCGATTAGAGAAATTTGTAATTACAACTATCATTTAAAACTGAAAAATAATTTAAAAAACCAATCATTAAGATAATTTTTTAGAAAAATATTTATTAGTGAATGGAGATTTTCATTATTAATGTTTTTCCCTTGTAAAGACCTACATTTATTTTTTTAATGTAATTAATGAACTCGTTATAGAGCATAATTTGGAGTATGTTATGTTCCCTTCACTCTTTATTTATGTTTAGAACCTTTTAAAAAAAATAAAATTGTAACACATGAATTAACAATTTTTTGAAAGGAATTTTCCCTTAACAACTCACAGATGAATTAAAAATGAGTTCTATAAATAACATAAAAAGAGATTTCAACATGCAATGTCCATAAGGTGTTTCATACACTATTATGGTACACTAGGAAAATTTCCATTTCTCCATGTCCTCTATTGAACCATGAAGGCCCACTTTAAACTAGGACCCAAGAACTTGCCCAACTCTAGGGAGCATTCCTAAAAGCCAAAAGATCAAAATTGAGTCTAATTAGCTTCACACTACTGTCAAAGCCCAAGAACCCAAGGATGACGTGGTTGCCTACATGGCATTATTTTGACACCATATTCTTGTGCCAGGTCATGATAATTGCATATTCACCTGGACTGGAATGGGTGAATAACTGCAAGTTAACCTCCAGTTAACTCCTGGTTTTCTTTCTAGTCTCTCTTTTTTCTTTTTTTTTCTTTCAAAAATTTCAATTCTGGATCCAGTTTCACATGGAACCTGGCAATCTGGTTCCAAGTCCACTTCTCCAAAATCATAAATTCCAGTTTGGGTTCCAAAAATTAGACCCAGGTCTGGTTCAGGTTATACAAACTGGAACCGAAACCGATGATTTAACCCTCCAAACCAGGTAACCACCCAACTGGTTACCAGCCCATGACCATGCTTTGAGATCTGGATCACCCTTTTCTTTCTTTCACTGAAAAATGTTGCATTGCTTGATCTAAACTCTTGTGCACTCTCACTCACTTAAAATTTTGCTCCAGTTTTGAATGGTTTTCTTGGCCTTGATCTGTTTCAAGAACAAGGGGTGTGCCAGTCACACTCTGGCCTTGCCATTTACATTTTAAAGTATCTTAAGCCAAAAAAAGAATTATATACGGAAACACTCAAATATTTGACCATGCAAAAATATAATCTTCAAAAAATCCTCTAAAAGAAATTTTAAAAACCTTCAAGATATTACAACTCTATTGGTAATTAAATCTCAAGATTCAACACAAGCCAAAGTATCATTTTTGAAAAAATCCTCATATAAAAATAAACCTATTACCCTTGGGGCCAAAATCCCTTAAACTACTATACTCTATAATGAATGAATCTAAACACAATATCCTTGCCTTGGTAGTAGGCAAGGCCAACAAACAAGATGATGTAGCATTGATTGTTGGATCGATAATCCTTTTGTGATATTTGTTGCACTTGGCTAATATACCCTTTGCTATGTTGTAATGGAGAATTCCTCTTTCTAGCGAAATCCCTTGAGACCTGTACATGTTGTCTTTATAAAACACTCCACTATCCATATTCATGCATGCCACAATTTGATCCAAATTTGGTTTTATTTCTTCTTGTGTGTTTCAATTGTATCTTACATACTAACACGGGCTCATTCCAGGCCTGCTACTTGGAACCCTGTTCAATTTCCTTTCAGAAACTTGTTTGTAGCTGGATGGTATTCCTGGATGATGTGAGATCTAATCTGCAGCTATGGTATTCTGGAATCTGAAGCATTCTTTGGTCTTGTTCAATTGCAGGTTTCATACAATTTAGCTTGTACAACACCACTTTAGCTGCCCCCAAGACTTACTTCCACTGACCTGCAATTGAATGTTTTACTCAATCTGCAGAAATAGATTGCCAATCTTCCAACTAATTTGAGATGCTGGGGGGGTGATTGCACCAGATTTCTGAATCATGCAGCTCCAAAATATTGCACTTCCATATAATAGTGCAGCAACTCTATAGCTGCGGAAGAGGATTCTCAAGCTGATACAAAGGAGGGTCAGTTCTTGTACTAGTGGGTTCTCCTGAGGGAGGGCAATGGAAGGTCGTTCCCAAACCTCAGGAGAACCCACAAGTACGGGAAACTCCATGTAAGAAACGACTCTTACATGTTTACGAGGAACATGTGAGAATAGGAGGATCTCCCCCTGGCATAACAAACTAGATCAAAGTAAGCTTCTTCTCCTGTGGGAGATCCCAGGCAACCGGCAAAAACCCAATCCCTGATCTAGGTTGATCTGGGAGAAGATCGACTGATCATAAATTGAGCATGGACGTCGATCATGTGCATTGGTTGCTGACCTCTGTGATACAGCAACAGCTTGCATGTCTGATGTTATCTCTGGAGCATCTAGATCCTTGTTTTTATTTTTTTTCAATTTTCTTGTGTTGTCCACCAAAAGTGGTGATCAGCCACAAGGCTGAGGATTTAGCCAAATCTCGTTACAAGACAAATAAAGAAGTAGAATATCTAGGAATTCTATTACATGTTGGCAAACCACTAGAACCTATTTGCTAAATGTGATGAAACAAAAGAAGAAATCTGCCCAAATCCGCCAAAAACTTAACTTTCTTCCTCCAAATGTGAGGAATTTTTGGGGATTTTTTTCAAAAAGTTCTCTTGACCATGTTGCCGGGGACCTTTTTTAATAGCAAAAGGGCAAGTTTTCACCACCGAAAAAATCTTTGATCTACATCCAGAAAGATCATCTTTAGAGCTGAATATGTAGGGTCGTTTGTACAGCACATGAGATGTGACTCCTCTGGGGTTTAGGCTTATAGGTCAGCTGATCTGTGCGGCTGTTCACATGAATGTTTCAGGCAAGGGAATAAACATCCTTCAAAGAAGAGGTAAACATGAGAGTATAGGTCATCTTTCCTTTACAAGAATCATATATATTAATTCAGTAAGTCTGTCTGTGACGGGGGTTTTGGGGGGTGGGGGAGGGAGAGGCCGGTGAAGCAACGGGCGATCGGTGTCGGTCTGTGACGGGGTTAGACCACCACAGTTTTCGCACCGGCCAGGTGTACAAACCAGGACCTAATCTCCACAAAGCATCGCAGCCATCCGAAGGGAAGGAATGACGGTCGGATCACATCCCTCTCCCACCGCACCAGAGACGGATATAAAAACCTTCCCCCCCCCCCCCCCCCC
>Ga0209208_10003549_pt1 | contig 22311 bp, 17 predicted proteins | sample S1TSphfallax_3_FD_187694 | JGI IMG/M metagenome (GOLD analysis project Ga0209208, IMG submission 187694) | Host-associated microbial communities from peat moss isolated from Minnesota, USA - S1T2_Fd - Sphagnum fallax MG (SPAdes) (version 2) | ecosystem: Host-associated > Plants > Peat moss >...
TAATAAGGTGTCAATATTGTAGATGTTTTGCATATCGAGGACTTGAGTGAGCTTGTTTATTCTTGAAATTTCATTTTAGGTTATAGTGTCATTTTGGCAGTTGAAGTTATAATTTCTAAGGTTCCACACATGGGGTTCTCAAATATTTGGACTCTATATATATATATATTCCATTACTTGTTCATTGTTTGTTTGCTTTGTTTGTACCCATGAGATCCACTGAACCAGGATGCTTCAGATTGCATTCTTAGTCTCTTTGGAAAGCTCTTGAGGAGGAGGGGTGCATCGGCTTGGTCTCATGGCGTTTGGACTTGAGGTGCAAAAGTTCTGAAACATGGACCAGTTTTCACATTTTCATTGCTCCAATTGGAAACTTTTGAAACATTAATCTCTATACATGGATTACAAATCAAGTTCATGCAATTCATGGCAAATCTCATGAAATTTCCCATGAAAATTGTCATGAACTTCCCCATCAAATTTCCATCAAAAAAAGATTTCTTGGAATTCTCTTTCATTCCAATTTTTCAATTGATTTCAGCTGAATAGGACAAGAAGGTAGGGGTATTGTGTTGGGTCAAACCAGTCTGGTCAGGTCTTTGGTACTAGGGTTCCTGTCTAGTAACCACTCAACACTAGCTGGTCAGAACAAAGTCCCCAAAAGGACTTTGTCCATGTACACTGGCGGGTCCTGGGTTGACACAAGTGTCTTCACCTTTTGACCAGGGTTTAAAAAACAAAATAAAATAAAATAAAATAGAATAATGATTTTAAAATTTTAAAAAATTATTCAATTTTGTGATGTAGCTGAAGTGGCGATCATCCATAAGATGATTTAGCCAAATTTGGCTACATACCAGATATTAGCGTAGAAAAAAGAAAAAAAGAAAACAGAATCCTTCAATATTCTTGGCTACCTGCTGGAACTAAAAAAACTTATTATAATTTTTAATTAAAAGATAAATAAATATATAAAAGTAATAAATTTTATTTATTAAAAAAATAATTTAAAAAAAAAACTCGGCTTTTGACTGATGCTGTTGTAACTTTCCTGAACACGCGCTCACTGACTTCACGACTCACGCTGCGCAGCAGCCTCGACCCTCTTGCACACAAAGAAAGTGCCCTTGATCGTCTTTCGTCTACCAGACTTGATCCCGTCGTCGCAGATTCATGACTTGGGAAGGTTTGCGATGTGCAGAGTTTTTGATGGGGATCCGCACCCTCCTCAACCGCCCAGTCAAGTCCAAAATGCGGCCTCCGCGTGAGGGTGGGGCATATTACTAAAAGCTTCTAATTTCCGCCGGGACTTAACAGAATGGTGTGTTATTTTCACATGCCGGCCACCAATATATATATCTATAGCAGTCGACAATGCTAGCATTACACAGCCAGATTCACCCAGTTGCATGAAATACTAGTGATCCATACACATTTCTAAGAGCTCCAGCAGCCTCTGATTTCTTTGGGGGCAATTTTGATGTTAAGAAGAACTCTGGCATACAGATATATAGTACTAGCTCCAACTCGCTTTGAAATTTTCTTTGGGGGAAAGGATTAGTGATGCTAAGACCTCATCTGGTTCAAACATTTTTGCATTCTGAATCTCAGCCAGCTTTTGTCTTCGTGAGATCTCTGTTTCCTTAAACTTGTTTTGCAGCTCCGAGTATCATTGTTTCAGGCCCCAGAAAAAGAATTCATCAGTACTTAGTCAGTTCCAGCTCAAGCTGAATTTGTTAAATCAACCCCAACAACATGGCGCCGAGACTCTTCTCACTGGTCGGAATTTCTCTTGTGATCTGCACTGTGATAGTACTGCTGGAGGCAACGCAACTGCAGAGCGCCGCCGCAGTCACATTCAATGGATCAGGAAACCCTAATTATTCTGGCCAAATTTCGAATGCTAAGGGAACAAGCGACACACCAGCACAGCTAGTCCATAGTACCAGCGATGTAAAACCAGCTCTTCATCAGTACGCCATTCTCACGTCGGACTGCCAGCAAGGTGAATCCGTTTTCCAAACTACTGATTATACTGAGAATTTCGGAGTCGCCTCCTCATCACGCTCTAGCAACGTCAATAGACAAGAAATGATCGAGCTGGAATCCTCTGCCAATAGCGTCCAGGGTTCACATCATCACGTCGTATTCAATCCCCAAAGAGCAAACAAAGGAAGTCCAGTAAGTGGACCACCGAAGGGTAACCCAAGCGGCCATTAGCTCCAATTCCTACAATCCAGACCCATCTGGATCTGAATATTCCAAACAGTGATCAAGCACCCCTTCAGCAACAAGGTAGCATATCACAGTTGCAATAGTTTCTGTTCACTACAAATGATTGGGTGCACATCAAAGTGCTCCCTCAATCATTTCAATAAAATGTGTCCTTGTATGTCACGTGATTTCATCGGATGTTCAATGAATTCACTGGTCATAGTGGATGGGATTTAGTGAGGAAGTAGGGAATTCAGTAGTCTAATGAACGGGGACTAATGAACTACAGTCACATTTTGTATTAGTGAATATTGTAGTTTGTGGTTGCTACGGGGTTTGAGGAATTGCTCATGGATCCCTTTACAACATCAATAGTTGAATTTGATTCTTCACAATACAAATCTAGGTAGAGCAATATTGTGGACATTCCATGATCTAATATCAAAATTCTTCTCAATATAAATGTAGCAAGATCATTGTCAACACTCCATATTGATTTAGTATTTTCAAATTCTTCTAAGTATAAATTTGCAAATTTAACTTTGTCTCGGGGCAATCCTGTTTTTTTGTACAACATACCCATTTTTTTTACATCCCAAAATTGAATTTCCATGAACCTATACACAACTTGATTTTTTATAGACAATTACAATGTGTATATGTGTTCCCATTTCACTTTTTATCATAAATTTTCACCATTACAAAATATGGTACAATTCATTAGTCCCTATTCACTAGATTAGTGAATTCATTGCATCCTTATTAAGTGAATTCATTCAAAATCTAGTGAAATCACTTGACATACAATAACATTTTTTGTTGTAGTACTTAATTCAATTAAGTTCCACTTTTTTTGCATTATTAAAAATGATGAATTAATTTAACATTAAAACATTAATATTGTAACCTTAACATTGGGTTCACGACTAAGTGTGAAGTGTAAAGGCTCATGAGGTTGAGAATATGTTTAGGTGTGAAACACACTCTCACAAATGGGGGAAAGTGTAAGGGATGAAGCCCAATGATTCCCAAGTCCGCTCTCATTTTGGGAGTTGTATTTGCGTGAAAGTTACAAATGTTTAGAGTTTTGGTTGGAAAGGTAAACAAGCACCAAATTGGGCCCCATGACAACATTAAAAAGGTCTTGAAGCGTAGATGTTTCAAATGTCATCGCATTGTTCATTTAGACCTACTTTGCATAAGTTATGATCAAAAGAAGGGGCGAAAGTCAAATTGGAAATTTGACACCCGACCACAAATCCCTTGAAAGCAAAGGTCAATGAGGTCCAATTGGAACGTGTTATACACCATTGGAAATATATTTTCAAGGGTTATAAGATATTGTCCTCGCACTCTCATAAAAACTTGATTTGAGATAAATATGAACGTCCAATGTTTTGGGATAATAAGAATCCCAATTTTGGGACTCCCACTTGGGAGTCCTAGGGAAAAATGACATTTGGATATAATCACCGCGCGGAAAGGCATATAGTATATTATAAGGAAGGGAGTGGTGCTTCTTCCCAAAGGTTGTGGGTTGTGTAAAGCTTGTGTTTGAGGTTGTCCCTATTAAATTCGTTGCAACATCTCCATTTTATTTGCATTAATCACGTTTTTTTCTTGGTTGTGCAAGTTGATCCCATTTTGAACTCTAGCACACCTTCCTACCCTTGAAGTGCTACAAGTTAGGGAATGTGCCCCAATTTTTTTCTTCTCTAGAACCCACCTTTGGATTCTTGAGGAGTTTGGGGGTGTGTCAATTAATATATATATTTATTTGTTCCTTGAATCCTACAAATATTAAAACAAAAATTCATACCAATTTTGAATTTTTCATGAAATCATGTCCATTGCCATTAATTTGAAAACACACAAAATGCAATCTTCACCCAGTGAAAAATAAGTAAATTTCATTGGATATCAATTAATATACCACAAAATTCAACTAAAATCATATCAATATCAAATATTTAAAGAAGGAAAACCTTTTATTCAATGTGATTTTTTGAATTCAAATATGTGTTGATGTTACTTCGAAATGTGCAAAAAAATAAATTGTTGAATTCTCACATGTGATAATCAAAATGTGAAACTACAAAAGACAAATATGAAAAAGTTTTCTCATGTTTACAACCAATTTCAACATGTTTAAAAATATTTTTCACATGAAATTGTCATCCCAAAAATTGATTTATGAAAAATAATTAATTTTTTAATATCTCAAAAAATTATTTCTTTTCCTTCACAAAGTTTTGTTCTTTGGGAAAAATGGTTTTTTTTTTTTTTTTTTTTTTTTTTTTTTTTATTTTTTTTTTTTTTTGAAATTTCAGCATTTTTAAAAATAACGTAATTCATGTGGAAGCCGCCAAAGTATTAGGGGCTATGGGATAAGTGACATTCAATCACTATTATAAAAGTGGCATTCTTAGGAATTGGAACAATAGATGACACATTGGATCTTGTATGGTTAAAAGTTGTTGGGTCTTATTTTGCTTCTAATTTACCCATTCTCATGTTTGAATTTGTGGTTGAATTGGTTTCTTTTGTTCAGGAAAGGTACCATTGATGGGTTTAGGCAAAACCCTAACAACTTGTTGAAATGCCACATAATAGTGGGCAAGGTGAGGCCATGTGTAAGCGATAGGAGCCATGTTCACCCAAACCCTGCCATTAGTCAAAAGGCTTGTGCATTAGGCCTTTCCGAATAATCCATCGCCATGGATGCCCACCTTTTGATTACATGCCAACTTTTTTTTGACAAAATAAGGCACAACATTTTATTTTGAGAAAATTTCAGGTACAACATGCCAACTAACTTGGGCCCTTGCCACCTTTGTGCAACATACTTTGTTTTTTACCATTTTGGCATTGATGTGTTTTGAGCATAAAGTGTGTTAGGTACATAAGGTGGTTAATAATAATGAAACTTAAGCCTAATTTACATGAGGGCCCAGGTTCAATTGATCATGGGTCCAAGATTGGAGGTTTTAGCCCAATAATTAGACTAAACAAAAAAAAAGATTTCAAAAATTGGGCCCAAGTCATGTAAACTTTTTAAGATCCAAGTCAAGGTACAAAATCCTATCTTATCTTTTTTTTTTTTTTTTTTAATTCTCATTTTTTCTCAATTTTTATACCTTTTTCTCCTTTTCATTTATCATTTTTTCATATTATGAAAACACCCATACACATTTTCAATTCACTTCCTACTACTCAAATTAACTGGAAATTGATTTGAAGATATGGTTTGAACATTCCTCACAATGTACCAAAAGGAAAACTATACATAGTTCCTTAGTATCTCCTTTAAAAGAAAAGCCAATAAACAATAATAAGAGGAGTTGGCTTTATCATTTTGTTTTTGCTAAATTTTGGTCACATGGCAACAAAAAATAAATCTAGTGCACCTTATGCAAAGGATTTTTGTAAAAAAATGTGCCAAAGTCTTTAGATTTTTAGGAATTATTTTTCCCCTAAAATCATCGTATTTGGCCAATAGGTTTGAGCAAGTCACCAAAATATAACAATATTCTTAAATTTTTCTACTTCCTTTGGACATGTAGCCTAATTTGGCTAATTTTATTTTGTGGATGATTGCCAGCATGAATAAATCACAATTTTTTTTGAAAAACCTTAGTTGGATGGTGTAGGTAAACAACAATAGAACAACATTGGTCTCATACTACTTACTTATCTCATGATGCACTTGTTACCTAAATTTGATAACATATGACCTAATAGGTTGATAGAGTATGTAGGTTGTTAGACCTAATAGGTGTTTAAACATGTAATTTAACTTAACTTGTAAAATTAATCTAACTAATTATTAAACCTAATAGATAATGTTACTAGGTTACGATGATAGGATGACAGGTTAATCAACAAGTAATTTGTAAAACTTGTACTTGATAGAATCGATAGTTGAAGAGGTAGTTAAGCAAGGTGCATTTTTTGAAATTTTGGATTGTTAGTTTAAGTATTGGCTAATGATTGTTTATGATCGTCAGTCATGACTATTGTATTTTGAAATAGCTAGTATAAGAACTAAAAGGACAAACTTGTTAAAGGATTTTTGGATTTCATTCATGATAATGTGTTTCATTCTTCAATTACGGAACATGGATCATTTTTCTTTCAACCTATTTCCTTCAAGCTTGAGTAATTTGTGTACATGTTAGTTTAAGATTTGTAGTAATTTAAGTTTTATTTGTGTATTGTATGTACCTATTGTTATTTAAGGAACTCGTTGTTGAAAAATCCAAAGGTAAATTAACCTTAATGGGAATAGAAAAAAACCCATTAACAACCTACCCTAAAAACAATGGTGAGAAAAAAAAAAATTACTTTAATATGTAGATACTTAACTAATTTCAACAGATGTTCATAATAAACCTCAACATGTTTAGTAGTTTATTGTTGTATGTTTCACAATTGCAAGTAGATTTCCTCATCGTTTTAAATCACTTACAAAATGCTTGTTTCAACTTTTCAAAAGTGCAATTTGGATGGTCTTGAACATAGTTTTTCCCCCATTTAGAGATATTATCCTTGTAAATAAAACCAAATAGGTTGATGATGTCAAATTCCCTCATTTCACATTAGCTTTAATGGCCTTTTTGAACATTCTAAATGTGAGCATCTAGATCAATGTCTATGACATCAGTTAGATATTGTAACTTCATGTATGGCAACTTGGTTGTCGATTTTATTACATGTTACATAACAGGTGGTTGATACCATGGTGGTATGAACATGCACGGGTTAGGTGCTAGCCATCCACAAGATCCAATAGGTGGATTAAAAGGTGGTTTTGTAGGCGGATCTCCTTTAGATGAACTTCCTCGAGGTGAATTTCCAAGTTGTCCTCCATTCGGTGGTCGGTGATCAAAACCTTTAGGTATATGAATTAGTAAATTAGTAATAACTTGTACAATGGTTGGCACTGATGTAGTAACAGGTTGCTAAACAAGTTATCTATCCTTGTTGGTCATTAGTTGAACCATTGTAAGAAACTAATTTCCAACGAAGTATGGTATATATGTTAGTGGTACAATAGGTTGTTCAGGTATTGGGTACACATTCCCAAATACATAACATGCATAATTTTTAAAGATTAAGGAATTAAATCCTTTTGCTTTAGTTTGATAAGTTGGATACAAATTAGGACCTAAACGCACAAAAGGGTAATAACGAATAGGTACTGACTGTTGTATAGCCTATACTAGGATTCATGGCTTGAGTTTCTAATATAGACACATTGGGTACTACTATCATAGTGGTTAGAAGAACATGTTGATGAGTATTGATCACTTCCTCCCTCAATAACTACCTTAATTTATCATCAACAAATGGGCAACAATTGGATAATTGTCCCACTTATTTGACAATATGAATAGGTTGAGTTCTAGCACTTATATTCCTAAAATCAGTTTGTGATGTGGAATTTGTGATCTTTCATTTGGTCTAAGTAGTGATTTCACTAGCCAGGTGCCTTATTGGTATGTGGTTTCTTATCGAACAATTGTTGGTCTTGCTTGTGGTTTAACATGTTCCAAATTTGGTATGGAAATTGATTAATTAAAAGGTCTTTGGTCGATGTGATGAAGTTGCTCCAACTTATTGAGTAGGTGGAGTCATTCCATCTCCGAATTAATGGGTATCAAATTGATGTTGGTATTTTATGGTTGATTATGAAAACTAGTAGATGTTGCAATCGATGTAGGTGCACCTCTCCTTGGTAGGTAATAACTTGGGGTTGTAGATTGCCATGGTTATCGTACATATACAACTTCATCAAATGAATGAATAGGTTCATGATTGTCACCATTATGAGCATTCATTACTTTCAATTGGGTTGATGTTCGTGGTGTTTCATGAATGGTAGAAAGCACAACTGCGTCTTTCTGCACAACTTGTTTGGTTACATTTTGATTTTGTTCATTGACTTTTCCCCTTTGTGTTGCATCCATGTTTGATGCATTCACCGATTCAATTCCCATAGGTTGCAGTTGTTGTTCATTTTGTTCTTGTGCATGTTCTTGAATAGGTTGATGTCTAACTTGTTCTATTTGTTTTCTAAGACTTTTAATGACTATTCTTGACATCTTTTGAAATCAATAGTATCTAGGAAAACCCTTACATTATTTTTGAATAGAAAACTAAAATGATCCCTCTTAATAGTCAAAAAATTGTAAAAAAAATCTCCTAATGCTTTAAATGAAATCAAGAAAAAATAACTTAAATCCTAAAATTTACACAAAACAAATAAACATGTAATAAATGATAATTTCAAGCATGATTATTTTTCCAACCTGATCTATTAAAACTATTGAATTTAACCAAAAATTATAAGCATGATTGCTTCTGAATTTTGATCCACTACGTGGTCGCCAAATGTTAATAAATTTTTCTATTGCCATTAAGGTTGTTTAGCTTCTGATTTTTCTAGCAACATGTTCCTAAAACAATAAATAGGTACATTTAAACTAACAAAACTAGAACTATTTACAATTCCTAAACTAACTTGTATTCAATTTGCACGTAGTTTCAAGAAAAATATTGTTAAAATACAAAAATGTTTTCATATTTTCAGTGAAAGAGAAACACAAAATCAAATTAACATCAAAAGTTTCCTACTTGATGCAAATTTCCTTTCCTAAATTCTAAATAGGTACAAACTACTTAATGCTAACAAGTACTCCAACTTGTAATGAAAATACAAAATTATATTAAGAAGTCAAAGTTTGTACATTAGAGATTTCAAAAAGTAAGTATAGAAAGTAGAGATTTGATGTCTCTCATGTTCTACCATCCCTCTTTTATACTCTAAGTTTGAACTTTGAAATGCCTCGTGTAAATCACCTAAACAATAACTAGATATAAAACTTTTTGTTTTAATCAACTAATATAAACTATTTAGTAAGACTATAATAAACAATCATAATTAAAAATTTTTGCTACTTGTTTTGTTAATTACCTATTTTGCCAAGTACAGGTTTTGTAGACTACTTGTTCGACATGTGTGATCACTTTAGTACTTTTAAAGTACAGATTTTACAAAGAGTCTAGTTAACAGCACCAACACAATTGACTAGAGTTTTGTGACTAGCTTGGCAGTAGTTTTTGGACTTAAAGAGTATGTTACACTACAAATTAAAATTGGATGAAAGAAAAGTTAAAACATGTAGCTTTGGGCCAGCATTCTTTGCACAGTTTGCTAAAGCTGCTAAAAGGCACAGCAAAGAGTAACACTTGTTGTTGATTGCCTAGATAGTTTGGTTGGTCCAGGTGGGTTGCAATTAGTGGTCTTCCACTATTTGCAGTACCAGCTTTAGTTCTATGGATGGGGTTCAAGAAAAGTAAACAACTAAACTTTGGAGAAGCTCGGAGTACAAGCAAAGAGAGGTTGAAAATCTAATGGGTATTGTCAGAAAATGTCCACAGAAATTAAGTGAGAAATTGAATGGGGAGAATTGGGTGGGAGGCCATTTCGGGAGAAAACATGGGCGTGCAACAAGATCATCACGATATCCTCGAGACATTGCAAATTGATCCGGAATTTCTAGTGCAGCAAGAGCACAGGCCAACACTGAAGTACAATGATTACAAAACTGCTGTTGGTCAGCATCATGTTGTGCCTGTCATCGACCTCAGCCCCCTCACGAGCAAGAAGAAGAAGAAGAAGGAGAAGAAGTCTAGCTCAGGACTAGAATCATCATCAGCATTAACTCAGCAGGAGCATGATGCGCACTCCTCCATCCGCAACTTAGTTGAGCAAGTCGGCAAAGCATGTGAAGAGTGGGGATTTTTCCAGGTTATCAACCATGGTGTGTCTCTTTCTCTTCTGGAGGAGTTAGAAACAAATGCACGGAGCTTCTTTGCACTTCCTCTCCAGGAAAAAGCCAAGGTACGTATAACCTAAACTGAATTATTATTTTCTCATGATTTTTTATGTGTGAAGATTCAAAACTATATAAGCTCAACTGTTTAGGGTTTTGTGTCAAATTCTCTTCATGGGTTTAGGGTTTAGGCTTAGGATTTGTGTGCCACAGCCTTTTTTTGTGGTTTGATTCTATATGCTTTGTGTTCAATGCTATTACTCTTTCCTCTTGAGAAGAAAATAAAGCTTAAATCCAATGATCAATTGGACTCCAAGACCTGTCAGCACTTGATAACTATTTCTCTGTGATTTTCTCTCAGGGAAGAAAAGATGGTTGATTTGTAGATGGTTGAAATTCAAAGGATGATGTGGTTGGAGGGAGAGAATCTGTAACTGATTTGGGTTTTTTGTTGCAAGAGGAATCTGTTACTTGTTTTTCAAAGGAGGCCATGAAGAATTTTGACCTCTTTTTTTTTTTGTTGGTCTTGAGTCCTGTGAGTCTTAACCTTTTCTGGACAATTGATAATCAAACAGACATTGTGTAAGCAGAAGAGGGATCATAAATTGGTCCAATTCTCATGTGATATAACTTGAACTTTGGATGACAGGTGCGTCGGACATTGGAGAATTCGTTAGGGTACTATGATAGGGAGCGCACAAAGAATGTCAGGGACTGGAAAGAGGTGTTTGATTTTGCAACAAGTGGAATGCTGCAGCTTCCAGCTGATGTAGGGAGTGAGGGAAAGCAAGTTGTATCCCACACAAATCAGTGGCCTGAAAATCCATCGACATTAAGGTATATTATATCCTCCTTTTGCTTATGATGACTGTCACCCATATTCATAACCTTGGAACAGAACTCCAGGAGAAGGAAGTAAAGTCACATTGGAGATTGATGAGTTTTGTTGTAGTACATGTTGCTCAAAGACACAGCAGTTTTTGTGAATTGCAATTCACATCTCACCCATCAAATGGATGTTAATTTGCTTTGTTTTGATCAAGCCCATTTTACCAGAGAAGTTCCTTCAGTGGTGAAGCAGGATTTTGAGGATCTGTTTTCTTTTGACTTGAGTTTTTCAGATTGTGACTTTGCTGATAGCTGGATATTTTCCATGGTCTCGAATTGAAGCCCCAAATTTTATTCACAGTTTTATGACTGAAAACAAACTGTGAAATGTTTTTGGATGTGTGTCAAATTCGCAGGGAGGTGTGTGAGAATTGGTCAAAGGCTGTGGAAGGCTTAGCTTTTGAGCTTTTGGGTCTAATTTCCCAGAGTTTGGGTTTACCTGCAACCTACTTTCACAAGTTTTGGGAACCTGATGATTCCAATTTCATTCGCATGAACTACTACCCAAAATGTCCCATGCCAAATCTCACCCTGGGGGTGACCAGGCACAAAGATGCAGGGTGTCTCACAGTGCTCGTTCAAGATGAGGTCGGAGGCCTCCAAGTGCGTTGCAAAAATGGAGAATGGATCGGAATTAGACCTCAGCGTGATGCCTTTGTTGTCAATGTCGGCGACCTTTTCCAGGTATGCTACTGCAATTCCTAAAATGCTATGACCTCCATGCAACTTTGGGTTTGTTTAACAGAATGTGACAAATGAAAATCCGTTACTTGAAAATCAATAACTCCTCGTCTGTATTGATCATTGTCATATCTGCATTTACAAGCTGAATTTCCACTTCCAGAAGGGATGTATTTTAAGCAAGGAAGGTATTGATTGAAATGCACTCCCAGATGTGCAAATCATTGAGATGTTTTGCTAGTTTTTTAGCACTTTGATGTTTCTGGGGAGTGTTGTAAAAAGTTGAGAAGATTGATATGATAATATAGTAATTTGAAACATGACAACCACTTGGAAAAATTGGCTATATTGCACTCTTCTGGGAAGTGTTTAGCTTCCCCTCTTTCCTCTTCAAAACAATCAGAGTTTTAACTGAAGAAATCAGTTTCAAACACCTTTTCAATGTAGTTGACAAAATGAAGTATAACCTATGAACAAATGCCAATCAACTCCAAATGAGGAACACTGTGCATTCGATTGCCAATCAATGCCATTTGAGGGATGGAATGGTGCAGGTCTGGAGTAATGATAGGTATAAAAGTGTGGAGCATCGTGTAGTGGTCAATGACAACAAGCCGCGGTTCTCGTTTCCCCTCTTCTTCAATCCATCCCCACGTACCAATGTGGCTCCATTGCCTGAGTTATTATTGTGCGGAGATCAAGTGCCTTTGTATCGTCCTTACAATTGGGGGGAGTTCATGAAGACCAAGAAAGGTAGCAACTTCAAAAACATGGGTGTTGAGAATCTTCAAATCTATCATTTTGCCATCAATCGTGATGAAAAACAAGGTCAAGTAGGTACTCCTCCAATCTTGTGATTTTGTTAGTGAACTTCTATGGAATGAGTTTTGTAACTAGTAACATGAACTAGCACTAAATTCATTACTTTATTAACTACAAATAAATCATAACCCAAATATTGAAAACAAAACCCGAGGTTTCACAAAAATATAACTTAGGATTTTGTTAAATACCACACTGTTGTTGTCCATTGCGCTTTGCCAAAATCATGGACCAAACCACTTAGTTACAATTATTTCAGTCTTGCAAATGCACTTAATTTGGTTATTAAGCTTTAAATTGTCACCCATCATAACATGTTCTCACCCAAATTGTCAGCTAATTTCATATCATTTGAAGATAATTGTGATTTGGGTGTACTATAACACCACATGACATTATATTGCAATTCTTGTATCATTTGGAATTGTACCTAATATGACCTATACCATGAGATATTTTCACTTCTGTAACAGAGCCAATGTATATGGCCAATGTATATGGCCAATGGTTGGAAGCCTTTTTTTTCCTTCCTGGTGGTGGTGTAAAATCCATCTCTTAAAACTCGTTTAAGAGTTTTAAGACATAGATTTTATGCCTACCACGAGGAATATCCTCCTCTTTTCTAGGAAGGATATTCACAAATATATGTAAGCATAAAATTGTTCCCACACAGAAGGAGTAGGTGCAAGAAGTAAGAACCCCTCGGAAGCCTCATGGGCTATGTATGTTTGAGTTCACAATTTTTGCTTAGGTGTTTAATGGTGAGTAAAGCCCATGGGTAGGGGACATTCTGGAAGTGTAAAGCCAGACTTATCTAGCTCATCCTGTGCATCACAATTTTTTGCAATGCCCCTACCTAAAGCCTAAACCTTACTCCTTAAAAGCTAGGTGTAAAAACCTCGGATCATTTATGTATTCCAGTGATGAGTAATCGAAACTTGTATAGGGTAAAACAGCCCATCATCAAACATTAGCTTATCATCAAACACTTTGGCAAATCTTTCTCAAATTTTCTCCATTTTGAGTGATTTAAAATGTTATAGGAGCACCTTCTCGAGCTCTACAAATCATCTTTGAAATGCAAAGCCAAAGGAGCAGCCAAAAAATAGCAATAAAGAAAGTAAGTTTTTAAAAAATTGCAAAACACATTTTTTTCATTTTTCTTCATTTCTGACCACTACTTTGTCAATGCATAACTTTCTCATTTTATTTTTTCAAATTGAGCAATTTAAACTGCTCTAAAATCGCCATCTTCACCTCTACAGATCATCTTGTAACTCTAAAGGCAAGAGAGTAATATTTAAGGGCTTTTTGAGGGGCTCAAAAATAGGCTTTGAGCTATTCATTCAAAGAATTTTCTATAAAAAAGACCTTCTCATACTTTGGGGATTTTCTCGCCTCTAGTCAATTAACATGCATATTTTCATGTCCATGAAATGTATGTTAATTTAAATTAATTTTGACATTGACATAAATAATGATGAATCATTGAAAACCATATGAAAACATAAGCAAAAAAATAAAATAGTTGATCATCATCATTGGTTGTACACAACAACATGGAGCTCAAATGTTTAAATTCATAATAATGTTTGCTTCATGCTTTATGCCAAACAAAGCCCATGGGTGGGGTCATTCCTAAACCTAAACCCTAAACCCTAAATATGGGGCAAAGACTTGTCTAGTTCATCATAGGCCCCACAAGTTTTGCCGATGCTATCAACATAGGGCTTTACCCTACAACTTAAAATCTGAAACTTTGTTCCAGCCATTTTTATTAGGACCCTATTGAACCATGCATGGCTTCAAATGTATGGGAATGGCCTGATAACAAGGCATTATGTCAAGTGGACCAAGGGTGGAACACAAAGACAAGGGGCGCATTTCTCTGTTGTTAGTGCATTACCAAATCTAAAGAACTAAGGGACTCCCAACCCTCGGGAAGCAAAACCCAAAGAATTTGAATTTTTGTGTATCAAACTACTGCCAGGAGGTCTTGGGATTCAGGCAGGTTCAAGTCCCAGGTCAAGTTCTAAGGTCTTTGAAGAGGAAGTTTCAAGTTTTGTTGGAACTATCTATCATTGGAAACTCACTGGAGAACTAGTCTCTTTTCAAAATTGGATTGGAATCCGAATTAGAGGTGTTGTTCTTTTTTAAAGAAGTTCAAATGCTTCTAAGTAAATAAGTGCAACTTTATTTTTAAAAGGTATGAATTTAGTTTTAAATTTTAAGCAACTTATTACATTTGATGGATTGTACATAATTAAATTTACATAACTTTTATTTTGAACTATGTGTATAAATTGAACAAACTAATTTTTTAAATTTTTTTTAAAAATTTTAATTGTGTGTAATCGAGATGAAGCAAGACTTGGTTTGAAGGTTCCATCATAATTTTTTTTAAAAAATGTTAGAACTAGAACTGAAGGTTCCTTTTGTAATCAAGATTTCAACAACAATTGTCCAAACCTTAAACATTGAAAAAATCAGTGTTATGAAAGTATCTAATTTCTAGTGTTAAAATTGGGGTTCAAAGTCAAGTTCTTCTAACCCAAACCCAAGCTCATATCTCTTCGTTTGAAACAACATAAGACCTAGACCATGAAACAAGTATTTTGTTAGATCCAAACTTGAAATTGGAATCGTGTGTTGTTTAAGCCTTCTCCACTTCACTAAGCATGTACAATTGCCTAAAAATTGAATTATCATCCTCTAATACAATTTAAATTTCTTGTCCTTTCAATTGGCTTGAATCCTTCAAACTAAAGGCAAAACATCTAGTATAACTATACAATAGTTATTATGTTTCCTACACTTCACCTCTTATAACTATTAGGCCAATATAAGAATTCCAAGTTTTTGAAATCATGTGCATTTTGAGTTGTAATGATGGGTTGTGCCCAATTCTCAAGGTTGAAGGCATTGCTTGTGATTATTATGTAAAATATGGGAAGGTGCAAGAATGTCATGGTGCCCCCAACACCTAAAAATCCTTCTTGGCATCCTAAATGATCCCATAATTGCCAAGGATGGCTCCCCCTTGCACTCACTGACATAAATGTTATAAATGTGGGTGAACAATAAAAATTGAAAGGTGGGTGGGTGAAGAATAATGGGCAATGCATCTATACTTTACTAAACATAAATTGAATATTCATGGAAGGTAGTCCAAGTCCATGACTTGCCCCAAAATTTGCCTATGAGCTCTCTTTGAAAGTCCAAGCACATTGGTGGTGCTAATGTGAAAACCCATGGCTTGTTTCCTTTCATCCACATTGAGTTCTTCGCATGAAGATTTGGCGTCCCAAACCATCCTAAGTCCTCCATTTTGAAATGCATGAGAAGTAGGAAATTCAATAGGGTTGTTTGTGGAAGCCCAACCCTATTGACCACAACTAAATGTGATCTATCATCATGATGGACTACACATGAATGGTGAGTTGGATCCAATATGTCATGCACCAAGTATGTGGGTGACTTTGGAATGAGCCAATATGCACTTTGAATCACATGTAGTGGTGCTAGATTAGTCCACATCAATTAGAATCGATGGGAATTGACTAATGTGGCATCCACCTACACTAGTTCTGTGATCCAAGCCCAAATATGGTGCCATCTTGTTAATATAGTTGGCCAAAACCCCCCAAAGGTGAGACATTTTTCAACATGTATACACATGAGTGCATCTATGTGGTTTGCAAATATTGTAACACACGAATCAACTACTAAAAAGTCTTGGTTTGGGGTCTAAAAGGCCTTGACATGTGGTAGCCTATGAAAGACTTTGACATGGCCATCATAAATGACCAAATCTACTAGCCAAATTTTGTTTAAATCATGCACCTCCAACAAGATGATGTTGTTTGGCAAGGAATGTTGGTAACCTTGAACCACCAATGTGGGCAACAAATCAAGATGTTGCCATAACATCATAATGTGGTGCATGGAAGCTTGTTAAACGTATGGATGTTTCTCAACATGATGATATTGTTGTATTTTAATGTTAGATTAAATAATTGCAAAAAACCTTAAATTAAGAGCATTTCCAATAGTGTTTGATATGTGATCCTACATAGTAAAATTGGATGAAAAAAATCCATTAATATATGTTGGTTTGGCTCAAGAAAATGGTTTCGACTTTTCGTAACTGTGCATGTTGCCATGGCTAATAAAAGGTGTAACAACATTATGCACTTACAAAAAATTAATGTAATAAATATTATCTAACTATTGTTTAATGTTTTTGATTGGCCCATCATAATGATTGGTCTAGATGGTTTGTTATTAGTAGTCCCCCATGCCACCTATTTGCTATCCCACTTTCAATTTTATGGGTGGGGTTGTAAAAGAGTACATAACTGAATTTTTTTTGTAAGGTCACATATTTAGCACCATTAAAAATGTTTTAATGCCTCCAAAAATTTCCAACAAACATATCCTATCCACAAGAATATTCCACTAAATACCCTATACCATTAGACATTAGACCTTAACTTAATTAACTAACTACCTTACCTTACTTTGATTGACCTAGTTCTATTTACCCTATTTAATTAATTGATTGTCCTTCCCTATTATACCTTGCTACCTACCTTATTTGTTTGAATAATTAATGCAAAACATTATTTATTTACTTACCTACCCTATTTTATTTTGACAACTTAATAATGACTTATGTTATCTAATTAACTGATTATCCTTCCAAATGCTACTTAATTATGTATTTTACTTGCTTGATTAATCAATGAAAAAATATTAATTAATTATTTATGTACCCCCCTTATCTATTTAGTAGTTACCTTAGTTTGATAAGTATTATAAACCTACCCAAATTATCAAAGCATAAAATAATAATAATTTATTTATTTACTTACTTACCTACCCTACTTACTTATCACCTATTTATAACCTACTTATATAATTATATTTTATTTCAAATTTTTTGATTGCATGTTTCATTTAACTACATGTTATATTTGATTATATGTTTCCTTTTATTACACCCATGTCCATTTTGACAAGATGTCACATTGACCAAGTAGTTAGAAAGATCATTTTAATCAATTAAATCACTAAAAAAAAGCATGTCAATTTAGCTACCAAGGGCCTTTAGTCAAATCAAACAAAATTTTAATCCAAATGGACATATTAATTAATTTGAATAGCTTAAAAAACCATGAATTCTTGTAGTGCATGGTGGTATGGGCATTCCAATAGCCATGGATGCTTGGAGCAATTCCAAACTTGCAATTTCTTTTGCGATTGTTGCAATCATGGACGTTTGTTATTGAAATGGAAAACCCCAACAACAATAACATGTAACAAGTTCAACAACAAACTTCTAATTCAAGAATTCTTAGAAAGAAATTTGGTGGCATTGAATTATTGGAGTTTTTTTTGCCTAGAAAAATTTATTCAATAGAAAAATTTCCACCAAGATGATGGCACTAAAACACAATTGGTAGTAGAAGTAAAAGTAGTAGCAATAGTAACATAAAAACAATAAGGAGAAAGAAGGTTGATGGATTTATGAGGAATAGAAATAGAAAAACATGAACACAAATTTGGGGTAGTTTTGATGGAGTTTGTCACAAGCAAAACAAAAATCCACAAAAATAGTAGTAGAAACAAAAAAAACCCATCAATGTGGTAAAGGTTGTAAGTCCTCATATTTGTGCAAACTAACTTTTTTTTCCCTTTTAGTCAAAAGATTTCCCACTTTTCAAGAAGGATTCAAATCACAAGATGTTTCCATTTTGTAGCTATTGCAAAGCAATGTGTCCTATAGGATAGTAATGAACAACCTTGTATGGTAGAAATTGTGAGTTGCTTAGAGAACTAAGATTCTCTTACATGAATAAAAAATCACTATAACAACAACCAAATCACCCATTTTTGTTGTGTGTCATGAGACAAAATGGACATTTTAAAATTGTTAAACAATGAAAGGTGGATATGTATGTTTAATCCTTTAGGCAACAAGTGCAAAAAATGTTGGTAAAAAATAATTGAACAAATTTTGAATGTCATATTAAAATATAAACCGATAATACATGTAAGACTTTAAAACATGTTTAGAATGATAATCTTTCATTGGAGTGCTAAAGTCTTATTAAAAATCTCGAATAATGTTATTTTTTATACTCACATTTCCCCAACTTGCTTCCAAACCTTTGGAACATAACTTAATTATTAAAAAAACAAAAATGATTGTCCTTATTAATGCATTCTCTTTAATAAAAAAATTCAAGATTCAAGCATATATTTCACAAAATCCAATATTCTGTAATACTAAAATCTTATGCCATCATGTAGAATATACATTATTTAGAATGTGGTTACAATATGAAATAATTTGATTGTGTCAAAATTACAATTTCCTTTTTATTATATTGATCCTAATGTACATTCCTATCTAATGAAATAGCAAGACAGAACTTCTACAAGTCATAACAATCAATCAAAGTTAGAGTTCAGGATGCTTTTGTAGTCAAAGTTGGAGTTCAACATGATTTTGTAGTCAAACAATGTTTTTGCCTACCCCAATTGTGAATGCACCTTGATGAGGAGAAATTACAGTGGAGAATTTGGTCACATATATGTCGAAAGTTCAGGACTACAATTTGGCTCCTTGAAATCAGAGATTGTGTTCGGCATTTGGAACTCCTTTGATGCATTTTACCAGCTTCTCTGTTCATGGGCAATTTGGATCTAGTTTTTTGATCCATTTGCAAACAACTTTGATCAGCAACTTCCTTGCTTATTGGCATTTGCATCTAGTTTCTTTTGGACTCTCAAAACCTTTGATTAACAGCTTTTCTCTGTTCATGTACACTAAATTTTGAAATGCAAAATGTGAGAGATCACTCATACTATGCCAATCATGCCTACTCTTGTAGGCCTATCATGAGTTGTAACCATGTTACAGGCACAACTGAAGAGGTTGCTGCTACCTATAGAAAGATTCAACACACTCCAGAATTCCTTAGTTTGTATTTGACCAAGTATAAGCATTCCTGCTTGTGCCTTGGTCACATTAAGTGCATTCATTGCAGAAGCAGTTATAAGGAGAAATTACCATTTTTTACAAAATAAAATGAAACAGAATCACTTAAAAAAATGCATACAGTTTTGTAATCCCATTTGATATCTATCTACCAGGCCCAACAGGCTCCAGTTAACACTTTTTGAAGGGATCAAACTAGACTCAGCATAGAGATAAAAGCCCCTTGAGATGCATGTCGCAATCCAAGGAGGGTTGCATGTGTGAGAAAATACAGAGCCATTTCCATTCCTCAAGATTACCGAACAGCTTCAAGAGCTTCAATCATCACCACACTGTTGCCGCGAATGACCTGCAAGACAAGTTAAGTTTCCTCTCATGAGGTTGTAAAGATGAAAGAAAGGATTGATGATACTTTCAAGTTGCTTGAAGAAAGGCAAATTGATGTTTCAAAGCACTAATTCCATGCATGAGAAATAGGAGGCCAGAAATTCAGACTTGGTGCACTTACAACCATGCCGATCTCAGTGGTGTCATTGCCATTAACCTCCAATGTGTTGTCAAGCACCAGATTCATGAACTGGTCAAATCCTCGCAAGACCCCAACAACATTCCGATTTGCATTCAGCTTTACTGCAATCACCACAGTTCACAGACAAAATATGAAACTTTCCAATACAGCTCTCAGGTAGAGTAGCAATTCCACTGACGGCTGTTTGCAGAAGCTACGATTTCCCTGTGCTTTTGGCAACAAACCCTATTTCAAAAACAGAGTGACGAATGTCTGAGAAGTCACTATCAGATTACACTCAGTGATAAGAGTGCTGTCAGCGAAACTTCCATGTTCTCTCTAAGCCTCGCATGAATCAGACGAACATTGAATGAGCTCGGCTGGGATTAAGAGGCATATGAAAATTGGGCGACATATGGCTGCGGTACTGGACAGTAACAGTACCTAGAGTTTCTTCTTTCCCAGTGAGAAAGAGAGAGACTCTCAGACATGTTACGTGCAGCCGGCGTCATGCGTGTGTACATACTTGGGACTGGACCTTAAATGAGGGAGAGGGGAAAAGCACCCAAACAATTTTTTTTTCATGCAACTGTGAAACAAAACAAGGTAGTGATCGTGCACTCACTGTTAAGCTTCTTGTCCATGTACCTGAACAGCAAAACACAACACACAAGCGAAACATAAGACCGGTGTCACGGGATAACGGTTCCAGGAACCTTTAGAGCAGTGAAAACAACCCCGGAGAATGAAGCGAAACCAGATAAAGAGCGCAATCGACAACAAGCAAGAGACGAAATATAAGTGTGCAAAAGGCGTTACAAAAAATCTGAGAACTGCTTACTTCTTCAAATCCGGAGGCTGTCCAGACTTGCTCATGGTGTCAACTCCCGCAAACTCACTGCAACAGAATCTCGAAACAAGCGATGAAAGACACAAGGTGGCTAGAGAAGCTGGGCAAGAAGAGAGCGAGAGAGAAAGAGAGAAGTGGGCTGTACCCCTTCCCGCCTTCGTTTACGTTTCCGTCTGCAATCGTTAAACCCTAATCCTAATCCTAGGAGACGTGATGTTGGGTTCTAGGTTCTCCTAACCCTAACCCTAAGAGACAAGATCCTGGGGGTCTAAACAGATTGAATGGGTTAGTGTTGAATAAATGTGATATTTATGTTAGACCATTTAATTGAATTTTAATTCAAATAAAATAGAATAGAATAGAATAGAATTATTTTCATGATTTGGTTGAATTCAATTTAATTCAATCAAACTATGAAAAAATTCAATTATGTAAAAAAGACACATGTTTAATTTGTTTTTTCATGTCCATATAAGTGGGTTGGTGAAAACAATGACGTAGTTAGGCTTAGAATTTCATATGAAATATTTTCATAATTGTGAAATTGATGACCATCCTATTGAACAATGTACTTGTTTCAAATATTACACCAATTTTGATTATCTTCCTCATTGGAGATAATCTTGAAATTTGTTGATTTTTAAGGAATTTTTTTCCCCCCAAAATGATGAAAAAATTTGAAAATTTTGAGCTCTCTCTATCCAAAGTTGGAAAAACTTGAAAAGCAAAATTGCCTCAAATCATTTTTTTTGATATGCAAATCATGAGCCTTGAATGAAAGCATATGACATAGTCAATGGTGGCTCTACTCAATGGTGAGAGAGAGCACATAGTTCTTCATCTTTGAACATTTTAATTGAAGAAAAAAAGAAAAAGGTCATGAGATGCACATCCATGTTACAATTAGAGGAGTCATTTGTTGGTTGGAAATGCTGACCAAGGAGCATAACAAAAGATGTAAGTATATTGGGCTTTCTTTTGCATGGGGAAAATAGTTCTTTTGGAGAGAATTGCGAGAAAGATGCACATAATACATCAAATTTTATAACTTTAAATTTATAAATTTTATAATGATAGAATTATAAATTAAATGCCAAAATTCAGTTTTAATAAATGAATAAAATTCTCAACACCTTAGTGCTGAATCTGTTCATTTACCATGGTATTAGGTGTACATGTGATTTCACTACCTACTAACAACTGCTTGCAACCAAGCTAACCATCATGGTTAGTTGTATGACGGTTAGTTATGGAATTGGAACCCAACATAAAATTGTTTCCTAAACACTTGCCATCCATCATTCATGGTGCATGGGGAGATGCTACACTTTCACTCTAACCCCAAATAACACGTATATTTATGTATATTTTTTACACTAATGTTATAACCTTTGTTTGTACAGATAGTAGCTACATGGTTAAGAAGTAGCCTTTTTTTTTTTGACCCAAAAATTTGAATTTTGGGGGTGCAAATTCAATGAATTTTTTGAATTTTTTTCTCAAC
>Ga0209208_10003550_pt1 | contig 22306 bp, 20 predicted proteins | sample S1TSphfallax_3_FD_187694 | JGI IMG/M metagenome (GOLD analysis project Ga0209208, IMG submission 187694) | Host-associated microbial communities from peat moss isolated from Minnesota, USA - S1T2_Fd - Sphagnum fallax MG (SPAdes) (version 2) | ecosystem: Host-associated > Plants > Peat moss >...
TACCATTGTTGGTAGTTTATGCGCTTTCAACCCCGCACCAGGGTGGTAAGAATTGGTTTTCTAGGTTACTCGCCTCACTTACATGGGTATCAAGTTGTCATTAGTAGAGGATTAAAGTGCGAACTCAGCCCACTAGGGGTTACTCTACTAAAGCCTGGAATCCCCCCAGAACCTGGGTTTCTCCAGAACGAATCGCACTTGCACATATCCCGGCTGAACCCCAAATAAGTGCGGGCTTTCATAAAGTTACTCTAAGAACCGAGCCTTGCCAGAAGCGGATTTGAACTGCTTTGTAATACGTACTACTCGTGTTGCTATACCCGGTCGTGGCTACCAAGCGCGACAGATATTTTGGGCGCTTGCGGCTTGATATAGAAGGCTCGGTTCTTAAAGCCGGATCAACCCAAGGGTTTTCGCCCAATTGTAGCTACTGTTGTGTAGTAGTACGCCCATACTGACGGGTCATCTGCCACAGCGATATATCGCTCTACATCGGCTTGCAAGCACACACCAGTTGCAATGTAGCGTTCTGCCAAATGTTGTGCCGACATCTTCATAATTTGGGAGATGCGTGACCCACCATTTGCAAAAGGCACATAGGTTTCAACCATGATTTTCTCAGACCCGAGCTGCTGGAAAATTTGAGGTAAGTGGCTCCCAAAGCAAGGATCAATACCCATTGACTCATACATCGCCAAGATTGCTTTATTGACCCGATTAACTGACTCTTTGTCAGGGTGAGCGACTGCCTTGGATGTCTCGAAATCTGGCTCCTCAATAACTAGCCAACCGCCTGGCTTAAGAGATTGCCAAATGTTTTCAATAGCCTTTTTCCAATCGCGAATGTGCAGTAATACGTAACGAGCATGGCATACGTCGAAGCACGAGGTATCTAGCTTTTTTTTTGCAATGTCTAGACACCGTACTTCAACGTTAGGTAGATTTGTGTTTTCGATAAAACGTGTGTCAATATCTACTGCTACTACTTTTCCTTGAACACTCACCTGATCCGCCATCCAACTCATTATCGAGCCCATACCGGCACCAACCTCAAGGGCTGACCATCCTGCAGCAATACCAATTTGAGAAAGCCTGCGACGCGAATCAGGGTCGAACTCATCCTGGATTGCAGATAGCCGGATATGTTCTGTATCATGCTGATTGTCCTGAAAAACATAGTTTTGCGATGACATAGCAGTATCTCTTTTAGGTGTGTTTTGTTTTATCCTATACTCCTTTTTAGAACGCTGGAGATGATGCTTACTGATGAAAGAATCTACCTTATATAGTCTAGGTCTCCCCCGAATCTAAAATCCAAAATTCTGCTACCTTTTTCATCGTTACTGATGTATATATTTACTAATACTGATTATACTACCATACGTACAGTCCCGGATTTAGCATCTGACTTTTCCCGTTATCTTTTTATTTGAGCGATGCCGAGGCGGCGGCTACGCCATCGCCTGTTATGACCCACACCCCAAAGTCCTATTGTCTTGTCCATTATTCTCATTAAAGTTTGTTTGTTGAGAATTAGACCATAATCCAAAACCCTTACTATTTCTAGGTTTCACGACTTAACGGGAAAAGTCAGATTTAGCATTTGGGCCTGGGGACAAGGCATTCTTCTCACTTTCTCTGTTTCTAAGCTTGTTGCTTAGTCCCCTACGATTCTAAATATGCCTAAAATATTGTTATGCTGAACATCTTAGAGTAGCTATCAAAGAAACAATGCCTGCGCCCACCACTCCTACAACCACAACCTTTCCCTTGACAGCCGTAGTCGGCCAAGAAGCAATTAAGTTAGCCTTACTTTTAGCCGCAGTCGATCCAGGTTTAGGAGGAGTGGTAATTGCTGGTCGTCGCGGTACGGCAAAATCAGTGATGGCGCGGGCAATCCACGCTCTTTTACCACCAATTGAAGTAGTAAAAGGGTCAATCTGTCACTGTAACCCCAATTGCCCAGGAGAATGGGATGATCAACTCATAGATTGGGTTAATTCCTCCTCTAATAACAAGGTGGAAGCAGAGGTAATTCCTGCTCCCTTCGTTCAAATTCCCTTAGGTGTGACAGAAGACCGATTGTTAGGTTCAGTGGATGTGGAAGAGTCGGTAAAGCAAGGTGCAACAATTTTCCAACCTGGATTACTGGCAACTGCACACCGAGGGGTGTTGTATGTGGATGAAATTAATCTATTAGATGAGCAAATCTCTAACCAACTACTCTCCGTACTATCGGAAGGACGCAACCAGATTGAGAGGGAAGGGATGAGTTTTCAGCATCCCTGTCAACCTTTATTAATTGCCACTTACAACCCGGAAGAGGGGACACTGAGGGAGCATTTATTGGATAGAATTGCCATTGCTCTTTCAGCAGATGGTGTTCTCGGCCTAGATCAAAGAGTTGCAGCAGTTGAACAAGCAATTGCCTATTCCCAATCTCCCCAGCAATTCCTCCAACAGTACAGTGAAGATATAGACGATCTCAAAACCCAAATCATCCTGGCACGGGAATGGCTCAAGGATGTCTGCATTAGCCATGAACAAATTGCCTACCTTGTAGATGAAGCAATTCGTGGCGGCGTTCAGGGACATCGGGCAGAATTATTCGCTATGCGCGTTGCTAAAGCAGCAGCAGCTTTGGAAGGTAGGTCTACAGTGAATGCTGCAGATTTACGTCGATCTGTGGAACTAGTCATTGTCCCCCGCTCTACTATCGTTCAGACCCCACCACCTGAACCACCCCCACCACCTGAACCACCCCCACCACCTGAGAATCAAGAGGAGTCGGAACCAGAAACACCAGAAGAACAAGAACAAGAACAAGAACAACCAGAACAGAACAGCATCCCCGAAGAATTCATTTTTGATCCAGATGGAGTACTCCTGGACCCCAGTGTGCTGTACTTTACGCAAATGGCGAAACGGCAAGGTAAATCTGGTAGTCGGAGTGTGATTTTCTCGTCAGATCGAGGACGCTACATTAAACCCATGCTACCCAAGGGCAAAGCCCAGCGTATTGCCGTAGATGCCACCCTCAGATCTGCGGCTCCCTATCAAAAAGCACGGCGCCAGAGACAGCCGTGGAGAAAAGTGATTGTGGAAAAAGGGGACATTCGCGCTAAACGGCTAGCGCGTAAAGCTGGAGCACTAGTAGTGTTTGTCGTTGATGCTTCTGGTTCTATGGCCTTGAACCGAATGCAATCAGCTAAGGGTGCGGTTATGCAATTGTTAACAGAAGCCTATCAAAATCGTGATCAAATATCCCTGATTCCCTTTCGGGGAGAACAAGCAGAGGTGTTATTACCCCCTACCCGTTCCATAGCTTTAGCGCGGAATCGCTTGGAAAGACTACCCTGTGGTGGAGGTTCACCCCTAGCTCATGGTTTAACCCAAGCAGTAAGAGTTGGCTTAAATGCCCAGATGAGTGGAGATATTGGGCAAGTTGTGATTGTAGCCATTACCGATGGTCGGGGTAACATTCCTCTGGGACGCTCCCTAGGTGAACAGCTAGAACCAGGGGAAAAACCAGATATTAAAGGGGAAATTTTAGAAATTGCCGCTAGAATCCGGTCTCTGGGAATACAGTTGCTAGTAGTTGATACAGAAAGTAAATTTGTTTCCACTGGTTTTGCTAAAGAATTAGCCCAAACCGCTGGAGGTAAGTATTATCATCTGCCAAAAGCAACAGATCAAGCGATTGCAGCCATGACCAAGGGGGCGATCGCTGATTTAAAATCTAGATAGAGTCATGTTAAGAGCCTGTAGCCACTGCTGGTTGTAAATAGCAAATTAACTCCTGAATTCCTTTTTGCAAGTAGCGCGTTACTGTCATGGGACTGGTACCAATTTTCTTCGCGGCATCCTTACGGGAAAGTTCCTTCAAAAACACTAACTCAACTGCTATGCGAGGTTTATCTTCTAATAAACTGATTGCTCCTTGAAGTTGCTCACGTTCTTCTTCCTGCTGCTGAAGAACGTGAGAACGGCTACAAGGAAGTATCTCGCCTAAAGTGACTTGGCAGTCAACATGATGGTTTAGTGTAGCATCTAAACTCAGTGGCATCCTGTTTTGAGCCGCCAACTTGGTTTCTTGCCACTCTTGGGGGGATATGTGGAGTTGAGAGGCAATTTCTGCATCTTTGGGGGGACGACCTAAAGACAACGCCAATTCTTTGCGAATCCTTTGTCCATCGCTATAAAGTTCTTGCCATCGACGGGGAATTTTTAATAAGGTGCTGCGATCGCGCAAAAAGTGCAACATCTCCCCGCGAATGTATGGTACTGCAAAGGAGCTAAAGGCGTATCCCTGAGTGGGATCAAACCGCTCAATTGCCCTAATCAGCCCGAAGTAACCAATTTGTTCCAAGTCTTCGTAAGGTTCATTACACTGATGACTAAATTTATGCGCCATTTTCCGGACTAAGCCGGTGTGTAATTCCACCAATCGATTCCGAAGTTTAATCGAAGGATTTCGATGATATAGGTTTAGTAACTCCACCCCATCAGTTTGCACAGAGGACTGACTTGCTGCCATATAAATATTCCCTCATATTTAGTCTTTTTTTTAGGAAAAGGGAATTGGGTATATTCTCTTTATAACTTCTCATTATTTTCCTTAGTCAGGCTTGAATAAGCTATAGTTGTTTTACTGAATCTTAGGCACGGTATCAGTGGCTAGTTCAGTAAATTTACGGGCTATTTTCTCCCCCGGTCAGAGACCCCACGGAGTAGAGCCAGGGGCTTGAAAGCCTGAATCTGACCTAACTCACAGTACCTCGCGTACTATCGTTTAAGACAAGAGTTAAAGACCTACCAAGGGTTTGCCTTGCTATCCCTTGCTCTAGAACCGTTCGCCTTTGGCGCACCGGAGGTGTACGATTAAATATGCTTTTTGGGGTTAATGAAGTGTGAGGATAACGTATTTTGTAGTATTTAAAATAACCGTGATTATCTAGTTGTCCCAAGAATCCGCTAACGGTTTTACCACCTTGGCGATCGCTTCCTGCACAAAGGCTTTGATAAACTCATCCCGCCGATTGATTTGAAATTGTTGCTGCACTACCTCTGTCATTCCCCCATCTCCCCAGTCCTGATCATGACGAAAGTACTCAATAAAACTTTTACCAGCAATTCGAGTTAGATAAGCTGCTGTCACTCCTTGAATTGCCCTGCCAAAAATCAAGGTGGCAGGATTTGTTTGCAATGCAGCGGAGATTAATTCAATTGCTCCCTTAAGAATGCCCAAACTGGTGAGGGTTTTGGCTAGAGAAATGGCTAAATCTCGCCCCCGTTCCTTGTTCAGGTCGCAACCGTAAATTTTGCCAATTTCCAAGACCATTTGGGTGTTGACCGCCGCCGTTGCCAGTAAGTCTAGAAAAGGTACGGGGGTGGCAAATACCACACCAGCACCAATCCACTGAAACCGCTCGACAATCTTATCGGCTTGACGGTGACGCTGGGAATCAATTAAGGTTCGGGCTTCTTCTCCCAGTCGCAGGGATTGGAGGAGAATATTGTCTGCCACTAAATCTTCGCCTTCAGCCCGTAAGATAGCCGCCATCCGTCGTAATAAGGGGGTAATATCTGATTCCGGCTGGAGGATTTCACCAGTTTCTAATTTTACAGCTTGGGGATTAGCGGCGATCGCTACCACATCTTCCGGAGGAATAAAGTCTACTACCCGTTCTCTTAGTTGTGTGAGGATCGCTTCTTTATCTGTATCTGTGTATAAATCGGTTTTGTTAAAGACAAGGAGCGATCGCTTACCAATTTCCGCCAAACCCCTTAGTGGCTCATATTCTGAGCGTCTTAGATCATTATCTACCACAAATAACAGTAGATTTGCTGCCGTTGCTATTGTCCGTGCCAGTTTCTCCCGTTCGGTTCCTATTACTCCTACCTCCAAAATCCCCGGTGTATCTGTGACTAAAATTTTCCGTTCTAATCCCTTTAATCGCAGACAATAGGTTTCTCCCACCTGTGTTGTACCCATTGATGCTTCCACCTGCCCCACTATCCGCCCCATAATAGCGTTGACTAGAGAGGTTTTGCCGGCACTCCCAGTACCAAATACCACTACTTGAATTTCCCCTTGTGCTAAGTTAGCCTCTATTTCCTGTGTGCGACTAATTAAAGCCTGCCGTGCCACTTCATCCTGAATTTGTGCCACTTGCTGCCGTATCGCTTGGAGGGTAGATGCAGCTGCATCAGATTTAACATCTGGAATTTGAGTGGAAGTAAAGCGACGACGCTGGGAACGCTTCTTACCAGACTGAATCACTAATACATAGTATATAAGCGCAGCAATCAACCCACCAATCAGTACAATCAGCAACAACAGTAGCAGATTACCGAGCAAGGGAGAATAGGATAGCTGGAAGTAGAGCCTGGAGAGGGAGTCAATTAGCCACAGGGTTAGCCCCAAGATAATGATTAGACCAATAATCAGGGTGAATAAGCGTAGGGGTGGCATGAGGAGCACGGGGCAGTTTCTTACTTCTTTATCTTAGTCCGCAGTCCGCAGTCCCTCATCCCCACAGTCCCCAATCTAATTCTTTTTGTAATTCTTATCATTAGCTCAACTTTTCCGCATCTATTCCACAAAGTTTCCACAGGGATTTTACAAGTTTTCCACAGATATTCTACGAGGGAATCAGCTGTTGCTGATTTATTGGGGATTTTGCACTGCTAGGACCTAAGATTTTATTTAACTGAGTTTTTATTAAGTAATGTAACAAAAATTGGTGTGTAACCCTTATTATTTCGTGACCATTTATTTTTTCTATCGTCACTGTTAACATTTCGCAGCATTGACAAACCCACCCCCTCCTAGCGCACAATGATTCGGCTTGCCTTTATAGTCTGTTCAACCGTTGGCATCAACTTTGGAAAACTACCTCAGCTGTTAGCGTAGATTGTCGGCCAGGCGAAGGACTTTGTGAATCTGTCACTGCAAGCAACTTGTCCCTCTTGATCGACCTCAAAGGAGGAAAATCTTATGAACGCAACAGTTAACATGTTTACAGCAATTCCCGAATCACTGCAGGAGCCTCTGAAAAACTACTTGGAAACCCATCCAGATTGGGATCAAAATCGAGTAATGACTGCGGCACTATCACTGTTTTTACTCCAAAATGGGGACAATGATCGCCGTGCAGCTCGTGTCTATCTAGAAACCTTATTCCATCACTGCTAAGGGGACGAGATGTGGGAGTGCATATCTAACTGCAGTAGCCCCAAACTTAGAGAAGTTGGGGCTACCGAAAGTTCAGGAGGCAGTTCTTGCTGGAGAAACCCACCCTGAAAAGAGTGGGATTGAAGCAAGGACGCTTTGGATCTCGCTGCAAGCAGTCTCGATCCAATTCTGTTTTTGAACTAAGCTCTAGACCCAGAACTAATTGTTCCCTCCTGCCCTGGAGCCTTTGTTTGTAAAAGGGGAGTAGGTATCCCCTTCAATCCAATTGGATTTTGAATCTTGTAGACGAGAAGCAACTTCAGGTAGGTCCTATTGGAGTTGCTGACTATTGGAGGTGAAACGGAGATTCAAATTTGTATCCCACACCACGTACAGTCTGAATTAATACTGGCTGACTAGCATCAATTTCAATCTTCTTACGAATTTGACCAATGTGTACGTCTACAACCCGTTGGTCACCTACGTATTCATAGTCCCATACTTCTTGAATAAGTTCCGTTCTGCGCCAAACTCGACCTGGATGACTAGCTAGGAAATATAACAAGTCAAATTCTAAAGCTGTTAGTGGTATTGGCTGATTGTTAAGTGTTACCTCGCGACGCACCGGATCGATCACTAGTTTTTCAAAAATTAAGCGTTTCTGTTCAGCGACGGTGACAATCCGCTGCCGCCTTAAAATTGCTGCTACTCTGACTTCTAGTTCTCCCAAGCCAAATGGCTTGGTTAGATAGTCGTCAGCACCTTTAGAGAAACCTCGAATTTTGTCGGCTTCGTCTACTCGGCTTGTCAGCATCAGCACAAAAACACCGTTACGACTTTGCATCTCTTGGCAGAGGTTAAACCCGATCACATCTGGTAGATTCACATCTAGAATCACCAAGTCTGGGTTAAATTGCTCAAATAGAGTTAAGGCTGTCTTACCGTCTTCGGCAGCCTCTACCTGGTAGTTCTGCTTAATTAAAAAGCGTTGGATTAAATTCCGAACCGCAGGGTCGTCATCAACTACAAGAATCTTGGCAGAAGCCATGACCATCACTTTGCTCGAAAATTAACTTAGCATTAACAGTAGCATTGCCTAAAATACAGTTTTAACTGAGGCAACACTTAAGTATCTACGAGGGACTAGCATGATAATCCTGATTATTCAAATAAACTATTTTTTTCCTCAGGATTTTAGAGCATGAGTGCCTAAAGTTTTAGGTAACTAGTCTTAGGATACAGTTACTTTCTCATATGAAAACTGGCTTCAGAGAAAGAGAGGGAAACGACTCGGCGACTAAAGTCGCAGTGAATCTTTTTTTTGGTTTATCCATTACCGCCTTGGGGCTGTTCGATTTGGTGTACTAATGCAATTGCACTTTCAATGAAGAGGCAGTTCTTGCTGTTCTTGCGGGGGGAAATGACCCCTGACTCCTGCGGTGGAGCGGAACATGGGTCTGAGTCCCCCACTTCTGTTAAGTGGTTCTGGTTCAGGTGGGGTCGAATCCCCATCTGAACCTTCTCCCCTGTTCCCTGCTCCCTTGCCTCTTTTTCAATGGGACAATTGCCATTCCAAATTTCACAACCCTGTACGCATAATGGTTTCGCTCCTAAGAGCCACCCTTTCGGGGTAATGTTAGCTATGTGCAAAGCACACGCTTCACGAACGACTTTTGTTTGGTCAGTACTTTCCAAACGACACTTCCTTAACCCTTTACAGATGTTTAATCGTTTGGCTCCAGAGCAAGGAATAGCAAGGCAAACCCTTGGTAGGTCTTTAACTCTTGCCTTAAACGATAGTACGCGAGGTACTGTGAGTTGGATCAGATTTAAGCTCTTTGATAAGCTTTACATCTGCTTCCGTGGGTTTTTGACTTTTGACACTCTATTACTTCAGTGAATAGAAATTTAAAAGCCCCTTAATTTTAAATTAATAATCGGATTTATACCACATATCTGGCAATCAGAGACTGTGGGTTTTGGATTATGGGAGACAGTGCACCCCCATGAGTAACTGCTGGACCTTGTAGGTAATCTAAACTACACGCAGTGGTCTTGGATTAGGGGAGAACAGATCAATATCTCCACGGCTCCCCTGGCTATACTCTTACCAGAAGAATGTGTTACGCTAGAAGACTGCTAAAGTACTCAAGACAATTACGTTAAATTGTGTTAACATAGTTAGGTAAAATAGCTAACTGTCAAAAACCCTTGGTCTACCCAATCAACTAGGTGAGGAAATAAACTGCTACTGAGATATGTGCGTAGTGTGTGGGGAAAGATGACATGAAGGAAACAAACAATATATAATGTGGATATCATTATATATGGATCAGTAAGGCATTCCGTTATGATAGCCGGATTGCCTTGGTAACCTACGCTGTGTATGAAGCATCAGTGTGGGAGTGCATAACTTTCAATCTAATGATAGAAACCAAAGTTGTCTTTTCCTCAACCAAAGACTGCCGCTGACTGAAGCTGAAGTGAAAAACTCCCATGAGCGATCAAAATCCCTACGAAAAACTTGGGGTATCAGAAGACGCTAGCTTCGAGGAAATTCAAAACGTTCGCAATCACCTGTTAGAGCAATACGGTAGTGATAGCAAGCGTAGAGAAGCCATTGAAGCAGCTTACGATGCGATTTTAATGGATCGCTTGCGGATGCGCCAAGAAGGTAAAATCAAGGTACCTGAACGGATTCGGTTTCCAGAGATGCGAGTGCAATCTCCTGTGAAAGAAAGTCTAACTCAGCGCAATCAATCGCCTGAATGGCTGCAAAAAATCCTAGACCAGCCAACGGGTTTGGATATACTATTCCCTGGAACTTGTTACCTAGGTCTAAGTGCCATTAGTGTGTTTTATCCCAACGGTGGCGAACAGATATTACAATTAGCATTAGTGGCTGGAGTAGGTGTAAGTATTTACTTTCTTAACCGGAAGGAAGGTAAATTTGGTCGGGCAGTTCTGTTCACTATGGTTGGACTAATCGTAGGCTTAATTATCGGAGGACTAATTGCTGGCTGGCTATGGTCTCAATTGTCTTTTCTCCATCTAGTCCCAAATCAGTTTTCCACTGTATTAACATTCCTATTGTTGTGGTTGATTAGTAGTTTCCTCCGCTAAGGTATTTCTCCCCCCGTTGAAGGAGGCAGTGCTCGGCTAGGGTAACCTGACTGGAAGCGACTGCCCTTAACTGTTCTAGCTTGTGGATTGGGGCTAGAGAAATTCTCTACGGGTTGAGAATTAAATCTAAGGCAGCACTCAGATCCTGAACTATATAGTTAGGATGGTAGAGTGCTAGCTGAGTGCGATCGCGGATACCGCTTTCCACAGCAACCACGTGTAAACCGTGCTTTTGAGCAGCGACGATATCAGCTTCCGTGTCCCCCACCATCCAAGTGTTAGTAATTGGAGGAAGTTCCTTGATAGCCCGTGCCATCAACAGGGGTTTATCTTCTGTATCACGGGTTTTTACGTAGTCGTTGCTAAGGCAGTAACGGCGGTTGGCAGGGAAAAACTGCCCCAAATTATATTTTTGCAAAGCATAATCTAGTTCCCGCACCCGACGCATAGTCATCACGGCCAAGTCGATACCTAAGTGTTGAATTTGGTGGAGGGTTTCCACAGCCCCAGGGATCAAACTGTCGTACTCAAAGTAAGGTTGTGTATGCACCGTCTGCCGTCGTAATAGGGTAAATTCCTGGGCTTGGGCTTCATCTAAACCTGAATTCAGGGCAATTTGTTTTTCCGGCACACGCAATCGCTTGAGTTGCCAAAATTCAGCTTTGGGGAGTTGCGTGACACTTTGGTTGGGTTGACGGGTTTTCTCTAAGCAGAATTGATAAACACGGTAGTATCGCTCAGAGACATCCATAATTGGACCGTCGAAGTCAGTAATTAGTCTGAGCATGGTGGGAATGTTGAATAAAGCTGATTACTTCCTCAATGGCAATTTCTTGAGATTGGCGGGTTTTGCGGTCCACAACTTCCACCTTACCATTAGCGATCGCTCTGCCGGTGACGATTCTGTAGGGAATCCCAATTAAATCGGCATCTTTGAATTTCACCCCGGCCCGTTCATCGCGGTCGTCTAGTAAGGTGTCAATCCCAGCTTGATTGAGTTCGGTGTAGAGTTTTTCAGCAACTTCGACCTGTTGGATATCTTTGATGTTAGGAATAGTGACAATTGCTTGGTAAGGGGCAATAGCTAGGGGCCAGATAATCCCATCTTGATCATAGGATTGCTCCACCGCTGCCTGGGCTAGTCGAGATACACCCAACCCATAACAACCCATGACTAGGGGTTTTTCTTCTCCCTGTTCATTGGTATAGTATGCTCCCATGGGTTGGGAGTATTTAGTACCTAATTGGAAGATGTGCCCAACTTCAATACCCCTAGCAGTTTGTAGGGTTTGTTCGGGGTTGTGGATGGCGCGATCGCCTGGTCTGGCTTTACGGATATCTACTACTATTTCAGGTAGCTTAAATTGCTCACCCCAATTGGCACCGACAATGTGATAACCGGATTCATTGGCGCCGGTGACGAAGTTTTTTAAGTCAGCAGCGGTTTTATCTACTAGGCGCAGAAACTGGGAGTGAATCTGTTTATTAGCAGTGATATACTCATCACCTAGATTTGGAGCTATGTAACCTAAAGGTAGGGATTTTGCCGCCCAGGTTTCCTGAGTTTGGGTATTAGGTACAGTTAGGGCGAGAATTGTTTTCCCGCCGTGTTGAGGGGCTTGCTTGGTCAATTCATTCTGTAGCTTCACTTCATTGACTTCCTGATCCCCGCGAATACTGACTAAAACTAAAACGGTGATGCCATTGTCAAAAACCACCTGGTAGAGGACATTTTTAACCACTTGGGTAGGGGAGCAGTTGAGTAACTTACAGAGTTTATCGATGGTATCCGTAGCTGGTGTCTCTCTTCTTTCGTAGCTGGTAAAGCTGGAGGTCTGGGCATCAGAGGGGCGGGAGACAGCCTTTTCCACATTGGCAGCATATTTGCCATCTTCCGTGTACAAAACTTCATCTTCCCCAGCTTCTGCTAGGACCATGAATTCCGTTGAACCAGAACCACCAATGGCACCAGAATCAGCTTCGACGGCGCGAAATTTCAACCCACAACGTCGCAGCATATTGCTGTAGGCTGTGTACATATCCTGGTAGGTTAACTTCAGGCTGTCTTCATCCACATGGAACGAGTAACCGTCCTTCATAATAAATTCCCGGCCGCGCATTAGACCAAAGCGTGGACGGATTTCATCGCGGAATTTGGTTTGAATTTGGTAGAGATGTAGGGGAAGTTGACGATAGGAGCGAATCATATCCCGGGCAACTGTGGTGATTACTTCCTCATGGGTTGGTCCTAGACCTAATTGTTGTTCCCGTCGGTCAGTCAGGGAGAACATAATTCCCTCTGCTTTGGTATAGGTGTCCCACCGTCCCGACTCTTTCCAAAGATCCGCAGGTTGTAATTGGGGTAACAAACATTCTTGTGCTAATGTAGCATTCATTTCTTCCCGCACAATTTGGGAAACTTTTTGTAGTACTCGCCACATAAGAGGCAGATAGGCATATATGCCGCTACCGACGCGACGAATATAACCAGCACGGAGTAATAATTTGTGGCTAGGAATCTCCGCATCAGCTGGCTCATCCCGGAGTGTAACAAATAACTTATGTGATAGTCGCATTGTTTTTTCCTTTCAGTTCAAAGTGTCTACCACAGGAGCAGAGTACCTTGTCTAGTGTAATTTACCAAGCACAACCACCCCTAGAATTCATCCCCCCAGCACTAAATCCCTGGTTTTTGCAGCTGGTCCAGTTGTTGATACCCTATTGGCGGCACTGGCAAACGCCTATTAGCCATATTGAAGCAAATAACGTAGAAGCTTTAGTGGATCTGTATCGCCAGTTTCAAGGTGGGAAGGTGCGCTTTTTATTGGCATTTCGCCATCCGAAAACGGAAGATCCGTTTTGTTTACTCTACTTGCTTTCCCAATTGGTGCCTAAGGTAGCACGAGAAACGGGTGTGGAGCTACAATGTCCGATTCATGCCCATTTTATCTATGATCGGGGGATTCCCCTATGGGCAGGTGCCTACACTGGCTGGGTAGCTTCTCGTCTTGGTGGTACTCCCATTCAGCGGGGTAAGGCTGACTGGACGGGGTTACGTTCAGCACGGGAGTTATTTGCCCATGGGAGGTTTCCTATGGCTGCGGCACCGGAGGGGGCAACTAACGGGTTATCGGAGATTATCAGTCCCCTAGAGCCGGGTATTGCCCAACTGGGCTTTTGGTGTGTTGAGGATTTACTCAAGGGTGCAAGAGATGAGCAAGTTTTGATTTTACCAGTGGGGATTAAATATAGTTACGTTGATGCTCCCTGGAGAGCGATCGCTAATTTACTAGGTGAGTTAGAGGCAGCTAGTGGGTTAACTGTAAATCCTAGTACTCAGGATACCCTAGAGTCTCTTTATCCCCGGTTGTTAGGCTTGGCAGAACATCTATTGTCGGTGATGGAGCAATTTTATACTAGGTTCTATCATCAAAAGCTACCAGAGATCAAGATTCCCGCCGGGGAAATTCCTGATCGCAATGCGGCTTTAGCTGATCGATTGCAAGCCGTGATGAATGCAGCCCTCTTGATCTCCGAGCAGTATTTTTATTTACCATCCAAAGGTAATTGGAATGATCGTTGTCGGCGGGTAGAACAGGGAGGATGGAATTATATTTTTCGAGAAGATTTTAAGGATATAAAATCATTGTCACCTGTGGAGAGGGCATTGGGCGATCGCGTTGCCGATGAGGCGAATTTGCGGATGTGGCATATGCGATTGGTAGAGAGTTTTGTAGCTGTTTCTGGTAGTTATATTCGGGAAAAACCGACGGTGGAAAGGTTCGCAGAGACAACCCTACTTTTAGGGGATATGATCAACAAAATTAGGGGTAATCATCTCCAGCGTCCCCAATTAGGTAAACAAAGGGCAAAAATTACCTTAGGTGAGCCGATTTCTGTTTCTGAGCGTTATCCGTTGTACAAGGAGAGCCGTGTAGGTGCAAGACAGGCTGTGGCTGATTTGACAAATGATTTACAACAGGCAATGGAGGGGTTGATTGTTAAGGGTTGATCGGGATCTTTCTGCCCCAAGAATTGGACTTTGGACTAATCTGGTTTGATAAAGTCTCAATCTGAGTCCGGGCAAGGGTTTCAAGGTTTATTAGTCCTTGTTGGAATTGAATTCCCTGATGCTTACCCAGTAAGCGTTTCAGACTACGAAGACTAATTTTGTCTAAGAGGATATTTGAAAAGTTAATAGTTGCGTAAAAAAAACTCTCTGGTATAAGCTGTAGATCAGTATAAACAGCACCGTAGAGAGCCATGTCTAAATCATACACCACTAACCTGACCGAGCCAATTTTAGATTTTGGATTTTGGATTGAGAAGAGAACAGACCAGTATTCTCTCTTGTGCCCTGCTTCCTCTCTAATCTAAAATCTAAAATTGATTGACCACGCTGTGTGATCTCCTGCCAATAATATCCGACCTTCCACTGGTATCTGCTTGATGTATAACTCCATCAATTTATCTCTGTCTGCCTTAGTATCTTGTATTGCTTCATCAGTAAACCAAAAAGTTTTTTAGAACTCTTACCATGTGGACATTTCAGCTAAAGCCAGGGATATCACAAAACTCACAAAACAACGTTTTATTGAGCATTTCAGACGATGCTCCTAGTTACCTTCAAGCGTAGGCGTAGCCCATCGTAGACATCGCTCTATTACCAATGGTGTTTGCTGACTGATTCACGATGGCTGAAACCCCTATTTTTACGTTCGTTTTCCAAAGTTTGTGGTTTACTGTTCATAAATACTCGGCCATTTACGTCTAAACACTGGTGATAAGGATAAGTCTGCCAAGCTGTAGACATTACGGGTTAATAATATTGCATCTGTTAGTTCAAATGTTGCATCATGTGCCTTACCTAGATGCGTATAGGCGGCTTGACGAAATTTTTCTAATCTGGCACGTTTCATATTGGCAGCTAAGAGTGTGTGATTTTCTCTTAGCTTCTGTCAAAAGGGGGACTGTCTTCAATCAGACACTCCCTTTTTCTTTTTTATCTTCCCCATTTAGTCTAAACTCCAGTTACGGGTAATTTGGCTTAAAATACTGTAAGATAATACACATTTTAGTAGTATTATTCCAAAGCAGAAAAATAAGGTTTAATTGCCAACATGACGACAGATATAGGAATTCGCACTCAACAGGTTAAAGTCCCCAACGGCGACTTGCAGATAGATGCCTATTTAGCTCAACCTGGATATGGGGGGACTTTTCCCGCAGTAATCGTGATTCAGGAAATCTTTGGGGTAAACATCCATATCCGGGAAGTAGCTGAGAAGTTAGCCAAAGAAGGATATGTAGCGATCGCCCCTACTTTATTTCAACGCACAGCCCCTGGCTTCGAGGGTGGATACACCCCAGAAGACGTGCAGTTAGGGAGACAGTATAAAGAGCAAACTACAGCCCAGGAAATACTGAGTGATATCCAAGCCACCATTGCCTATTTGCGGACCCTACCCCAGGTAAAAGGGGAGGCAGTTGGTGCTATTGGTTTCTGCTTCGGTGGACATGTTGTCTATCTAGCTGCTACCTTACCAGACATCAAAGCCACGGCTTCCTTCTACGGTGGTGGAATTCCCACCTCAACCCCAGGTGGTGGGGAGCCTACCATCACGCGGACAGCGGAAATTAAGTCCCCGATTTACGCCTTCTTTGGAACTGAAGACCGGGGAATACCTCCAGAACATACCGAGCAGATTGAGACAGAACTGAAGAAACATCTGATTCCCCATCAAATCTTCCGCTACGAAGGTGCAGAGCATGGCTTTTTCTGCAACCATCGCCCCAGCTACAATCTCCAAGCTGCCACCGACGCCTGGAAACACGTGCTGGAACTATTCCAAAAAAACTTACAATCTTGATGAGTGCAGCTATTATATGTTCACTTCCATCGCTCTGCCAAAAGTGAAAATTTTCCAGCACTTTTCACTGCTGATATTACCTGGATTATTGACCATCTCAACAACCTTAACTAGCTGCTCAGTTGATACTTCCAAATCAGAGACTACAACCACTGGTTTTAAAGTCAAAGTTGTCCATATGGGATATCAAAGTGCTGGCGATCTTGTGAAGATTAAGGGAGTATTGGAAAAACGCCTCCAACCCTTAGGTGTCAGCGTCGAATGGTCACAATTCGATGCCGGTCCCCAACTGATGGAAGCAATGAATGTCGGTAAAATTGATATTGGAGCCGTGGGGGAAACTGCACCAATATTTGCCCAAGCATCCGGTGCATCCTTGGTTTATATTGCCAGTACTAAACCTGTCAGTGGTCATAGTCATGGAATTATTGTCCAAAATAATTCACCAATTCACACTTTAGCGGATCTTAAAGGGCAAAAAGTAGTTGTTCAAAAGGGATCTACTTCCAATTACTTGTTAATCAAAGCTTTAGAGGAGGCAGGTTTAAAATATAGTGACATCCAAGCCATCAGCCTACCACCACCAGAGGCTCGTGATGCCTTTATTGAGGGAAGAATTGACGCTTGGGTAGCTTGGGACCCCTATTTAGCTATAGCCGAAAAAACAGCTCATGCTAGGCTGTTGCGAGATGGCAGCGGTATTTCTATCGAAAGCAGCTATTATATGGCAACCCGAAATTTTGCCATAGAAAATCCGAAATTAGTGCAATTAATTTTGGAGGAAATCAATAGTGTCGGGATCTGGGTCGAGAAGCATCCAGATGATGTTGTCAAGCTTCTGACTCCCCAACTTAAACTAGATAAAGAAATCTTAGTAGTATTAGTTAAAAGGCGCTCCTATAGCTTAAGACCAATTACTCCAGAGATCATGGAAAATCAACAACGGATTGCAGATTTTTTAGCCCAGGAAAAAATAATTCCCAAACCGATCAAGATTCAGGAAGCATTGCTGACTCCTGAACAATATACAGCAATTACACCACAGGCTATTAGTCAAAGATAGATTGGTAATTGGGGAAATAGGTGTTGGGGATTTTGGATTAGGAGAGAGATTGATCTGTTGTCCAATGCTCCCCACTCTCCTGTCCACTCCCCTACTCTTTTACATCGTTTAATGTTAATTCTCTTAACCTATACCCCACAAGGCTTCATGCAGGTTCCGTGTCGGACTATGGGGGAAGAAATTGTCGGGGAATCGGTCTCTTAGGTTCCCCACCTCCCACACCGAATATGAATGAACTTTCCCTTTTCCTACCCTTACAAAATTAACAGTTTCTCAATCTCCGAAATAATTCGTTGAAAGTCCCGTTGCACGGCACTGGAAGACATGATTTGAGTCTCAGTTTTTTTGACAGTGGGATAAGTGGGACGTGGGGGAGTAACAATTGTAGATTTTGGATTTTAGATTGGGAAGAAATCTCAAGAAAACCAACTCCTGGGTCCAACTAGCTCATTCTCAATCCAAAATCCAAAATCTAAAATCTAAAATTGGCTCGGTCATCTGATTTTTTCTAAGCAGCAGAAAGCTATAAACAAGACTGATCATTCACTTAACTGCGTAAAATCTACGCAAACAACTCTTTATTTTTCCACCAATGCTGACCTGGAAGCTTGGTTTTAGCAATATTAGATCCTTACAAAGGCAGATAGCAACTCTTATTTCTGCCCTCACACCCTGGTTATTTTCACTACGTCCTTCTGACCCCTATTTTACCTGCCTTTTGGCTCTTGTTTAAGTCCCTACCTTTGAAAGTAGCAATTCCAGATTCAAAAATTTAAGAGAAGTCAGTGGCTAGTACAGTTACGTTGGTTACCAAGTTTGGTGTTCAAATAGCCGTGCTTGGTTGTAGGAGGCGATCGCTTCTTCATTCCTGCCTAAATTACTGAGCGCATACCCTTGGTTGTTCCAAGCTTGGTGGTAATCAGGTTGAATTGCCACCAAGCTTGGTCAAAAGAGGCAATCGCTTCTTCATCCCTGCCTAAATTACTGAGCGCATACCCTTGGTTGTTCCAAGCTTCGTAAAAATTGGTTTCGATTTTTATGGCTTTATTATAAGCATAAAGCGAATATCTCCGTAGGTTTTCGCTGTTTGCCAGTAGATATGCATAGTAAAATTGAATTCTCCTATTGTGCTCAAGCATTTTATCGTAGCCTGAGCTGGGGACCTATTGGAAAGTGAGTTCGATGGATGGCTTGCCAGTGTCACTTCCTATGCCCAACAGATACTTTGGACAATACTCTGACCTAATCCCGCTCCTCTTTTTGTTATTCATAGCACTCTATAGACCTAACTTAATATTGAATGAAGAAAAGAACATTTCTCCTACTGATAGGTGCGAGTCCTGTCCTATCTTTGAACTTAGGCAGTTGTACGGGAGGGCAAGGTAAACCAGTCGCCTTAACTATATCTTGTGCTAACACGTATCACGAAGTGATCAAAGAAATTGACCAGATCTACCGCCAAGCAAACCCACAAGTAACCACAACCTATAACATAGCTAATACAGGAGTCCTTCAGCGGCAAATACAGATGGGATTTCCTGTAGATGTTGTGATTACTTCATATCCTAAGCGGATGGACAAACTCCAAGCTGCTGGCTTGATTTTTGCAGATACCCGCACCAATATTACCAGAAATTCCTTAGTCTTGATTGTGCCCAAGAACTCCACGAGGATTTCTGGTTTCCGGGATCTGGCCACAGATAAAGTCAAGAGTGTAATTTTGGCAGACGAGAAGATAGGTGCAGGGATATATGCCAAAGAAACCCTAACGTTTTTCCAGATTTATGACCAAGTCAGACCGAAAGCTATCTTTGCTCATGAGGGTTCAGGCCAAATTATCGAGTATATAGAACAGAAAAAGGCAGATGCAGGTGTAACTTTCCTGACGGAGGTCAATTATTCAGACAAAGTCAAAGTGGTGGCGGTAGCACCGGAAAATTCCTATGAACCCATCTTAGGTATGGTAGCTGTAACCAAAAATAGTACCAATTACTCTACAGCTAAGGGGTATATCAATTTTCTCAAAAGTGCCCCAGCTAAGTCTGTGTTTCAAAAGTATGGATTCACTCCTGTGGATTAAAAGTATTGTTGGTTGAGAACTTCTAACTCAGCTAATGGTCTACTACGGTTTCCTTCAGTGCTGAAATGAAAATTCGTGACGCCTGGTAATGCTATTTTCCAGCCTAGTCAAAAGAATACAGTCAGTTGTCGTTGGTGGAATGTACCGCGGGAGAAATCAACCAGGTGTTTATGAATGTGCTAGCAAATGTTATTGATGCGATCGAGGAACACAATGCCCTGCGGACAGTACAGGAAATTAAGCAAAATCCTAGCCAAATTACTATTCGCACTTCCGTTTTAGATGCAGAGTGGGTAATGATTGCTATTGCCGATAATGCTCTGGGTATTCCCCAACAGGTGCAAAAAGATATTTTTAACCCCTTCTTCACTACCAAATCCGTTGGTAAAGGAACGGGGTTAGGTATGTCTATCAGTTACAAAATTATTACAGACAAGCATGGTGGTAAACTGGAGTGTGTCTCAACACCAGGAAAGGGAGCAGAGTTTCTGATTAAAATTCCGATTCGACGGCATTAGTTCTGAGCTATTAGTTGCTTGATATAAAGTTAAGTTTACTTTAGATATCTCCGATTAGGAGCCTGAAACCCTGATGCAGCAAGACGCAGATATTAATTGTCGGAGATGTCTATTATAATCATAAATAGGGCTATCTAAAATCTAAAATCTAAAATCTAAAATTGGTTGGCTCTTTCTCTGTCTTTGTTGCTTTTCAGACGTAATAACTTGAGACTTAAAGGCTTCTTCAAAAATCACACAAAAATCATCTATTTCACAAAACAATTTTTCTAATTCCATGATTCATTCCTCTCTCTGAAATAATTGCTTTATTTTCATCTGTTGAGGACGATATTGATTGTTATTGGTAATATTATTTATTGTTAGGTTAGAAAAATTTACTTATTAAAGTGGTCAACTAGAATTCTTTGTCAATAGCTATCAAATTATTGATAATCAGTCTAGCTCAATGAAATTCCGTAACTTTTATCAGGAACTATTTACAGCTTATTTCTTACATCGAACTTAGGTTGCCTAAATTACTGAGCGCATACCCTTGGTTGTTCCAAGCTTCATAAAAATTGGTTTCGATTTTTATGGCTTTATTATAAGCATAAAGCGAATATATCCGTAGGTTTTCGCTGTTTGCCAGTAGATATGCATAGTAAAATTGAATTCTGCTATTGTGCTCAAGCATTTTATCGTAGCCTGAGCTGGGGACCTATTGGAAAGTGAGTTCGATGGATGGTTGGCCGGTGTCACTTCCTATGCCCAACAGATACTTTGGACAATACTCTGACCTAATCCCGCTCCTCTTTTTGTTATTCATAGCACTCTATAGACCTAACTTAATATTGAATGAAGAAAAGAACATTTCTCCTACTGATAGGTGCGAGTCCTGTCCTATCTTTGAACTTAGGCAGTTGTACGGGAGGGCAAGGTAAACCAGTCGCCTTAACTATATCTTGTGCTAACACGTATCACGAAGTGATCAAAGAAATTGACCAGATCTACCGCCAAGCAAACCCACAAGTAACCACAACCTATAACATAGCTAATACAGGAGTCCTTCAGCGGCAAATACAGATGGGATTTCCTGTAGATGTTGTGATTACTTCATATCCTAAGCGGATGGACAAACTCCAAGCTGCTGGCTTGATTTTTGCAGATACCCGCACCAATATTACCAGAAATTCCTTAGTCTTGATTGTGCCCAAGAACTCCACGAGGATTTCTGGTTTCCGGGATCTGGCCACAGATAAAGTCAAGAGTGTAATTTTGGGAGACGAGAAGCTAGGTGCAGGGATATATGCCAAAGAAACCCTAACGTTTTTCCAGATTTATGACCAAGTCAAACCGAAAGCTATCTTTGCTCATGAGGGTTCAGGCCAAATTATCGAGTATATGGAACAGAAAAAGGCAGATGCAGGTGTAACTTTCCTGACGGAGGTCAAGTATTCAGACAAAGTCAAAGTGGTGGCGGTAGCACCGGAAAATTCCCATGAACCCATCTTAGGTATGGTAGCTGTAACCAAAAATAGTACCAATTACTCTACAGCTAAGGGGTATATCAATTTTCTCAAAAGTGCCCCAGCTAAGTCTGTGTTTCAAAAGTATGGATTCACTCCTGTGGATTAAAAGTATTGTTGGTTGAGAACTTCTAACTCAGCTAATAGACATCTCCGAAAACTCTCAAAGCACTGCTGTGACTAGCTTTAAGGCTTGAAATCAAGCTAAAGCAGATTAGCTAGTCTACACGATAAAATCAGGGTTTGAGATAATTACTGTTGCTAACTTAGGTTAAACATAGAGTAATATGCATTATTTTTATGGTTATGTGCTTGGCTCTATTACCTCTGGTAAAATCAGGGTTTTAATGCGGAGTCTTACTAATCCACAAATCGTCTTAATTACCTTTTCATATTTATTAGGAATTAACCTAAATCTCTCTTGAGCAATTCTAAATATTTTTAGCGAGCGGATGCGATGTTCCAATTTTAGATTTTAGATTTTAGATTTTAGATTTTAGATTTAGAAGAGGGATTGATCTGTTTTCCGCCATCCTTGGCTTCCCCTCTCCCTGATCTCCTATTTTTCTTCCCTAATCCAAAATCTAAAATTGTATGATTTGCTCAGGGCTATTTCATTCTAAATGGAGACAATATATGGTAAACTCCATTTCCTAGTTCTATTGGATTCTAAAAAGTTGTTTAAGCGTGTCTAGTCCAAAAGAGCAAAGTCGTTGAGCTTGCGCGATGTTTTCAAACAGATTGTCCCTGTATAAATTCAGTGTAAAATTGCGCGCAATGGTAAAAATCTGCGGCAGAGGACGAGTCCGAATTCGGGAAGCGTCTTCGCCCTGGGTAACAGAATTTTAGATTTTAGATTTTGGATTTTAGATTAGGGGAGAACCAAAAAGAAGAGATAAGGGAGAGGGGGAAGCAGGGGTGAGGGAGAACAGATCGATCCCTCAAAGAATCCAAAATCTAAAATCCA
>Ga0209208_10003551_pt1 | contig 22304 bp, 13 predicted proteins | sample S1TSphfallax_3_FD_187694 | JGI IMG/M metagenome (GOLD analysis project Ga0209208, IMG submission 187694) | Host-associated microbial communities from peat moss isolated from Minnesota, USA - S1T2_Fd - Sphagnum fallax MG (SPAdes) (version 2) | ecosystem: Host-associated > Plants > Peat moss >...
ATGCTCTATTTGGTACCATTGAAAAGCCCTTGATGATGAGAAAGGGTGCACCAAGGTGGGTTGGTTGCGTTTAGACCTATGGTGCAATAGTTACTGAACATTGAATGTTGAAGAAACATTTTAAAAAAGGAACAACTAAATATTTTAGCAAAATTAGGGAAAGCTCTTGGTGCTATTGGAAAGCCCTTGATGAGTGAGATCTTGAAGATGATTTCATAATTTATAGACCTAAGGTGCAGGAGACATTGAGTTTTGAGTAATTTTTGTCACTAGAAATTAATTTTAAAATTTAAAATGGATTTTGAACAATTGAGCTCTATTGTCAAGGTCCTGTTCACACTTGGGCCAGTGGCACACACCACACTAATGCTGTGTTAATTGTAGGCCAATAATGATCTTCTACACCATCTTGGATTTAGGGTTATGCCTATATAAAGACATTTTTTCAATGTTTTGAATTGCTATAATTGTATGCTTGCACAATATTAGAAGGTTACATAAGTGGATCAAATGATTACAAGAGTCCTCAGGGAATCCCCCCTCCCCTCTAAAAAAGTTGATGAGTTTAACTTGATATAGTTGCATCTATAGGGTGAATTTAGCTTCTAATCCCTAAATTATGAACTTAAAAGGCCTTCTATTCTTTGAGCATTTCTCAAATCTTATTGGGCTAAAAAGCCCTAATTTGGACAATAAGATGAAGCCCTAGTTGTATCATCATGGAGATTGTGTCTAAAAGTTGTAATTATTGAGTGATATATAAAGTATTTAGAAAAATGGTGTTTGTATTTTATGAGGCCTGCTTTCTTGAACCTTATTTAATTAGCTATTTTGAGAGTAGATATTACATATTAAGTATGTCTCTTTCTCTTTTGAAAATAAACTATTTACAAATATGCTCTAAATAAAATAAAGAGTTTGGAATTGCAAAACTCAAGTTGATATGTATTGCAATATATAGAGAGATTATTTTGGTTCAAATTTAAAAGTTGGCCCATAAGTCAATTTCCACTAGAAGTCAAAACAATAGAAGGTTTTTTTGTTTTTTTTTAGGGGATTTATTAAAAAGTTACACATGCCAATGTAGCTTTCAAAGTTATGAAACCTTGCCAAATGAAATAAAATCACCCAACCAAATCAGGGAAGGGAGGTACAAAAATTAGGCCTATTGTCCAACAAAGAGTAAGCACCGATAAGCCAAATAACACAAATGGTAACCAATAAAAAGCAATCTAGTTCAAACTCTACACCAATAGTGTGTGAAATATATTTAATAAGGAAATGGGTGGAAACTTGAAAGAGCATCAAGCCTATAAAAGACCACCTCGACAACAATGACTTGCTTCAAAATAAAAGACAACTTGAACTCTTTGTAAAAGCATGATCTAGAGGTACATCAAAATGTGATAACAAATAGCTTGTACATTAAAGAGCTTGTTGTGACTTCTAAGTCACCATTTTTGTCAACATTCATGGATTATAATGTGGAGAGATTGAGCCTTTCTTTTGAAGGGATTGTAAGCAAATTTTATTTCAATTGCAATCTCTAAATCAAAAGGACTAACAATCTTGGCTAGCTTTGAAAATTAACTTATTAGTTCATTATTAATATGTTTAAAATGGCACTGTGACTTGATAAGAAGTGAATTGGATAATATTCTTGTGTGAACATAGTAATTTTTTAGGGTTCTAATTTTTGTTTTCAGTGGCCATCAACTTTTTGCATGTTAACGACAAAAATTATTTCGTCACTATTTGTTTCTTTAAGATAGATACAACAATAATTGTTTAAAAAAAGCTTGTGAAGATGGGTAGGAAGTCTTGTTTGTTTGTGTATTATGTAGAATTGATCAGCACTGAGCTATGGATGGTTGAAGAAGGTGCGGCATTAAATGGAAGCTTGAAAAGTAGGATGGTGGAAAGCAAGATAAGAAGGGGAATTTAGAAACAATGCAAGCAAGATTTTTCTTCTTTCATGATCAGTTTTAGGAGATGGTAGATTTTACTTATCATGATTAGTAGTTGTTGTATTTGATTTTTGTTGCACCAATGACTACACTATGGCAAACAATGTATCTATGGTAGGATTAAATTTTATAAGGGGTTGATGCTGAGGATTGATGACAAAAGGGATGAAATCCAAGCTATAGATAAAGAGGCATAAAGAGGATCAATATGCATTTGAATTGGGTACTATAAATATTTGTTTAGTTTCTCTTTAATCCATGTCGTAGGTCAAATATCTAAATGAACACTAGAAGCGTTAGTTGGGGTGTCCTTGGGTAAAATGAGAGAAATGAAAACAAAAGTGAGAAGTTAATAGAGACATATATGTTGTCCAAATCTGCAAAAAAATTTGTCTTTCCTGAGTGGTTTTAAGTCAACTTAGTATATGTCACTAGTACTTGGGTCTAGACATTGGGTTCAAGAGTCTTTAAAATTAAGGTTTATTAGATAGGGAACTTAATGTTTCTTTGTATCGTTTCATTTGTTGGAGATGGGTTAACAACTCACATGGATTAACTAAACACTAAGGGTTTTGATTTCAAGTTATACTTTAGTAGATTTTTAACTTTCAATGTATAGTTTTGTACATGGTCTAAATTATTTGTTGTCATTACGACAAGTTAGGGAAAGATCACAATGTGTTTATTAGTTGGCAATTGACACATAGAACATTGAACTTTGTTCCGATAGTTCAGTTGCACCAAGTTTGTAGTTTTGGAATGTAATTTATTGGAATTAATGGTGTTTAGATTTCCAAGAGTTGTGTTTTTACTATGAGTTACTCTTGCATAAAAGATTTTTCTTTCTACACCCTTCTTTTGGTTACAACACTTCATATGTTGTCCTCTCTCATCCTCAATTTAGCTTTTCACCTTGTCTTTACATGTGTTACTTAAACTCTTAGAAACTAGGACCCAAACTCAAAAGAAGGATTGAATATTGGATCATTTGAAGTTGTTAGGAGAATAAAAAACACATTGTTGTAGTGACAATGGTGAAACTTCTCTTAGTGTCTTTTTGCCCATAATGTTGAACATAAGGAGAAAGGGAAAGAAAGAGAAGTGAGGGGAAAAAGAAAGTTGCTAGAACGATAATGTTGTGACCTCTATTAGCATCTTCTTGCACACAACACTAAAGAAAGAAAGAAGGTGAGAAAAAAAGGAAAAATAGAGAGAAAAAAACTTTTTATTGGTTAGAATGAACCAACATTCACTAATGCATTATTGTCAAGGTTTTTTTCTTCAAATTCCTCAACTAAGTCCATTGGCAACGATCCCTTGCATTAATTCACAATAAATGATGACAATCTTAAGTGGGATGTAACATGTTTTTACAAATGTTATTACAAGTGACAACTTAAGAAGTGCCTAGGTCCAAATGAGGCTAATTTAATAAAATTAAATTAAAAAAAAATTGGCCAAAAAATCACAATTTTTTTTTTCCATTTTTGGAATTTTTTTGCAATGCCATGAAAATTCACAAAAAAATACAAATGATTGCCATCATGGATTTTGGGTGGAAAAAAAAAGAGTTGTCATTGGGGGAATATTTCATTGCAACCTTGTCATTTAATTTAATTTACTAATTCATCAGTTTGTTATGTTTTATTGAATATTTTTCACTTTTTACTGTTTGCACATGATATTATTTACCTACCATACTACTTGTTTAATGAATATTGTGGTACCTATATTTTTCCACACACAACTTATATGAACATATCTTAATTAGCTATTAGTTTAACCATTGACCAATTCATTTAATTTTATTTGCATTCAGTTTTATTGTGTAAATATTAACATAACACCCTTACTTGGCTAACTTGTTGGGTGAAATCTTCTATTTACTTAACATGTTTACACACCCATTTACTTTACCTACCTTGTTGTTTCAGTTGTGTTGTCACAACCTTACCTTGGGCTTGTGATTGAATCTTTAAAAAATTCAAAAAAAATTGGGCTTGTAAAATATTCACAATGTTCTTATCTCAACGATTTGTAATTCATGGGTGAGTTGTTGCAGCTAAGGCTCATGATATATCATTGATAATGGTGTACCTAAATATTGAAAATTAGTTAGATGTTCTTTGCAAGTTAAATTGTTGTTATAACATTAATAGAATTTGAAGCAATTTATATGTTGGTGTAGTATTAAACAAGTAGGTAATGAAGGAAGGAAGGAAAGAAAACAAATGTGTGTTAATGGTGCAATTGTAGGTGTGATGAGAAAACTAAATTTATGGGGATTCTTCTTGAGCTTTGGTATAGTTGTAATAACTTGTACATATGTCGAGCAAAGTTTTGACAACAAATGGAAAAGCAACTTTAACCACATTAAGTCTCACCATTAATTTTTCACCAAATATGGCTAGGTGTGTTATCCATCCATTAATGAACCTATTGCTCATGATTCTTAGCAATATCCTTGATTCAAAACAATCTATTCATGAAATACAAAATTTTATTAGGTTACAAGTTAGGTGTCCAACTATGCTACCCTTGTTAGGTTTCATTGCAAATTTGCATGGTTTTTTGCAATTGGATTTATGGCTTTCCTAGTGGAATTTTTTAGACTCTCTCCAAACCTTGTGTTATGAAAAATTTGAAATATTAATGTTCAAGAGTTTTCAAATTATAGTGGAAGAAATTCATTCCCTTTAAGTCAATTCCTTAACACATTTTTTGAAGATATCAAGGGTTGTTGAAGTCATGAGAAAACTGATAACACAAGTTTTGATATGGCTATTTGCAATTTTTAAAGGTGGAAAAAAGTTGATTGACATTGCAAGGTTGGTTACCACTTTTGTATGGTATTATTGTTCTTCACTTGAAAATAATGGATTTTTGAAAGATGCATTTGTATCATGTTCCAAGATTTCATCTTTGAATAACTTGGATAATATTTCATTGAACATTTAATTCCTAATTTGAACTTTTGTAACAATGACATAATCTTTCTCCTTTTTTTTTTTTCATTTTTTTCTAGAATAAATCTTTAATGTTAGAGTGATTTTGATGCATTTAACATGTCCATGCCATTAAAAAACCCTACTATAAAAAAATCATGACAAAAAAATTGTCTAAATAAGTCCATGTAAAAAAAAAACCCTATGTAAAGACGAATCTAATGTAGAAAATAATGACCCATAATGTCAATGACCAAAAGAAACCTAATCAACAAAAATAAGATCCATGACAATCAAAAAGATTTGTGAAGACATAAAATAATTGTTTTTCAAAACATATGTTTGTTTTTTCTGAATTTCCATGAGAAATATTGTGTTCACCACATAGAGAATTTAAAAATTAAAATAAAATTGCACATATACTTTTTAATTGATGGAAGTTCATGAAAAAAAGATATATTTATCTCCATGATTTAAAAAAAGGACATTTTATCATAAATGTGTTTCTTTTCATGTAATTCCATGAGATATATTATGTGTGTTGAAGGAGGAAAAAAGAATCTTGGATGTGCTTTTTCTCATAGAATTTCTTGAGAAATCATTTTTCCATGAGATAACCCATTAAAAAAATAAAAATTAAAAATTAACAAAGTTGGATATATACTTGGCAATGTACAATTTTGAACTTTTAAAAAGTTGGTAATGTGAAATTGGAAACTTGGTAATGTGCCCTTGGTAAAGTTGACAATATGGCTTGAAGCACAATTATAAACCTAGAAATTTGGCAGTGTGCAATTTGATGGTAATGTGCACTTTTATGGCAATGTGTACTTAGAAACTAGCCAATGTGCACATGAAAACATGTGAATGTGCACCTAAAAGCTTGTAATGTGCATGTGGCAATGTGCAATGTGTATTTGAAAACATGGCAATGTGCACATGAAAACATGTGAATGTGCAATTGAAAGCTTGCCAATGTGCATGTGGCAATGTGCCCATCAAAACATGCAAATGTGCACTTGAAAGCTTTGCAAATGTGCATGTCGCAATGTGCTATGTTCATTTGAAAACATGGCAATGTGCATTTGAAAACTTGCCAATGTGCACATGAAAACATGGGAAAGTGAATTTGGCAATATGCACCTAAAAACTTGCCAGTATGTAGTTAAGAACTTGGCAATGTGGACTTGAAAATATGCCAATGTGCAATTGACAACTTGCCAATACATGCATTTGACAATGTGCAATGTGCACCTAAAAACTTGGCAACGTGCATGTGGCAATGTACAATGTGCATTTGAAAGCATGCCAATGTGTACCTAAAAACTTGGCATCATGCATGTGGCAATGTGTAATTTGCACTTGAAAACATGCCAATGTGTATGTGACAATGTGCATATGGACTTGTCATGTGTCAACTTGGAAACTTGACAATTCACACTTGTGAACGTGGACAAATGTGCACTTATAAAATTGTAAATGTTGCAACGTGGACCTAAATAACAAGGTGGGTAAGTAAGTACATAGGAGGTAGGTGGGTAAGTAGGTAGGCAATCTCTATGGGTTTATATAGGCAGCCTAGATAACCTAGATAGTGGGAAGGTAGGTACACAAGGTAGGTGGGTAGGTAGGTAGGCAATCTATATGGGTTGTTAGATAGGTAGCCTAGATAACCTAGATAGTGGGTAGGTAGGTACACAAGGTAGGTGGATAGAAAAAGAGCCCATGAAAATCTTTGTATGGGCAGCCTGGGGAATAAGTTTTAGACATCGAGCAAACTAGTAAAAAAAAAAAATTTGTGGGGGGGGGGGGTGGAGGGTTGGGACAATTTGAAGAACATTGGGGCAGCCCAAAAAATGAAGTCAACTTGGCAAGTTGGCAATGTAGCACTCACAATGTGGAGTTGACAATTTGCCAATGTGGAGTTGGTGATTTGGCAATGTGCAATTGGCAATGAGATGTGGAGTTGGTGATTTTGCAATGTGCAATTGGCAATGGGATGTGGAGTTGGTGATTTTACAATGTGCAATTGGCAATGGGATGTGGAGTTGGCAAAAGTAGCATTTGCAATGTAAAGTTGACGATTTGGCAACATGGACTTGGCAACCTAACATTTTGGCAAAGTGACCTTGGGAAACAGGAAATTACATCTTGAGGAAATAGCAAACTTAAAAAAGTCATCTTGGCAAAATAATTGAGCATTTGGTATTCCATAGTCTAGATCAGACATTTGAGGAATTCACAAACTTGACAGCAAACAATGTTATATTGTGAAATGAAGATGGAATTCCTCTTGCATCAAAAGGAGTTGTAGAAAATCATTTTAGAAATCAAATTTGAAGAAATTGCTCTTAAAGGAGGTCTTCTTGAGTAACATCGATTATAGCAAAAGAAAGTCAGCTCATATGACAATGCTCTTGAACATTGTTAATTCCTTGTTTCACTTAACATTTGCATGTTATTAACTGACTCTAATGAACCATGAAGCTTATAATTTGGAGATGGAGGACTCAGGTAGTTAGGTGCAATTTGAAATCAACAAACTCAATATCCTTGTAGATCAATTGGCCAATCAGTAGTTTATTGCAGGCAGGAATGTAACAATTTCTGGTGTAGCAGAAACCCTTGAAAATGTTGCCATAGTCTCAAATTCCACTTAGTTTCGAAATAACTCCATACATAAGAGAAAAGAGCCACTAGACCTAAGTTGTACAAATGGTAGAGGCAAGGTTACCACTGGCAGGCCCTGTGGCCACTTTTTCATTTGTACCACATCTGACAACAGTGTTCACCTATGGCAGTTTATAATACTGCTAGACATGGGATGGAAAAACTGAAGTTGATAAAAGTGATTAACTGGCCAGACTACTAGCATCACCAATAGTCCATGCAAGAACAAACACCATCCTTGAAGTGATGAAAGCAATTCGCATCCCTCATCATGATTGTTCTCCCAACTATTTTTGAAATGAACTTAGTGGAAGTAAGGCAATCTTTACAAACCCACAGATTCTTTCTTATCTGGAGTGGAGTACCAGGTGGTGTGTTGAGAAGCCCGAATGCAATTGCCAGATTCTCACTGTGGTGGCACAAATGAAACACCTTTTCTTCTTCCTCTACATCATGTAGCACAATTGTAGTATGTGGCACATACCCAGCATCATGCATGAGCCCTGACAATCTCTTCAGTTCTGCACGGATTCAACCATCTGAGGGTGGTCTTGATCATCTACTAGAAATTTATGCACCTTGTTATCCACCTCAGTCCAGGTGCAACCTGGCTGCCTTTTCACCTCTTTCCTTTCTCTGCCATTCAACATCCTCACAGAGATGCCTGTTGCCAGAAGCAGCATAGATGTTTGCTAGCAGCACATAACCTGCAGCATTTTCAGACTCCAATTCCATAACTTGCTTAGCAACACGTTCTCCCATCTCCACATTTCCATGAATTGTGCAAGCACCGAGCAAAGCTATGCATGTAGCAAAATGTGGTTTACAGGGCATGCTCTTGATCATATTCTCGGCCTCCTGTAGATGACCAGCACGGCCAAGAAGGTCAACCATGCAGGTGTAATGTTCCATTGTTGGAGAAATCATATAAACTTCCTTCATTGAAGCATAAAAGCACGTGCCTTCATGCACCAAACCTGCATGGCTACAAGCTGACAGAAGACAAACAAAAGTGATATCATCTGGCTGTACACCTTCTTCACACATCTGTTCAAAATATGTAAGAGCTTCCTTATCATGCCCATGCATGGCAAATCCTCCAAGTATGGAGTTCCAAGAGACCACAATGGCATCACATTGAACACTCTCTTGGCATCCTCCATGCTGCCACATTTTGCATACATGTCAACCAACTCTTCTTATTTGTTACAATTAAGCTATTCCCCACAAAGACAGCTGAATCCATCCACTTTGAATGATCAGCTCATGGGTACACCTGCCCTGGTCAAGTGCAACCACACTGGCAGATGCATTCAGAACCCCCACGAAAGTAACAGAGTCTGGTTGCACACCTTCCTGTTGCATTTGTTGAAACAGTTCCAGTGACTTCTGCCCTTGCCCACATTGCACCTGTCCCAATATCATGGCATTCCAAGTGACCACATTGCGTGATGGAATCTTGTTAAAAATTCTCTGAGCATCCTCCATGCTGCCACATTTTGTATACATGTCAACCAAGCTACTCCCCACAAAGACATCTGAATCCCATCCACTTTGAATGATCCGCTTTTGAGCACACCTGCCCTCTTCAAGTGCAACCAAGCTGGCACATGCATTCACCACCCCCACAAAAGTAACAGAGTACCTTCCTTTGCATTTGTGAAAATAGTTCCAGTGCCTTTTGCCCTTGTGCACATTTCCCATGTCCCAATATCATGGCATTCCAAGTGAGCACATCCCGTGATGGCATTTTGTTGAACACTCTCTGAGCATCCTCCATACTGCCACATTTGGCATACATATCTACGAGGCTGCACCCCACAAAGGCATCACCCTCACAACCACTTTGAATTATTTGTTCATGAGCCTCCTCTTCAAGTGCTCGTAAGCTAGCACATGCATTGAGCACTGGAAAGAAAGTGAATTTGTTAGGAGTCATCCCTTTTTTTTGCATTTCTTGGAAAATTGTAATCGTCTTCTCATGTTGCCCACTTACCGTACCTTGCAAGCCTCCTATTCCACGAGAACCGATCCAATTGCACAGTCCCCGGTGCCATGGCTGCCAGTTTTGCATCCACCCACGGTGGATTCCTTCGGTGCCCAATCCAGAGTGAATCCTGCGTCATCTTATGCTTGAAATCTGGGTATCGTGCAGTCGCGTTCTCCGACCTGCAATCCCACCACTGCGAAGGATCTGAAAAGAATTGCCGTCACAGTGTCTCGATTCTCTGGCCCGCTGCTGTTGGTTCACCTTTTCCATCCCAATTCCTTGCCACCGCTCTTCTGCTGCCGCAAGTCACTACATGTCCTAACCAGCACTGCCATCACCACGAAGATTGATCGAAGAAAGCGAAATTGAGGGGCTTGGAATTCCTGGGTACCCCAACAGCTGCACCAATCTCACAAGCACAAACAAGGGGCGATTATTATCCAGGAACGTCTGCTTCCTAGTGAGTGAGCCTCTAAGGCGAGGCCGATACTAGGTGCAGGCTGCGCCCTAGTGGGGCGCCTTACCTAGCATAAAGGAAGTTTTGAAGACGGATTCTGCTAAAATTAGAGCTGTGGTTTCTTAAAATCCACCATTTATGTCAAAATCGGCACATTTCCAAAGAATGCCTAGTCCTGCAATGTAAGATGCTTGAAAAGTGTGCAGAATCAGCCCTCCAAACACCGTAATGAACTGCCAGAAGTTTTGCAGTGTATCTGGAGGTAACATTATAAAAAATATTTCTTCATCCAGGAGCGCAGGTGTCGCATGTTGCCGCAGGTGCAGCAGCAGCTAGAGCTTTTTCATCTTGACGGAAAGCTCTATAGGTATATGTGTGTGTGTGTGTTTGTGTGTTTGTTTGGCAGATACATATGCCGTGAATGTCGTTGCTTCGCATTGAGGGAAACGGAGAGATTGTTTGAAATGGGTTCCGATGGACGCTTCGCACTCATGTGAGTGATTTTCTTACGCTTTGTTTGTGTAAGAAGCGCGTTTGGCTAACCCTAACACACCCACTACCCGTCCCTTTGACATGCAAACCGGAAGCCGATGTGCGATGTTCACTGTTTGCTGTAATTCAGATCAAGTAGAATCGTTGCCATTTCTCTGTTTTTGTTTTCGCCCGAAGAAGCAATTGCAGTTAAAAGAGGTCAATACATAAGTGTCGAAGAGAGAGAGGAAGGAAGAATTCTAGGGTTTTGCTGGACTAACCCTAGCACACACTCCCACCACCCATCCCTTTGACTTGTAAAGCTGACGCCGCCATGCAATGTTCACTCTTGCTGGAATTCAGAACAAGTAGAATCCTTGTTTCTTTTCCTCTTTTTTTGTTTTCGCCGAAGAAGCAATTGCTCTCTAAGGAGATCAGTACATAAGGATCGGAGAGAGAAGAAGGAAGAATTCTAGGGTTTTCTGGGGCAGGTAGGCAGGAGGAATTGAGAGGGGCACGGAAGCTGAAAAGGGATCACCATGCTAGATGCTTCAAGAGTGCAGAAAGAGCTGGTGGAAATCGAACGGGACAAAAGTCTTTCAGGTGTCAGCATACAAATCTATGGAGATGATCTCACTCACATGTGCGGCATGATAAGCGGTCCTGTAGGGACTCCTTATGAGGGAGGCATCTTTACTGTTGATATCCATTTGCCCTGTGAGATTTGCTTCACCCTCCCCACACTCTTTCCTCTGTACTTTTTCTTCCAACTCTCCTGTCAGTATTTGGTAGTTTGATTGCATCAGTGATGACCTTTTCCTCTTCTGCAGAAATTTTGTCAGACCTCAGGGTGGAATAAAAGACCTCGTTGCATATGAGGGGTGCTATGGATCGTTTCGCAGCAGTTAGAATAGACTGGCTTCTTAAGATGTAAAGAATAGAGGTTTTCCTCATTGCATTATGCAAACCTTCCTTGTTTGTAAGCTTTTGAATCCCTGTGAAAAGCATTAGAAAGGTAGGAGGGTGATAAAGCCAGTCAGCATCCTATTCGGGAATCATGTACAGTTGTTTTTTGGGCAGGTTGCAGAAAACCTACTTTGTACTTTCATGGGGTAGATCACTGTAACCCTAATGATGGAAAACTGCTTACATTTATCTATGATATTGGTGGTGAAATTCACCACACATTTGAGTGATGAGGAGCTTTTGGAAGTTAAGATTTAAGCTGGGCCAAGAATTTTTTTAATAACAAACCAGTTATGAGATTCTCACTGTTTTCTTCAACAGATCTCACTAGAGTGTCCAAGTGATGATTTGCATGGTTGTCACTGTTAGTTGTCATTTGGAACCAAAGCTGACACATCTTGGAGTCTTGATACTGCTCGTGTTAGAAGGGTATGCTTTGAGTTTTGATCATCACTGCTTGCCATGCTTTTATGTTGGATCATAGCAAATAAATAAAGCAGAAAAACCATGGTTTTCTAAAGTCCATTTGAACTACTATGAGTTATGCTGTGCAGATAGTGAGTGGGTCATGGCAGGATTTTCCTTCCATCTTTGATCTTGAATGTCTTGGTTGCCCAATTAGCTCCTATTTCTCTTGTTTTCTGTTCTACTTATTGACAGTATAGTTTTTTTGTGGGATGAAACAGCTGCATATCCTTTTGAACCACCAAAGATGCAGTTCACAACTAAAGTCTGGTATGGCTGAAGATACATGTAAAAGCTTAATGTCATTGTGCCATTTCTTCTGTCTATTCATTCCTAGTGGATAGAATCAAAGATCAAAACTGATCTAGTGGATGCTACCAGTCTCTGCTGGCATCTTGTACTGAGTACGTGAGAGGTCACATCAAGTCGGCTCTCACAGTGATGTCACATCTGGTGGCTCAGGCATCCAAATGTAAGCAGCCAAAATGGTGCCATTTGTTTGGATATTCTCAAGGATCAGTGGAGCCCAGCTCTCACTCTGAAAACAGCTCTTCTGTCACTACAAGCACTGCTGTCAACACCTGAGCCTGACGATCCCCAGGATGCTGTTGTTGCACAGCAGGTTGGTCCACCTAAAGATATTTGCATCCTACCATCTTCTCCATTTGTTCACCTCAAACTATTGTTTGGCCCTTGTTACACTTCCTCAGACTCCATTCCTACTGTCACTGCATTTTTTCAATCCAGAGTTGAGAGGACAGCGGGTTATGGTCTATGAAAATATTGCCTATGGGCTGTCCTTACATGGGCTTTAGAGGTGAATGTTCTGAAGTTGCATGTTCCTGATACTCTCAGTGTCTAGTCTCTTTTCTACTTCATCTGTTTACTCTTGTGTTTTCCCCTTTTGTTCTTCATTTCCAGTTTCTTTCCAGTTTCCCTGTTGTTGGTGGCCTATCCAGCACAACATAGTGGAGTCTTCTCATATCTGGTTTTGTAACAGCTACACAGTATGCCAGTTGATATTTGACATTGATATACCCATGTCAGGAACCAAAAAACTCAGTGGGGATGTACTGGCACTTTGTCACTGCCAAATATGTTGCTGTCAATGGTCATGGTACATGAGAAATTGTTGCTTACTTTCACATGGCATTTCTGTTTTTGTTGTTTGAGGGTTTTCTGTCTCTTTCTCCTCAGCTTTGTTTATTATAGTCTCTTGTGATATGGTGAGGAATTTCATTGCCCTCAGTATCAGGTTGTCTTGTAATTTCCTTTTGTGTTGATTTAATTTATATCTGCAGAGAGTTGTAGATACTTATTGGATAGATTATGCTGTTCTCAAAAGATGATGCTCTTGAGGTTCTCCATCCTGTTTCTCTCTCTCGTTCTTCCTCTTTCTGTTTTGGGTCTTCTCTTTTCTGTTCTGTGCTTTTGTTTTGTTTTTTGTTTATATATTTTTCTATTCTCTCTTTTTCTGTGTTCATCTTTCTTCTTGGTCTTCTTCTTCTTCAATTTTAGCTTTGACTTGTTGAGCTAGCCAGCACTACAGCCGAAATGTCCCATGAAGGCTGGTCTTGTGACAGAGAGTGAGTATGTTGGTTCACGTGTGCCATTGACCTCCACCCACTGTCAGGAAGGTGATGAATTCAATTGGATGTCATGGTATCTGTTTAATACTAGGTATACAGGTTTCTGAAAACGCATGTGATTGATGCTGGGTTTAAAACAATTCCCTGGGTTTTGTTTGCTTATTATGGTTGGGTTTCCTCTTTTCTGCATTTGCTGATACATTGTGAGATCTGAAATGTCTTTAACCTAATTATCAGGTTTTATCTCAATTCCCTTCAGGTTGCCTTCATTTCTAAGTATGGAGAAGTTCTCAGTTCTTATGAAGATGTACTTACTGAACAGATGATGTTCTGCCTGCAGTACTTGAGAGATTATCAGACCTTTTTGGGAACTGCACGGTATTGGACAGAGACATTTGCCAAGAGGGGATCTCTTGGCATTCAAGAAAAGGTACTTCCTCTGCTGTTGAGCTTCTTTTCTTTCATCACTTAGTGTGTTGTGTGGTTGGTGCTTAAGCTGCTTACTTCTGATTGACATGCTGGATTTGGCAGCTAGCAAAGCTTGTGGAAATGGGCTTTTCTGAAGACATAGCAAGAAGTGCTCTTGACAGTTGTGGTGGGGACGAGAATGCAGCCCTTGAAAAGCTTTGCAGTGGGTAGGAGTAGGAACATGAACATTTGATGGTCTAGCTGAATGTGGAGTGATTCTCAGCAGCCCCATTTTTGGTATCAGCTTTCTCATTCTCATTACCAAACACAACTCTTTTCAAGCTCAAGATGGAGAGCTTCGGGAAATATCCAATCAGCAAACTGCTGTACTTCTAATCTCTTTTAGCTGTGATTGACAACTCGGCTCCCATTGTCAAACTGATTTATGACTTTGGTATGACCCACAAATTTTGTTGGGGTAAATGATCACTTCATCTCCGTAAAACTGTCTAAAGTCATACACCTTCCATTGTGGCCTTGCTTGAACTTTTATTGTTGAGGTCTCATGTCTGCCACTGCCTCTTTGCCTTTCTGGCCTTTATGGCTTTTGTATCAGGTTGCTAAAGCAAAGTTTCCTTGAAACCACTTCTTGATTGCAGAACGTGGAAGATGGAATGTGGAATATGTCAGATCTATCCAAGTGAGTTCTAGAAACTTTTATCTACTATAAATCTTGCCTTGTCCATACCATGTCCTTGCTTTAGAACTTATTTGCAAGTTCTTCACATTTTGATGATTTGCTTCAGAGGCAAGCACATTGATTGTAGAGACAGATGGCATTGCAATTCTTGATGTCTTATACCCCTTAAACTTTCATTATTTCTCTCCTTAGATACAATGTGTAGTGTTTTAGTTTTGAAGCAGGTGTTAGGTGGTTGTGAGGTTAGGTGTTAGGAGATCATCCATCCTAATAATGTCTTCATAAAATCTGACATGCAAGGGATGATGATTGAAATCATTTTTGTAGCGTGTTTTTTTATATTCTCTTAATATTTTTGGAACGGCTTGTATAATTTGCAATTGGAGTTAGAATAGTTCTCCAAACTATGTCAAAATTCAAACAAGTCTCCAAAAAATGTCTTATTTGCAATTCCCTACTGTTTCAAATATGAAGATTTGATCTTCCAACTCAAACTATACCAGTCTGGGCGGGTTCTTGATTTGCTTGTGTATTGACCAGGTATATTGCTGGATGTATACATATATGATTGCTAAATATCCTCATTTGAAAGACCTGGCCCCACATCCTACCCCGGCATTTTAGAAACTTGGTACCTGCCCCCATTTCATAACCGGACCTTCTAAAATTCAAATATCTATAACTGGACCCAACTTGGGAGGGATAATTGGAAAGGGTATTTACCAAAAATATGGCTTATACCCTTTTAATTCCAGACTTACACCCACCTCTGCCTAGTATGGTTAGGGTTAGGGTTTTGTAGTTTTTAGAACTTGCACTTTGCACGTCTCTTGCCTTCTTTACTTTCTGCATTCTCCTTTCACCTTTGCAACGTCCATTTTGAGCTTTTTGTCTATATGCCATCAAAAACTATGAATGCAACCTACTAGCCACTGGAGCATTAAAAGGAATCAATGAAGCATGGTGAATTTGTAGCCAAGTGATTTACATGAAGGTATGTGGTTCTTGAGCTTCCATCTTCAACAATTTTCTATTTGCAATTTAGGTTAGAAGTCAAAAAACAAATTGGTTGTTTGGTTTGAAGAAAATGCATGAAATAGTTAATGGTTGTAGTTTGTAGCCTCATTTGTGCTAGTTAGTTTATTTATGTTTTCAAAGATGGGAGAGGACAAGGGATTTCAACATAATTGTTATCTATTGCCAACTAATTAGAATGTTTTTGGTCTTTAATATCCAAATTTCATTGTTCTCATGTGTTTCACTTGTTCTACATTCTACACCTTGCTACAAGCTTTGCTCAAAGACGCATTTGTAAAGCAACAAAGGTGGGGAAGTGCTTGAATCAACTTTCCCATTTTTTTGTTTTTGTCGTCTTCTTGTTTATTGTCTACTAGTCTCCTCACTTATTCACAAGCAAGTTGTAGGAAGGTATGAGCGTATATGGCAACAGTCGACAAGATCTTCAAGATGCATCAAGTGCCTCTACGATATTTCACTTCGTGAAGCTTTAAACTTTAAAGCCTAAACTATCACCTTGTCTTTCCTAAAGGATTGTAAAGTCTCATTTTGTTAGAAGTTTTCTTGTTGCAAGGGTTAGGAAGATTTGTGAACACTTCATAATTTGTTTGTCTTTTGATCTTGTGTTAGAATCTTATTGAACAATCTTTTGATGAATTTTTCTTCATGTCTTACCATGAATACAATGAGTGTTCATGATCTCCATTTTGATGAAGATTTCTTAGCTTTTGTAGGATATGATATCAATAGTATTGGTAATGTTCAAGCAGCCTACCATGGGGAACCAGAGAATCCATTAGTTGTTGACAAGTTGAAGTTGTGCATGATGATGCATCCATCACCAAAATGCATTTGGAGATTTTGTGGAAACAAAGGCTTCTATGGAAGCCACATTATTGTACTTCACTCACATGGGCTTTTTTGAAGGTAAATAATAGCCAACCTATGGATTTGGAGCATACTCAGCTCATGAAGTGATGTTCTACCATAGTGATTCTATTGGTCTTGAAATCCTAGCCATGTGCACCAAGTGTGGGAAGGATGATTGCATAACATAAGTCTAATGGAATTATAGCTATGAAAAAACATGTCGAGGGTGAACTTTTCCCCTCATGAAAAGGTTGGCAAAAGATCCCAACTGCATTACAATAGCAAAAGTTCCCATTGATCGAAACACCAGTAAGAAAAGGGCACATGTTTTTCCATTTGAAATCTCTGGGTTTTTTTCTACTTCAAGTTAAGGAAGTTCAAAAAAGATGACCCAACACAAGTGGGTAGATACAAAATCAAATTGTTCACTTTTATAAAATTTTAGTTTTTTTTTTAAAATACCATTTATTCAAATGCATATGGTGATTAATATATCTTTAAATTTATTAATTGACTTGGATCTAAACTAACAACTTCATTATGAAAATAAATTTTTGGTTATTTATTGATTTAAAAAACTCATTTATAGTAGTAATGGACTTTTGAAGTTGAAAAATAGGGATTGGTCATCTAATTAGAACATCACAAAATGGAAAACATAATATTAATTCACATTCCAAATTTGTTATTGGGACTCAATATATGATGAAATAAAAAATGATAAATTCATATCGTGAATCCTTTCTTGAAAAATCTTAACCATTTAATAGTTAAGGACTTTTGAAGGATTCAAATTTGACAATATTTCATAAGTTCATATGAATTGCAATTTTTGTTTGTTTTTCAAATTTTTTGTTCCAAAACCTTTTTTTTAAAAGCTTTAAATGGGCCATTATTCATATGGATTTTATGGATTTTCCTTTCAAGATTTCCAAGTAAAAAAATAACATCAATTACATTAAATATAAATTTTCACATAGATTTGGGAAGGTTTGTAAGTGATTGAGCATGTATTATTCAAATATTAGAATAATAACATTTTTTAAAGCAACAATTGTGCCCATTTGAATCATTTTAAAGAATCTTGTTTGGACTCATAAGGATTCTAATTTTTGCCATTTTTTAGCCACTTCCTAGATGATTTCATGTTGTTGGCGGTGAAAGGGTTTTTGCTTATGGGGATTGTAAAATGTGTTTAGCTCCAAAGGCTATCATATAAGCTTTATTTGCAAATTTTCTTCCCATCTAGGAAGGCTTTTGTTGCAATTGTTATACCTACTTGGTAGAAAAAAACATGAATTTATATGTGTAGCCTACATTGGCCGGTTGTTTGTTTACCACCTACACATTCAACTTGTGGATGTTGAAAGGAGCACATGACATCTTTGTTGTGGTTGTCAACTTTATCCACAATGATTGGGAGGCAAAGCACCTAACTATCCTATTTGAGGTGACTGACACAAGTGGCATTGCAATGGCTACTAAATTGCAAGAGTTATTAGATTGGTTTGCTTTGATTGATAAAATAGTCACTTATGTAAATGATGAAAGATTCAACTTGCAAACTTGTGCAAGTGCCCTGAATTCTATTATATCATGTAGTACCTTGGTTTTGTTGGAGTCATTTTGTGGTTCATGTCTTGGGCATGCACTTTCAAAGGCGTGTCAATATGCCACAATAGATGACAAAGTGTGTAATAGTTTAAGTTATGCATGGATGCATTGACAATTGGGTACTGCAACAAGAACCATGACACCCATTTGTCTTATGTCCTAAGCTCTAAAGCAAGGATTTAACAAAATGAATGTTTTGAAATGCTAAACAATGAAAGGGGGATATGTATGTTTAGACTTTCAACCAATAAATTTTATAATGAATGATTTAAATCAATTGAACAAATTTTGAATTTCCTATTCAAGTGTAAATAAAAAAGGAATGTAGGATTACTTAGACATTCTAAAATGACATATTTTCATTTGGAGTGCTAAAACCCTATTAAAAACATCAAATAATTTTTTTTTTTTTGCCCTCACGTCTTTTATACTTCTTTCCAAACCTTTGGAATGTAGTTTTGTAATTAAAAAAATTAATTTGATTGTCTTTATTAATGCATCCATTTTATGAAAAAATTTAAGATTTTAGCATTAATTCCACAAAATTTGATTTATCATACTAAAAATTTGTGCCATCACATAGAACATAATTTATTCTCTTTATGGTTAAAATATGGGGTAATTTGAATAAATATTGTTAGTATTGTTGAGTCCTTTTCGATAAAATTGTGTGTGAAATATGATTCCTGAATCATCTTTCAGGACATTTAAGGACATGTTTGAATCAGCCAAATCACAAAGTCACCACCATTTTAATCAAGACATATGTGAGTATTTAATGAAAAAAAATCTATCAAATAAATTATTTTGTAGATGTAATGGTCATTGAAAATAATGTTTTGACAATGATTTTGGGGCCAAATAGTCTTTTGTGTACCCCAATTGTGAATGTACTTGCATCTATAAAATATGTTAAAGATTTCATCCAAAAATGCATTACATGGCCCAAAAAATCAAACAACCTAGGTAAGCAAGCCTAAGATAAGGCTTGCATTGATTTTGGATTAAAGCCCAGAAAGTTAAACACGCCCATGAAGACAAGGTAAGGCACCTAACTTTCTTTCTTGTTTTTTTATGTTGGAATAGATATGTATTTTGTGTGGTTGAATGGATTTCTGATTTTTTTTCTTTTTCACTATAGGTTTGCTAATTGTGTATTGTTATTTTAGGATGCCCTAACTTTTGAACATGCCATTACATTATGTTATAACATCCAATCTATGGCATTGCCAAATTGTGTGTAAACTTCTCCAAGAACATCAGATGTTTGTGAAACATTTGTTTTAGTTTTGTTCCTAATTGTTTTTGTTGTGTTTTGAACCAAAGTTACAAACATTGGTTGCTTGTGGATGCCTTGCAGTTTATCATATCCATTTGTTGAAACATTTGTGAAGTTGGCTTTCCAAATTGTTCCTCACAATCTTGTTGAAAGGGATGTTTTTGATTATGAACTGAAGGAGTTCATGATCCGAATGAAGAAAAAGATTCTAAAGGTTCTTCTACCCTTTGTTTCTTTTTTGCATGTGTTTGACAAGGAAAAAGGTCATAATATGTTAATTTTGATGTTTGATCCAAGGTTTAAAAACATGCATTTGGTTACCATGTTTTTGGGTCATGAAAATGCCACTGGTGTGGTTGTTGAATATGATGAGAAATTATTGTTACCCTTGTTAATGGTGGAAAACAAGTTGTTAATGCATGACAGGGTTGAAGGGGCTTGAAATCTTCACCCACAAGTGGATTTTGAAGGTTTATTTCACATGACAACAACAACAACAATAACAACAAACACATACACGGACATTGTGTCAAAGGAGCTTGTTGGATTTTGATGGTTTCCTATTGATGTTGTTATGTTGGTGGCTAAAGAAAAAACACAACTTTTTGACCATTGTTATTTTAGTGTGACACATTCTTGGCATCCTAGCAAACCAAATTGAAACGAAACAAATATTTCCCATTGTTAGGATTTGGTGGCATTGCACTTCATAGATGTTGTTTACAAATAGATAATTTAAACAAAATAATTTTTGTCACCAAAAAATAGCCATTAGATCCATAGACTGGTTGTGTGAAACCCATTAACCTTGCATCTACTTGTGAATTGGAATCATACTTGACAACATAATTAGAAGCATAATTCCAAGATGATGTTGATTGTGAAGATTTTTTAGACCTAAATGGGGCCTTTTAATCTTTGTGTTTTCCTTTGTGCAAATAATTAGTGAGCAATGGGTTTATCCATGGCTACTAGTAATTAAATGAAGATGATGAAAGGAATCATATGTCAAGGTTTAGAATTTTAAACAACTTCATTGATGATTCTAAATCTACATTGTGAAGGGTTCAAAGTTTTCTGGGTGACTTGTTTGTTTAATGGGTCTTCAATGCCTTTAATCTATTGGTTCATGAATTTGTTTTTTATCTTTGATAAATGCCTATAATATGTTTTGTTTAAATTTGTTGTTTTTGTCTTGTGTCCATGTCTGATTCATCTATGTGTGTTTATTATGTCAAAAATTACTATTTTCAATTTGCTAGTTCATCATGATTAGTTAGTTTTTTTTTCTTTAATAACTATATGTAGCTTGTTGTGTTCGAGTCTAATGTTTGTTGGTTTTGTGTCTTGTGTCCATGTCTGATTTTTTTATGTTAGTTTATTGTGTCAAGAGTTTTTGTTTTCAGTTTGTTGGTTCATTATGATCAATCAATTTTTTTTCTTTAGTAGATATACGTAGCTTGTTGTGTTAGATGCTTTTGTGTTTTGTGTCCATGTTTTCTTCTATGTTAGTCTACTATGTCAAGAGTTTTTGTTTTCAATCTACTAGTACATTATGATCAATCAATTATTTTTTTAATAATAAATATCTATAGCTTGTGTTTGAGTCTAATGTTTGATGTTAAATTGTGTCTTATGTCCATGTCCATTATGTCAAGTTAGTGTGTGGTATTTTCAATATATTAGTTTGAATTTTTTTCGCCTCTTATGAATTTGTAATTGTTGTGTCTATGTTTGATGTTTGATGTCTTATGTCCATGTTTGTGTCTATGTTCATGAATATATAGTTTGTTGTGTGTTGTGTTCATGATTCTGTAATATGTTATGTTTGATGCTTTTATGTCTATGTGTATGTTCATGAATTTGTAGTTTGTTATCATGAGTCCATAGTCTATTGTTTCTATGTTTGATGTTTTTGTGACCATTTCTGATGGCAATATGTAGTTTTTTGGGATTTGATTTGAAAACTAAGCCATTCAATGGAGGACAAAACCCATAACCATGAAACATGATAGAAACCTTTCCTTGTGATTCACCATTTTTGGGGCATTTAGTTGTAAGTGCTATTTTTTATACTTGTAGAACTTCAAAAATCATTCACAACCCTTGAGGTTGTTTGTTTGTTTTTTTTTGAAAATGCATACTTTGAATAAAGATGAAAATACCCAATGTGTTTGTGTATTTGTCAAAGACGTAGCTTGTGCCAAGTTGTGTATTTTTTAAAGACTTACCTTGTACCAATGGTGTGATTGTTGAAGACCCTACTTTGATGATAACTATTCTGAATTAAGAGCATTTCCACCCACCTACCCTACATAGGTCTTTGCAAATGTTTACCACATCCAACATGGAGTGCTAATTATTTCCTCATCCCCAAATATAAACATGAAAGATTGAAACATTTAAAGAGAGAGCCCATTTAAATGTTACCACAAAAGCAATCATTTTCTTTTATTGGCCCTTTTAGGTATGTTAGTGTGATTCATATTCATGGGTATGCTGCATTTAATAAAAAATAATAATAAGAAGCTACATTCATTGGCCCATCACCAATGTTTTTGGAACATTGGGCACTCCCCAATAGAAGCACCTCTTTCGACCTTGAGTTGCAAATAGAAACAAAATTGCTCTTCTATGGACCACCTTTTCAATTTACATACATGAGGGTTGAACTTTGGGCAAACCATATGGGATAAAACTGATGTGCTATTGGGAAAGTTTTGGGGAACAACTTGGGAACTTGAGGAACTCCATGGAACATGATGAGAACACATTGGGAACATGAAGAAAAACAAAAAAACTGGACCCTTGAAGAGTGCATGTTGAGCCTTTTTGTTGGTTGCATGAAACTTTTATTTCCAAAGTTGTTTGTCACCAGTTTTCGCCTGGGCTAATT
>Ga0209208_10003552_pt1 | contig 22301 bp, 17 predicted proteins | sample S1TSphfallax_3_FD_187694 | JGI IMG/M metagenome (GOLD analysis project Ga0209208, IMG submission 187694) | Host-associated microbial communities from peat moss isolated from Minnesota, USA - S1T2_Fd - Sphagnum fallax MG (SPAdes) (version 2) | ecosystem: Host-associated > Plants > Peat moss >...
CGGTGGCGAGCGGCTGAAGCAGCTCGCGCAGATGGGTGCAGCCCTCGACGCCGTGCAGCCGGCCCATGGCGGATTTCAAAAACCCCTTGCCGATGGTCAGCCCCTCCAGCCGGGCAAAGTTGGGTGCCACTTGCGGGCAGATCGCGTGCGGGGTGCCGTCCATCCGCGCTTCGCAGGACTGGATGGTCATCTCCCGGTTGATGGTGACGCGCATCCACATATCGTGCAGCGGCTCGCCGGCGGCGATGCCGCCGCGGTCCCGGTTGGTCCAGCTATAGGTCTTGGTGTCGGTCATATGGACCTCGATATCGATCATCCCGTCATCGCGCTCATAGCCGCGCAAGGTGATGTCCCGCAGATGCAGCAATTTACGGGGGGCGGCGGGGCTGAGGGGCATCGGGGTTACCTTGGCGGTTGGCGAACATGGCAGGGTCTATGCCATGCGGGTTGTGAAATGACGGATCGGGCCCAAAAAGGGTGGAACGGATTTACGGATTGTTGCGATGCACGGCAAGGAACAGGCGGGAATGGCTGGGGCGCGGGTTTATACCCATGCCGAGCGCATGCGCGTGGTCACTGGCATCCTCACCTGCATCTTGCTGGCCGCGCTCGACCAGACGGTGGTGCTGCCGGCGATCCCGCAAATGGCCGCCAGCCTGCACGGGGCCGCGCATATCTCCTGGGTGGTCTCCGCCTTTCTACTGACCGCGACCGCGACCACGCCGATCTATGGCAAGCTCTCCGACCAGCTCGGCCGCCGGGCGGTGCTGATGCCGGCCCTTTGCGGCTTCGCGGCGGCGACCATACTCTGCGCGCTCGCAAGCTCGGTGCCCATGCTGATCGCGGCGCGCGCGCTGCAGGGCCTGGGCGGCGGCGCGCTGATGTCGGTGAGCCAATCCGCCGTCGGGGACGTGATACCCCCGCGCGAGCGCGGCAAGTACCAGGCCTGGTTCGCCGGCACCTGGGCGATCTCCTCGGTCGCGGGGCCGATTCTCGGCGGTTTTCTCACCCAGCATTTCTCCTGGCGCTGGATTTTTTGGCTCAATCTGCCGCTGGTGGCGCTCGCCATGGCGCTGGTGTGGCGCGGCCTGGCCGGGTTGCAGCCGGCCGGGCTGCGCCGGGGCATCGATTACCTGGGGGCGGGGCTGCTGATGGCGGGTGTCGGTATCGTTCTGCTCGGCATGAGCGTGGGCGGAGTCGATCTGGCTTGGGACTCGCCGGCGCTGCTGGGGATTTTCCTCGCCGGTATCCTGCTCATCGCCCTGCTTGTCTGGCAGCAGCGCCGGGCGCCCGCACCTCTGTTCCCCGGCGCGCTGCTCGGTAAGGCTGCCTTCCGCGGGGTTTTGGAAATCTCCTTTCTCAACGCCGCCGCCATGTTCGGGGCGATTTTCATGTTCCCGCTGCTGATGCAGTGGCTGTACCGCCAAAGCCCGGCGGCCTCGGGCCTTGATATCGTGCCGTTCCTGTTTACCAGCACGGTCGGCGCGTTCGGCGCCGGGCAGATCACGCGGCGCACCGGGCGCACCCGCTCACTCATGGCGGCGGGCGTGGGGCTGGCGGCCATCGGCTTCCTCATCCTGGCCGCCGCACCCGGCCAAGGCGGGCTCATCTACCCTGTGCTGGTCTCGGCGGTCTTCGGCCTTGGCATCGGCAGCGTGATGCCAACCTCGCTGGTGGCGGCGCAAAGCCAGTCCGGCCGGGCGGATATGGGTGCCTCCACCGGTGCGCTATTGCTGCTGCGCGCCATGGGTGGCGCGTTTGGCGCTACTTTGGCCGGCGCGTTCCTGGCTGTAGCCCACACCCATCTGGCGGAAGGCTTCCGGCTCGGCTTCCTGGCCTGCGCCGCGTTGCAATTGATCGCGTGTTTCGTCGCGATGCGCATGGAGGACCTCGAGCTGCGCGCCGCGGTTGAGGCTAAGGCGTAGCCAAGCTCTGCTTTTTTGAAAAAAAGCAGCAAAAAACTTTTTAGTCCTCTGGGGCAGTGCTTTTGAAATCGCTATAGCCTTAGGGACATCAAAAGTTTTTTGCGGAGCTTTTTTTTTAAAAAAGCGACCACTTACTTGCCGGAGGGTCCATATGCGTCCGCCTTTGCCGCCGTTTGATGTTGAGGGAGCCGTGCAGAAGGTCCGCATGGCGGAGGATGCCTGGAACAGCCGGGATCCGGAGCGGGTTTCGCTGGCCTATACCGAGGATAGCCGGTGGCGGAATCGCGACGAGTTCTTTGCCGGCCGGCCGGCGATTGTGGAATTTTTGCAACGCAAATGGGCCAAAGAGCTTGAGTACCGGTTGATCAAGGAGCTGTGGGCGTTTCACGGCAACAAGATCGCGGTGCGGTTCCAGTATGAATTTCATGATGCGGTGGGGCAGTGGTGGCGGGCTTACGGCAATGAGAATTGGGAGTTCTCGCCCGAGGGGCTGATGTCCTGGCGGCAGGCGAGCATTAATGATGTGCGGATTGCGGCGGCGGAGCGGAAATTTTTGTGGGAGGCACCCGGGCCGCGGCCGGCCGATTACCCAGGATTGACCGCGCTAGGCCTGTAAATGTTTGATTAATAGTGCAAAAAATGACCGTCCAAATTGGGGCGTTTTTGGGCATGTTTGTGAACTATATCAGGTATTTAATCCTGGAATGTTCCACGTGAAACATATGTCTGGCCTGCTGACGTTATTTTTGGCGTTATTCGATTTGCGTTAACGTTTTGCGCGGCCCGCGGCACGGCAAAGTCCCAAAACAAACGTTTTTTGCGGAGCTTTTTTTCAAAAAAGCGACCGCTTGCTTAATCGTTGCTCGGATATGCCGCCATCAGCCGCTTCTGGTAGCGCCAGAGCCCCAGGAGTTTAAGGAAGCCGGTGGGGCGCAGGCCGCGGGCGCGGAACATGGCGCCGATTTTGAAACTTTCGCCGTAATGGAAGAACTGGGTGGCGTAGGCTTTCAGTAGGGTCATTTGCGGGTCCCAGATATGGGTGGCCTCGGAGCCGCTGCCGTTGAATTCGATGATTTTGAAGCGCTCACCGTTGCGCAGGGAGTCCAGGGTTTCGTAGCGGAGGTCGATCCGGGTGAAGTGCAAATCCGGCACGTCCTGCACAATGTCCTCGATCCGGGCGGCGAGTGCGGGGGTGACGATGTCCTGCCCGTCCTTGAAGGTTGAGCCGCGGCAATGGTTGCCGACGAACACCAGGCGGACGGTTTCACCCGGCGCCGGGATTTGCGCCGCCTTGGCCCCAAGCTTGGGCAGCAGCAAATGCGAGATTGCGGCGAGCCGCGGGTCCGCCGCGATCAGCGCGCGGACCGTGCTGCGGCCATCCCCCACCACGGTGGGCGGGAATTTGAGGGTGACGGAGGTGATACGGCCGGTGCGCGCGCCGGGGTGGCGGATGTAGAAAATCCCGGCCTCGCCCTCATAGGTCACCAGCTCCTGCAGTTGCAGCCTGGTGGCGCGCGGGTAGGCGGCAAGATAGGCGGCGAGCTCGGCCGGGTTGTGGACCACGCGCACGCCGACACCGTTGCAGCTCATATCCGGCTTGGCGACCACGGGGTAGGCAAGGCCGGCGCGCGCCATGGCGGCTTGGCCCAAGGCAAGGTCGTTGCCCTCGTGATGGCCGGAGGTGGTCATCGGCGCGAAGGGTGCGATCCAGCGCCGGGCGAAGGCGCCGGCCTCACCCAGGATGGCGTTTTTGGATTCGCCGCAAATGCCGCCCGCGGCGATGCGCGGGTTGGCGAGCGCCGGCAGGGTGATGCTGCCGTAGCGGATGGATTTGGCCAGCCAGAACACCACAACCGGCGCGTAGAACAGCCAGCCCGGCCAGAACTCAAAGAACGAAACCGGCCGCGTGCCGCGTGCGGTTTCGTGCTGGATTTGCAGGGAAGCGGGGAGCGTGGCGTCGCTCATGGTGTTGTCCTGTTATTATAGAGTCTTGTTGCGAACCGTCCGACAATCACGATCACCACAAGGAATAGCGCAAGCCCTGCCCAGCGCCAAATACCTAAATAACGCATTAAAACCACGCCAAGCCGCAGGCTGATGAAGAACAAGAGCGAGGTCCAGGCCAAAGTGGCGAGGATGGCGGCGGCGGCGAATTGCGCCAGCGGGGCGCGCAGAAACCCCAGCGTGGTGTAGGTCGGCAGGCGCAGCCCGGGGATGAAGCGGCTGACCATAACCAAAGGGAAGACCCGGGTGGTCACCCAATCGCGCCCGAGATCCTGCCGGCGCTTGGGGATCAGCCGCAGCGCCCAAGGGTGCCGGTTGGCGAGCCAGCCCAGCCCATAAAGCCCGAGATCCCCCAGCACGATGCCCGCATAGAGCGCCGCCAGCGCCACAGGCAACGCAATATCCCCGGTCGCCACCTGCATGGCCGCCAGCAGGGTCGCCGCATCCTCCAATATAAAGGTACCCAGGATGATGATGACCGCCTGCAGGGCCTGCGAACCGGAGGCAGCGCCGAGCAGGGCCGAGAAATGGGCGCTGAGCATGGGGCTCACATAGGGGAGTTGGGCGTTGTGGCCAAAGCAAGCGGTTCTTTTTTGAAAAAAAGAACCAAAAAACTTTTATTGACCCTGGGGCACGGGGGCTCAAACAGCAACGCCCCAGAGGAATCAAAAATTTTTGCGGAGCTTTTTTTAAAAAGCGACCGCTTGCTTCAGGCTTTCGCGCTGCTATCCGCGCGGTTGGCGACATTATCGGCGGTCGGGCCGATGACCAGGCAGTTATCGCCGCGGGCGGCGGCGAGGTGGCAGGTTGCGTGTGCGGCGCTCCAGGTGAGGCCGGCGAGCTGGGCGGCGTAGAGGATATGGCCGTGGCGTTCCACGCGGGCGATGCGGGCGATGCCTTGGCCGCGAAGATCGCGTGCCGAGAGGGCGGCGCGGCGGGCGCGGCTCAGGCGGTCATAGGGGCCGAGCTCGGCGATATAGGTGCCGCGCGCCGGTGGTGCGGCGGCCGGGCGAGCCGGTGCGGCCGCGGCATAGGCCGGACCTGGGCCGCCGAAGCCGGCGTTCAGCATCGCGGTTTCCTGCTCGTAGGCGGTGCCCCAGCTTGGCTCGTGCAGGGCGACGCCGATCAGCACGCGGCCATTGCGCGCGGCGCTGATGACCAGGTTATGGCGGGCGAGGTTGGTGTAGCCGGTCTTCATGCCGGTGGCGCCGGGGTAGGTCTTCAGCATTTCGTTATTGCTGTAGATGGTGTGGCCGTAGAAATCGAATTTCTGGACCTCGAAGAAGGATTGGTAGGCTGAGTCGTGGATCACGATGTCGCGCGCCAGGATGGCGAGGTCGCGGGCGGTGGTGACCTGGTTGGGGTTGGGCAGGCCGGAGGCGTTGGAGAATTGGGTTTGCGCCATGCCGAGCGCGTGGGCGCGCAATGTCATCAGCACGGCGCAGCGCACTTCCGACCCGCCGCCGAGATATTCGCCAAGCGCGGTCGCGGCGTCGTTGGCGGACATGGTGGTCATGGCCAGGATGGCCTGGCGGACGGAGATGCGGTCCCCGGGGCGCAGGCCGAGTTTGACGGGTTCGACGGCGGCGGCGTGCGGGGAGACCGGGATTTCGGTATCGAGGGTCATCTGGCCGTCGCGCAGGGCTTCAAAGGCGAGGTCGAGCACCATCAGCTTGGTCAGGCTGGCGGGGTAGCGCGGAATGTCGGCGCCGCGTGCGTTCAGCACCGTGCCGGTGGCGGCGTCGACCAGGATTTCGCTGGGGCCGGGGGCAGTCGGACCGAAGCCGCTATTATTGTCGGGGATATAGCTATGGGCGAGCTGCGGTTCGCGGTGGGTGTGGCGGGCCTGGGCCAGGGCCGGCAGCAGCCCAAGGGCGCCCGCGCAGAGCAGGGTGGCCATTTTGGGGAATGATCTGATGATGCGACGCGCCTGCATGAACCTGATCTCATCGGTTGGTAGGGGGATGTAAACGCGGGCGGCGTTGTCTGTCCAGCCAAAAGATCGCCGATGGATATCTAAAAAACTCAAAAAGCCAATGAGTTAACGGCGTGTATTCATAAATTGCCCCGAGCGGCCTGATGGCCGCCCGGGGGTGGTTAAGCAACGCGTTTCCAACAGGTTAAGAATTTTGTGCAGCGCACAAATACCGGTTGACGCTTAGGTTGAGTTGGCATATATGCACTTTGCTGCACTGCGGTAGTCGCCGTAAATGCTCGAAGGTTGGGGCCGTGCAGAGAAAATTGTCCTAACAGGAGATTGCGTTAATATGAGCAGCAGCAAAGCCAAGGCCGTCGTTACCGAGGCCGCCACCACCATTGAGCACGCGACCGAAACCGCCACCAAGGGGTTTGATAAGACCATGGCCGCGGTGAAGGAAGGCATTGAGAAAGCCACAAAAGGCCTCGAATCCTCGCAGGCGAAGCTGAAAGAGAACATGGAGAAGGCCGTGAAGCAGAGCGAAGAGATGCTGGCGTTCACCCAGGGCAATTTGGAAGCGATGATGAAGGCAGCGCAGATTTACGCCGCCGGCGTGCAGGACCTCTCCAAGCACCTCGCCGCCACCGGCAAGACCTCGATCGAGGAGTCGGTGAGCTTCACCAAGTCCCTGATGGGCGTGAAGTCGGTGAAGGAGGCGGTTGATCTGCAGACCGGTTTCGCGAAATCCACGATCGAGAAGGCGGTTACCGAGACCTCGAAGATCACCGATGCGACCGTCAAGCTGACCGAGCAGGCGGTGGCCCCGCTGACCGCGCGCATCGCGCTGGCGGTGGAGACCTTCGGCAAGACCAACTAAAATTAACCTTAACCATCTGGCCTTGTGGGTTAACGCCCCAAGGCCTGGTTATGCGCTGAAAATAAGCCAGCCCGGTAACGGGCTGGCTTATTTGTTGATGGGCGGGCGGCGTATCGTCAATTTCTTGTTCACGAAGCCATGTTTTTGTGGATGAATGAAAATTCGCCCTTCCACATCTGGCAATGCTTTCGATATGCTGAACGGTGAGAGCGGCGATGTGTGCCGGCCAAGGTTGACCACCGTGCGGCCAAGGCCAGGCAGCTATGGGCAAAGCCGGATAGTTGGACCAGGATACCGAGTATGAGCGAAAACGATAAACGCCGAGGAACCGAAGGGCCGAATACCGGCGTGGTGGTGAAGCCGCGGCCAAAAACCCGCAAGCCGACCATGTACAAGGTCCTGATGCTGAACGACGACTACACCCCGATGGAGTTCGTGGTGCATGTGCTGGAGCGGTTTTTCCAGAAATCGCGCGACCAGGCGACGCAGATTATGCTGCATGTGCACCGCCGCGGCGTGGGGGTGTGCGGGGTTTATACCTATGAGGTGGCGGAGACCAAGGTGACGCAGGTGATGGATCTGGCGCGCCAGAACCAGCACCCGCTGCAATGCACGATTGAGAAAGAGTGACCCTGTATTGTCACCAAACGCCACCATGTTAGGCTGACAGGGACTCGCGGGTTTTTGCGGGTTCCGACGTGAGGAGCCGGCCGGGCAGGCGGCTATGAAGCCCGGAGACAAGAGCGCCGTGGTTCGGCGTGAAGGAACGGTTTAGACCCATGCTATCTCGCAACCTTGAACAGACATTGCACCGCGCGCTCTCGCTGGCGGCCGACCGCAAGCATGAATACGCAACCCTTGAGCATCTGCTGCTCGGCCTGGTGGATGACGCTGACGCGCTGATTGTGCTGCGGGCCTGTGGCGTGGACATTGAAAAGATTAAGAAAGACCTGACGGAATTTCTGGACAAGGACCTTGCCGGCCTGGCGACCGACCGCGCCGGCGACCCGAAGCCGACAGCCGGGTTCCAGCGCGTGGTGCAGCGCGCCGCGATCCATGTGCAATCCTCGGGCCGCGATGAGGTGACCGGCGCGAATGTGCTGGTGGCGCTGTTCTCCGAGCGCGAGAGCCATGCGGTGTATTTCTTGCAATTGCAGGACATGACGCGGCTGGACGCGGTGAATTTCATCTCGCACGGCATCGCCAAATCGCCGGGCAAATCGGCGCCGCGCACGCCCACCGGCTCGGCCGACGGGCCGGAGCCCGAGCGCGAGGAAAAAGGCGCGCAAAAGCGCGGGCAGGACGCGCTCTCGACCTATTGCGTCAACCTCAACAAAAAGGCGCAAGCCGGCAAGATCGACCCGCTGATCGGGCGCGAGCAGGAGATCGAGCGGACCATCCAAATCCTCTGCCGGCGCACCAAGAACAACCCGCTTTATGTGGGTGACCCAGGTGTCGGCAAAACCGCGATCGCCGAGGGGCTCGCGAAACGCATCGTGGATGCGGACGTGCCGGAAGTGCTGCTGAACGCCACGATTTTCGCGCTCGATATGGGCGCGTTGCTGGCCGGCACGCGCTACCGCGGCGATTTTGAGGAGCGGCTGAAGGCGGTGGTGACGGAGATGGAGAACTCGCCAGGTGCGATTTTGTTCATCGACGAGATCCATACCGTGATCGGCGCCGGGGCGACCTCGGGCGGGGCGATGGATGCCTCGAACCTGCTTAAGCCCGCTTTGGCGCAGGGCACGCTACGCTGCATCGGCTCGACCACCTATAAGGAGTTCCGCAATTATTTTGAGAAGGACCGCGCGCTGGTCCGGCGCTTCCAAAAAATCGACGTGAACGAGCCGAGCGTTGAAGACGCGATCAAAATCCTGCGCGGCCTGAAGACCGCCTACGAAAAACACCACAAGGTGCGCTACACCGACGACGCGATCCGCGGCGCGGTGGAGCTCGCGGCCAAATATATCAATGACCGCAAGCTGCCGGATAAGGCGATCGACGTGATCGACGAGGCCGGCGCCGCGCGTATGCTGCAGCCCGAGAACAAGCGCCGCAAGACCGTGACGCTCAAAGACGTTGAGGAGATGGTCTCCAAAATCGCGCGCATCCCGCCCAAATCCGTCTCGGCGGACGACAAGGAGGTGCTGCGCACGCTGGAGCGCGATCTCAAATCCATGGTGTTCGGGCAGAACGCCGCGATCGAGGCGCTGGCCGCCGCGATCAAGCTCAGCCGCGCCGGCCTGCGGGACGCGGAAAAGCCGATCGGCAATTACCTGTTCTCCGGCCCGACGGGTGTGGGCAAGACCGAGGTGGCGCGCCAGCTCGCGACCACTCTGGGGATCGAGCTCACGCGCTTCGACATGTCCGAATATATGGAGCGGCATTCGGTCTCCCGCCTGATCGGCGCGCCGCCGGGCTATGTCGGGTTCGACCAGGGCGGCCTGCTGACCGACGCGATCGACCAGCATCCGCATTGCGTTCTGCTGCTCGACGAGATCGAAAAAGCCCACCCCGATCTCTACAACATCCTGCTGCAGATCATGGATCATGGGAAACTGACCGACCATAATGGTAAAAAAATCGATTTCCGCAACGTCATCCTGATCATGACCACCAACGCGGGCGCGGCGGACATGGCGAAAGCCGGGATCGGCTTTGGCAAGCATGTGCGCCAGGGCGAGGACGAGGACGCGATCAAACGTATGTTCACGCCGGAATTCCGTAACCGGCTGGACGCCGTCATCCCGTTTGCCGCGCTTACGCCGGAAATCGTCGGGCGCGTGGTGGAGAAATTCGTCATGCAGCTCGAAGCCCAACTGGCGGACCGCAACGTGACGATCGAACTCTCCTCGGCCGCCAAAGAGTTCCTGGCCGAACGCGGCTATGAGCCGCTCTACGGCGCCCGCCCGCTCGGCCGGGTGATCCAGGAGCTGATCAAAAAGCCGCTGGCCGAGGAATTGCTGTTCGGCAAGCTGGTGAAAGGCGGCGCGGTGAAGGTGACGGTGAAAGACGGCAAGCTCGCCTTCGACGTTACCGAGGCCACCCTGCCGCTGCTGCCCAAGCCGGACGCCGAAGGCGACGACCCGGCGGGCGAGAAGCTGCCGGAGGAAGTGCAATAGGGGGCGTTAAGGCCAAGGGGCTCCGCGCCGTCGCGCCGGAGTCACGCCGTTTCACTCGTCTGACGGCCCGAAACGCCGCCTGTTGAGTTAAAGGCGCGCCGCCGGCCCGAGGCGCGGATCCCCTGGCCTTGCTTGCTCGCTATGGTAGACTCTCTTCATGGCCGATCTTACCCCCTGTCCCTGCGGTTCCGGTTTAAGGCGTGTTCGGTGTTGTGCGCTGGATTTGGCGTTGTTGAGTCCGGCGGAGGCGACGCAGGCTTTGGCGCCGATGCTGGTGCAGGCCGAGGCGGCGTTGAAGGCGGGGGATGTGAAGGGGGCGGAGAATCAGGTCCGGCATATGCTGGAGCTGGCGCCCGGGCGTGAGGATGGGCTGATCTTTTTGTATCAGCTGAGCCGGCGGGCGCAGCGGATGCAGGCCGCGGAGGCGTTGATCAAGCGTGTGGTGACGCTGAACCCCAATAATTTCTGGGCGACCAACGAGCTGACCTTGATGCTGTTGAACAAGGGCGCGCTGGGTGAGGCGGAGCTGCATGCGCGCAACGCGATACGGATCGCGCCGCAAAACGCGCAGGCGCATAATCTGATGGGGCTGGTGCTGACGGAGGCGAACCGGCCGCTGATCGGCGAGTATCATTACCGCAAAGTTTTGGAGCTGGCGGAGAAGGAAGAGCCGATCACGCTCGCGAATTTGGCGTGGAATTTGAAGAATCAGGGGCGGATCGATGAGGCGCGCGCGCTGTACCGGCGCTCGATGGCGTTGAAGCCGGACGTGCTGCAGACCGTGCTGGGCTTTGCCAAGATGGAGGAGGCGGACCGCAAATTTGATGCGGCTTTGGCGCTGCTGGATGAGGCGGAGCGGCTGCTGCCGGGGAACCCGAGCGTGCATCTGACCCGCGCGACCGTGCTGGCGCGGCAGAAGAAAATGGCCGAGGCGCTGGCGATTCTGCATGAGCCGGAGGGTGAGGCGGATGAGGCGGCGCCGAAGGTGAGGCTGGGCCCCTCCGAGCTTTCCGAGAAGGGCCGGCTGCTGGACCAGCTTGGCCGGTATGACGAGGCGTTCGCGGCGTTCGATACCGCGAAGAAGCGCGCAATAGAGTTTGGCGCGCGCACCTATATGGCGAACGCGGCGGCGGATTTGGCGACCCATTTGACCGGGTTTTTTACCGAAAGGCGGTTGAAGACACTCCCGGTCGCGGAGCTCCGGGCGGATATGCCGCAGCCGGTGTTCATCGTCGGCTTTCCACGCTCGGGCACCACGCTGATCGAGCAGACGTTGACGGTGCACCCGCAGATCGCGGCCGGGGATGAGCTGCCTTATATCAACGACATCACGCAGATCATGCCGCGGCTGCTGGCGAGCCCGCTGGGCTACCCGGAGGCGCTGGCGGAATTATGGATGGGCGACCAGCGCGACGGGTTGAACGAGCTGCGGGACTACTACCTCAACCGCGCCGCCAAGAGCGGGATTTTTAAAGAGGGCGCGGCGTATTTCACGGACAAAATGCCGCTGAACGAGACGCATCTCGGGCTGATCGCGCTGTTGTTTCCGAAGTCGCCGATCATCCACGTGATTCGGCACCCGCTGGACGTGCTGCTCTCGGTCTATTCCAACCATCTCACCCACGGCTTCTTCTGCGCGGCGCAGCTGGAGACCATCGCCAGGCATTATAACCTGGTGGCGGATTTGATCCTGCATTACCGGCAAAATGTGAACATGCGCTATCTGCCGGTGCGCTACGAGGATATGGTGGTGGACCAGGAAGCCAATGTGCGGAAAATTCTGGAGTTCATCGGGCTGGAATTCGACCCGCGCTGCCTGAGCTTCGAGCAGAACACGCGCTATGCGCGCACCGCGAGCTACGCCCAGGTGACGGAAAAACTCTATGACCGCTCGCGCTACCGCTACCGCCCGTACCTCAAACATCTGCAGCCGGTGCTGGAAACACTCGCACCGGTGATCGAGCGGCTGGGCTATGTGATCGACCCGATGGACGATGCTGCGGCGCAAGCCGCCGCCTAGGAGACCATAATGCGCCAGCCTTTCTTTATCGCCATCCTGCTGACCTTCGCCGGCGCCATCCCGTTCCTCGCACTCGCGGCCATCGTGCTGCTGGACCCGCTGGATAGCCAAACCGCGATCGAGGTGCTGATCTCCTACGGCGCCGTCATCCTCTCCTTCACCGGCGCGGTGCATTGGGGCTTCGCGCTGCGCGACACCGCCCACCCGGTCAACGGCGTGCCGCTCACCCCTGCCGCACTCGGCGCCGAACGCCAGCTCCTGATCTTCGGAATCGTGCCGGCCATCATCGGCTGGGCGGCACTCTCGGCCATGCTGCATTTCAACGCCCCAGGCCTCTCAATCTTCCTGCTGCTCGGGGGATTCTTCGTCACCATCGTGGTGGAAACCATCGGCCGCGGCCGCGGTGTGGTCGCCGCCAACTACCTCATCCTGCGTTGGGCCGTCTCAGCCATCGTCCTCGTCACCCTACTCGCCGTGCTGGGTGCGGTGCTCAGTGGGATGCGGATGGGGTAGGGGGTGCCCTTGTCCTTCTTGCGTACCCCTTACCCAGCCGCTTCCACCGTGAATCCGGCGTCCTGCACGGCGTGCATGTAGTCGTGGATATCGCCGGTGCCGCCGATGATGACGAGTTTGCTGGTGAGGTCGGCGCTGACGGCGGCGTTGGGCTCGACGCGGTGGATAGCGGCGGTGATGGAGGCGATGCAGGCTTCGCAGTCCATATCCGGGACGTTGAACTGCAGCGGGGTTGATTGGGCCATGGGTTTACTCCTTAGAGCGCGATAGGTTCAGATCGACGCATACGCGCCGCTCGGGACGCGCTCCAATTCTTTGATAAGGGTTGCGGCGGGGGCAAGGTCAAGCCTTGACGTTCCAATCATTGGATACCCATATCATTTGTCATGGATCAGATGGTTCCCGTGCAGCGTTTTGAGTTGGCGATTGCGGGGATGGATTGTGCGAGCTGTGTGTCGCGGGTGGAGAGATCGCTGGCGCGGGTGGCGGGTGTTGAGCGTGTGAGCGTGAATTTGGCGACTGAGACGGCGCATTTGGAGGCCCGGGCCGGGACCAGCCTGGCAGATTTGGTGGCGGCGGTGGCGCGGGCCGGGTATTCGGCCAGTTTGCGCGGGCCGGATACGGCGCTGCGTGATGGCTGGGCGTTTTGGGAGCTGGTGGCGGGGGCGGGGCTATGTGCGCCGTTGCTGGCGGGGATGGTTTGGGCTGTGCCGGGCTGGGTGGAGCTGGCGCTGGCGGCGGTGGTGCAGGTTTGGCTGGGCGCGCGGTTTTATGTGGGGGCTGCGGCGGCGTTGCGGGCGGGTGCCGGCAACATGGATTTGCTGGTGGCGCTGGGGACGAGTGCGGCGTTCGGGCTTTCGGTGGTGGATTTCGCGCGCGGCGCGGGGCCGCTGTATTTCGAGTCGGGCGCGCTGGTGATTGTGCTGGTGCGGCTCGGCAAGTTTTTGGAGGCGCGGGCGAAGCGCCAGGCGGCGAAGGCGATTACCGGGTTGCGCGGCTTGCGGCCTGAGGCGGCGCATGTGCCGGGGCGCGGTGATGTGGCGCTGGCGCGGTTGGCGGTGGGCGATGTGATCGAGATACGGCCGGGCGAGCGTGTGCCGGTGGACGGGGTGATTACGGCCGGGCTGGGCAGCTTGGATGAGAGCCATATCACCGGCGAGGGCCTGGCGCAGCCGCGCGGCGTGGGGGCTGGCCTGCTCGCGGGATCGCTGAATTTGGATGCGGTGCTGCGGGTGCGGGTGACCAGCCAAGCGGGTGAGAGTTTTCTCGACCGGATGGCGCGTTTGATCGACAGCGCGCAGGGCTCCAAGCCGCAGATGCAGGTTTTGGCGGACCGGGTGGCGGCGTGGTTTGTGCCGGTGGTGGTGTTGATTTCCGCGGTGACGCTGGGCGGGTGGCTGCTGGCCGGCGCGCCGGTGGGCCGGGCGGTGATTGATGCCGTGTCCACGCTGGTGATTGCCTGCCCCTGCGCGCTGGGGCTGGCGACGCCCGCGGCGATTCTGGCGGGCACAGGGGCGGCGGCGCGGCGGGGGATTCTGATCCGCAATGCCGATGTGATCGAGGCCGCGACGAAGGTGAGTTTGGTGGTGTTCGACAAGACCGGCACGCTGACTTTGGGCAAGCCGGCTTTGGCGCGCGTGCAGTGTTTGGGCGATGTGCCGCGGGACGCGGTGATGGAGATTGCCGGCGCGCTCGCGGCATCGGACACGCATAAGCTGAGCACGGCCTTGGGCGTGACGCATCCGCTGCGGGCGGAGATGGTAAAAAGCCTGCCGGGTTTGGGGGTTACCGGGCGGGTCGCGGGGCATGATTACGTCCTGGGCTCGGCCGCGCTGATGGCGCGACACGGTTTTGTGGTGCCGGAGGCCGAAGGTGCGGCCACCTGGTCCTATCTGGCGGCCCCGGATGGCGGCCTGCTGGCCGGATTCGCCTTTGCCGACCAGATCCGGCCGGAAGCGGCGGCAGCGCTCGCCCGGCTGCGCGCCAGCGGTAAAAAGCTCATGATGCTCTCCGGCGACCGTGAGGCCGCCGCACAGGCGGCGGGGCGGACGCTCGGGATCGACAACGTGGCGGGCGGCGCCAGCCCGGAGGCGAAAATCGCCGCGATCCGCGCGGCACAAGCGCAGGGAGACATCGTCGCGATGGTGGGGGACGGCGTGAACGACGCGGCGGCGCTGGCGGCGGCGGATGTGGGCATCGCGATCGGTGCCGCCGCGGATGTGGCGATCGAGGCGGCGGATATCTCGCTGCTGCGGGCCGATCTGCAATTGGTGCCGGACGCGCTCGCACTCTCGCGCAAGACCTGGAACGTGCTGCGCGAGGGGCTATTTTGGGCGGTGATCTATAACGTCATCGGCATCCCGGCCGCGGCGTTCGGGCTGCTCAGCCCGGCGGTGGCAGGGGCGGCGATGGCGGCATCATCCGTCTGCGTTCTGGCCAACGCACTCAGATTGGGAAGGGGGAAACACAAAAAATGAGCCTGGTTACGATCAAAGAAGCCTCGGAAGCCACCGGCGTGTCCGCCAAAATGATCCGGCACTATGAAAGTATCAGCCTGATCAGCGCGCCCAAACGGACCGAAAACCGCTACCGGCACTATAGCGAGAGCGATATCCACGAGCTCGGCTTCATCCGCCGGGCCCGCGACCTCGGCTTCTCCATCGAGGATATCCGCCACCTCCTCAGCCTCTGGCGCGACCGCAGCCGAAGCTCGGCCGAAGTGAAAGCCATCGCGCTGCGCCATATCCAGGCACTGGACGAAAAAGCCGCAAGCCTCGCCGCCATGAGCCAGACCCTCAAACATCTGGCCGCCACCTGCCACGGCGACCACCGCCCGGATTGCCCCATCCTGGCGGCGCTGGATGGGCCGGGTTTGGTGGACAAGTAAGGCCAGGGGGCTTTGCCCCCTGGACCCCCACCGGGGCCTGAGGCCCCGGACCCCCATTAGTTTTTAAAGGTTATCCGGAGGGTGGGGTAATTCGCCTCCAGGTCTCCCTCTTCAATGACGAAGTCCGCGGGGGCGAATTACCCCACCCTCCGGATAACCTTTAGTCTAGGGGTCTGGGGCCTTACGGCCCCAGCGGGGTTCCAAGGGGCGGAGCCCCTTGGTCTCGCTTGCCTGCCATGCCCGTCCAACCGGCGCCGGCGGGGTGGTTTTCTTGACGTGGGGCCGTGGTTTGGTGCTAGAGAGGGGCTGGAACGGCGCGGATGGCGCCGGGTTTGCGCTTGTGTGCGTGGCCGCAACAATGATGGGTTTATTTTTGTCAGACATTCCTGAGAGTGGAGCGGAGCCTGTGCTGCCGCTGGTGACGGCGCAAGAGGATGGGGCTTCGGCGCCTGAGATGGATGCGGTTGAGCGTGACGAGGCGGATGATGATACCCGCGTGAGTGACGATGCCGCGGCGGATGCGGACGGGTTTGCGCCTTTGGGGCTATCCGAGCCGATTTTGCGGGCGTTGCATGATAAGGGGTATTTGCGGCCGACGCCGATTCAGGCGCAGGCGATACCCACTGTGCTGATGGGCCGGGATGTGTTGGGCTGCGCGCAGACGGGCACGGGCAAGACGGCTGGGTTTACCTTGCCGCTACTGGATATTTTGTCCGGCAGCCGGGCGCGGGCGCGGATGCCGCGCTCGTTGATTTTGGAGCCGACGCGGGAATTGGCGTTGCAGGTGGCGGAGAATTTCGTCGCTTACGGGAAGTATTTGAAGCTCAACCATGCGCTGCTGATTGGCGGCGAGAGCATGAATGATCAGAAGGAGGCGCTGGCGAAGGGCGTTGACGTGCTGATCGCGACGCCGGGGCGGCTGATTGATTTGTTTGAGCGCGGCGGTTTGCTGATGCGCGATGTGCGGGTGCTGGTGATCGACGAGGCGGACCGCATGCTGGATATGGGGTTCATCCCGGATATCGAGCGGATTGTGACGATGCTGCCGGCGACGCGGCAGACGCTGTTTTTCTCGGCGACGATGGCGCCGGAGATACGGCGCCTGGCGGATGCGTTTTTGACCAATCCGAAGGAGATTACCGTTTCCAAGCCGGCGACGGTGGCGACGACGATCACCTCCGGGCTGGTGCTGGTGAACGAGCATGACAAGCGCGAGGCGTTGCGCCGGCTGATCCGCTCGGAAGAGGTGCAGAACGCGCTGATTTTCTGCAACCGCAAGCGCGATGTGGATGTGCTGTTGAAGTCTCTGCTCAAGCACGGGTTTTCGGCCGGTGCGTTGCATGGGGATTTGCCGCAATCGGTGCGGTTTGCCACGCTGGAGAAGTTCAAGGCGGGTGAGCTGCGGCTGCTGGTGTGTTCGGACGTGGCGGCGCGCGGCATTGATATTGGCGGGTTGAGTCATGTGTTCAATTTCGACGCGCCGCACCATGCGGAGGATTATGTACACCGGATTGGCCGCACCGGGCGGGCCGGGCGCGAGGGCCGGGCGTTTACGATTGCAACACCTGAAGACCGGTTTGTGGTGGAGGCGGTGGAGAAGCTGATTGCCGCGCCAATTCCGCGGATTGAGGTGCCTGGGCTTGATGTTGTGGAGTGGGCCGAGGGTGATGCGCGGCGTGGCCGCGGGCGCGGGCGGGGCAAGCCGGCGGGCAAGCCCCCGGCGCGGGCCGAGGCGCCGGCGCCGGCGCGGGAGCGTGAGCACGAGCGTGGGCCAAGGCCGCCGCGCGTGGAGCAGAAGCGCGAGGAGAAGCCGCGTGACGAGGTGAGGCGCGATGAGCCGAGGCGTGAGGCGCCGGTGCGCGAGCGCGAGCCGCGCGGCGAGACCGGGCGGTTTGAGCACCGGCCGCGCACCAATTACGGCGATAACGGGCCGCCGGTGCGGGGTTTTGGCGCGGAAGTGCCGGCGTTCATGCTGATCCGCAAGCGCGGGCCGTTGAGCGCGATTCTGGAAGAGCCGGTGGCGTACGAGGATGAGGATGTGGCGCCGGAGGCCAATGGGGACGAGGAGATTGCGGCATGAATGTCATTTCCAAGGTCGATACAAGCCGGGTTAAGGGAAGCTTTAAGCCGTTCAACTGGGAGGATGCGCTCAAGCTTGATGAGCAGCTGACCGAGGATGAGCGGGCGATCCGCGACGCCGCGCATGAATACGCGCAGGAGAAATTGCAGCCGCGCGTGCTGATGGCGTTCCGCAATGAGAGCTATGACCGCAGCATCATGACCGAGATGGGCGCCATGGGGTTTTTGGGCGCAACCTTGGATTCGCATGGCTGCGCGGATGCCTCCTATGTTGCGTATGGGCTGATCTCGCGCGAGATCGAGCGGGTGGATAGCGGCTACCGGAGCGCGTTCTCGGTGCAGTCCTCGCTGGTGATGTACCCGATCTGGGCGTTCGGCTCGGAGGCGCAGAAGGATAAATACCTGCCCAAGCTGCGCAGCGGGGAATATGTGGGGTGCTTTGGGTTGACCGAGCCGGATGCGGGCTCCGACCCGGCTTCCATGCGCACGCGGGCGAAGAGCGTGGATGGCGGGTTTGTGCTGAACGGCTCCAAAACCTGGATTTCCAATGCGCCGATCGCCGATGTGCTGGTGGTGTGGGCGAAGGATGACGCGGGGGATATCCGCGGCTTTATCCTGGACCGCACGATGGCGGGGATTACGACGCCGAAGATCGAGGGCAAGTTCTCGCTGCGCGCCTCCATCACCGGCATGATCATGATGCAGGACGTGTTTGTGCCGGCGGAAAACATGCTGCCGAAGGTGAAGGGGCTGAAGGGCCCGTTCTCCTGCCTGAACAATGCGCGCTACGGGATTTCCTGGGGCGCGCTGGGAGCGGCGGAGTTCTGCTTCCACGCCGCGCGGCAATACACGCTGGACCGGCAGATGTTCGGCCGGCCGCTCGCCAATACGCAGCTGGTGCAGAAAAAACTCGCCGATATGCTCACCGAGATCACCATCGGCCTGCAGGCGGTGCTGCGGCTGGGGCGGCTGATGGATGAGGGCGAGGCGGCGCTGGAGATGATATCGCTCACCAAGCGCAATTCCTGCGGCAAGGCGCTCGAGATTGCCCGCATGGCGCGCGATATGCACGGCGGCAACGGGATTGTGGATGAATACCACGTGATCCGCCACATGATGAACCTCGAGACCGTGAATACCTATGAGGGCGCGCATGACGTGCACGCGCTGATTTTGGGGCGCGGGATTACCGGGCTTTCGGCGTTTTAAGGGAAGCAAGCGCTGCTTTTTTGAAAAAAAGCAGCAAAAAACTTTTATTTACGCTGGGCTTCGGGGGTTCCGCCGGCAACGCCCCGGAGGAACCAAAAGTTTTTTTGGTTCTTTTTTTTCAAAAAAAGAACCGCTTTCTTCCTTTCTCAAGGCCGTTCCATGAACCCCATTACCACTTTTGGGCCGGATTTTCCGTTTGCCTATGATGACTGGCTGAAGCACCCGGCCGGGCTCGGCCGCGTGCCGGAGGCGGCGCGCGGGGCGGAAGTGGCGGTGATCGGCGGCGGGCTTTCCGGCGTGGTCGCCGCGTTTGAGCTGATGAAACTGGGCTTCAAGCCGGTGGTGTATGAGCAGGGGCGGTTGGGCGGGCGGCTGCGCAGCCAGGCGTTCCAGGGGGCTGAGGATGTGGTGGCGGAGCTGGGGGGGATGCGATTCCCGATCTCGGCGACGGCGTTTTTCCATTATGCGGATTTGGTGGGATTGCAGACCAAGCCGTTTCCGAATCCGCTGGACCCGGCCTCGCCCAGTACGGTGGTGGATTTGGAATCCGAGAGTTTTTACATCGAAAAGCCGGAAGACCAGCCGCCTTTGCTGCGCGAGATTGCGCAGGCTTGGGCTGAGGCGCTGGAGCTGGGGGCCGAGTTTTCCGCGCTGCAGGGGGCGATCCGCGCGCGGGATGTGGCCGGGATGAAGGAGATTTGGAACCGGCTGGTGCCGCTTTGGGATGAGCGGACATTTTATGATTTTGTCGCGAGCTCGCCGGCGTTTCAGAAATTATCGTTCCGGCACCGCGAGGTGTTTGGCCAGGTGGGGTTTGGCACTGGCGGGTGGGATTCGGATTTTCCCAATTCCATGCTGGAGATTTTGCGCGTGGTGGTGACCGCGCTGGATGAGGAGCAGCAACTGATTGTGGGCGGCGCCGAGCAGTTGGTGCGCCGGCTATGGGCGCATGAGGTGGATGGCATCTCGCTCAAAACGCTGCATGGCGGCGCGCCGCGGCCGGGGGTGACGAGGCTGGCCCGGGCATCGGCCGACAAGATTGCGGTGACGGATAGGTGGGGGGATACCAGGCTGTATGGGGCGGTGCTGTCCACCTGCCAGTCCTGGTTGCTCACCACCTCGATCGCCACGGATGAGCATTTATTCAGCCAGAAGCTTTGGATGGCGCTGGACCGCACGCGGTATATGCAAAGCTCGAAGACGTTTGTGATGGTGGATAAGCCGTTCTGGACCGAGCGGGATGCGCGGACCGGGCGGTATGTGATGAGCACCACGCTCTCCGACCGGCTGACGCGGGGGACGTATTTGTTTGATAACGGGCCGGGCAAGCCGGCGGTGATGTGCCTTTCGTATTCCTGGATGAGCGATGCGATGAAGGTGCTGCCGCTCTCCCCGGACCAGCGGGTGAATTTGATGCTGGGGGCGCTGAAGAGCATTTACCCGGACGTGGATATCACCCGGCATATTGTGGGTGAGCCGATTACCGTGTCCTGGGAGAGTGACCCGGGGTTTTTGGGGGCGTTTAAGGGCGCGCTGCCGGGGCATTACCGGTATAACCGGCGGATGTATTGCCATTTTATGCAGGAGACGCTGCCGCCGGCGGAGCGGGGGATGTTTTTGGCGGGGGATGATATTTCCTGGACGCCGGGCTGGGCGGAGGGTGCGGTGCATACGGCGCTGAACGCTGTGTGGGGGATATTGCGGCATTTTGGCGGGGAGAGCGATTCGGCAAATCCGGGGCCGGGGGATGTGTTCGACCGGATTGCGCCGTTGCAACTGCCTGACTGAGCTAAGGCCAAGGCTGTGCCCTGGACCCCCGTGACTTTTTTGGTGCCAATGTTTCCTGGTTCGGTTGCAAATGGCCGTTTCCCCGTCCCGGCCAAATTCAGAAACGCGTGCGGGGGGCGAGCGGTCAAGGCCGCGCGGAACGCGCGCCGCGCAGCGGCCTGGCCTTGAGGGCTCGGCCCCCGCACGCGACGCTGGGGCCAACCGGGCCTATATAAAAACCATGACTCATTGCACCCATTACGGAATTTGCGGCGGCTGCGCGGTGGATGACCGCGCCGCGATCGACAAGCCAAGGCTGTTGGCGGCGGCGCTGGAGAAAGCCGGCTACGGGAATGTGCCGGTGGCGTTTGTGGAGGTGCCGGCCGGCACCAGGCGGCGGGTGGATTTGGGCGCTTCGCGACGGGCAGGGGTGATCAGCCTTGGGCTGCACAAAGCGCGCGGGGCGGAGATTGTGGACATGCAGGACTGCGCGCTGCTGAGGCCGGAATTGTTTGCCCTGCTGGCGCCGCTGCGGGTGCTGCTGCGCAGCCTGGAGGCGCTGCGGCGCGAGGGGGCGGTGGTGATCAACTGGCTGGATGACGGGCCGGATGTGCTGCTGCGGATGGATGCGGCGTTCACCGGGCCGGATAAGGCAAAAATGATCGCGTTTGCGCGCGCGCAAGGCTGTGTGCGGATCAGCATGGCTGTGGGGGATGAGCTGGCCGAGCCGGTGGCGATTCTGGCACCTCCGGTGCTGGGGTTTGCCGGGGTGAAGGTGGAGATCCCGGCCGGCGGGTTTTTGCAGCCGAGTGCGGAGGGCGAGGCCGCGATTGTGGCGGCGGTGCTGGCGGGGCTGCCGAAACTGACCGCGAAAGTCAGGGTGGTGGAGCTGTTTGCGGGGGCGGGGACGCTGAGTTTTCCGTTGGGGGCCGTGGCGCGGGTGGCGGCGTATGAGGGGGATGCGGCGGCGGCAGGCGCGCTGGACAAGGCGATACGGGGCAGCGGCCTGGCGGGGCGGATGGTGGTGGCGCGGCGGGATTTGCACCGCCGGCCGGTGCAGCCGGCGGAGATGGCGGGGGCGGCGGCGGTGGTGCTGGACCCGCCTTACGCGGGGGCGGCGGCGCAGATGCGGTTTATTGCGGCAAGCGGGGTGAAGCGGGTGGTGTATGTGAGCTGCAACCCGGCCGCGCTGGCGGCGGATGCGGCAGTCCTGCGGCGCGCGGGGTATGGGGTGCTGAGTGCAACGGCGATCGACCAGTTTGCGTATTCGGCGGAGGTGGAGGGGGTTGTGGTGTTTGGGTTAAAGTAGCGTGGGGACTGCTGGAACCCATGCATCGGCGGCAAAATGGGGCAGAGGTTTGGCGCCGCATTCGACCAGGTAGGCGGCGGTTTGATCGAGGCTTTGCGGATCACGCGTTTCATCCTCCGGGTCGCCCGGAGGTACCCAGATGACCGTGTTGGCGCGCGCCCGGGTGAGGAGAACCCGGTAGGTGTTGATCTGATAGTCTCTGGCGGCTTGCTGGCGCGCTTGGCGCCATTTATTGCCGACGAAGTTGCGCACGAGCCAACCACCGGCCCAAATGAGGTCGCCGCCCCAGCAGAGGCCGACATAGTCGAGTTCCAGGCCCTGGCAGGCAAATTCGGTCGCGGGGATTTCGAGTGCATCGGAGGCGCGCACGTCTGGCCAGCGCTTCAGGAACCAGTTTGCGACGAGCGCGTCATCCATATGTTCGAATTTGGGCCATAGCCCGTCCGCCACCAGGCGCTTGGCGCCGCTGGAGCAGACCAAGCCGGCGCGGCGCCCGCCGCGGGCCATGAGGCGCAGGCTTCGGCGCATCTCCGGCAAGGAGCGCGTTAGGTAGAACGGCAGGTTTGCGGCGGCGTGTTGTTGTGCTTCCTGGATATCGCCGCGCAATATCGCATCGACCCAAGGTGCCGCGGAGGCGGAACGAAAATTACGAATTGGGATGTCGAGATGCA